>Ga0208331_100280_pt1 | contig 16026 bp, 12 predicted proteins | sample DeeseametaMP1648_FD_184184 | JGI IMG/M metagenome (GOLD analysis project Ga0208331, IMG submission 184184) | Marine microbial communities from the Deep Pacific Ocean - MP1648 (SPAdes) | ecosystem: Environmental > Aquatic > Marine > Oceanic | place: North of Tokelau, South Pacific Ocean... | reverse complement strand
CCGTCCGAGGCGTCGACCCGTTGATCCCGGTCAGCGTGGAGTGGCCGAACACACCCGATCCGATCATAGTGGGTGTCCTGGGAGAAGACCCTATCAAAGGGGAGCTCAACAACTGGAGACCAAGCCGGTCGGAAACCGCTCTATCAAGGTGACTCAACTCAAATCCTTGAGCGACGCCAGGTATTGTCAGGTTGCTAGCTCTACTTGTCGGGGAAATTTCCGGAAGCCCACAGTCCGCCGGCCCCACCGGCCAGGGTTCCACCGGCCAGTCCCATCAGCGGATAGATGAGTCCGTCCGCTCCCATTCCGTTGCCCGCGGGACCGAGAAGCATGGTTCCCAGGACGGCCCCCGCGGCAGCACCTGCCACCGTACCGGTCGCTCGGTGCAAAAGCGAGGTCTTTTCGTCGGTGGATTCCACCGTCCCGGCAAGGTATGCACCGCCGGCAAGACCCGCGGCTCCGCCTCCGGCCAGACCAATCAACGGATAGATGAGTCCCTCCGCCCCCTTACCGTTTCCGGCGGAAGAGAGTAGCAAAGCGCCTGCCACTGCTCCCACTACGCCTCCCGCGGCAGCACCGGTGACGCGGTGGAACAGAGAGGTTCGCCCTCCCGAGTCGGCACCACTGAAGGTGAAGGAATCGGAAACACCCACCTCGGCTTGTGCCTTTGGAGCTTGAGAAGGGGGAACCGTGCTCTTCGTGACGGCCAGACGAGTAGAGTTGATCTGCATGAGTAGGTCCTAACGTAGTGGTCTTGTTCGGATTACATCAATTCACACTTAAAAAGCCCCCAAAGGGTGGCTGTTCACTCGGCGCAGATCCTCACTTCGGGAAGCTCGGCCTCAAACCCGAGAACGATCTGGTCGTCCTGGTCGAAGTATCGGTAGAAAAATCGGGACCCCGCAAGGGGCTTTCTGATGACTCGCCTGAGAAAAGCCTCTCGCTTGACCAGCTTCATCACGAGCGGCTCCACGAATCTCTGCTCAATCACGGAATTATCCAAAGCCAGTCGCACGACGAGGTCCTGGTTCAACTGAAACACGTCCTTGAGGTCGACGCCGCTGAAGACAGTGGCCTCCGAACGCTCTTGCTCTCTGGTCGCTCGCTCCACGTCGTGCCACAAAAGGTAGTCTTCTATGCGGGCTCTTTGGCTCGCCGTGGCTCCGAGAAACTGCAGCCCCACTCGGCAAACCTGTCCCCTTCGGCACCAACGCACACTCGTCCAAGCTTCCAAAGGCTCTTCCCCGTCATTCAGGTCCAGTATCACCTCGAGATTCTCGCCCACCTCCAGAGGCTGGACGACCTCGAGTTGGAGTCCGTCGCGGCTCAGATCGATGGTCTGGCTCTCAAGTCCCGGGATAACCTCGGCTCTGGCCGGCACGTGAACCTTGGAACGGGTCGAGGCCCGGAGGGTCGTCGGTGGTGGAGTCGGAGTCTGCTCCTCCAACCAGCCCTCGTAGATGGTGCCGAAGCCGAGCCACTCGCCTTGCAACGTTCGGCGGCCGTGGTGAATATTGACGCGGGCTTCGTTTCCCTCGCTATCCGCGACCTGAATAGTCTCGTGTTTGGGAAGTTCCTTACTCGAGGCCAGAGTCACCCCTAGCCCGTCGTTTCTCAGGACCTTAACCCTGGTTGGTAGGTCCAAAGCGAGTTGCATCATCCGAACTCCTTTCGCTCGTCTATTGTCGCACTTTACCGACCAGGCCGGGAGAACCCTGAAGATGGGAGCCACCCATCCACCGGAATACCACCCGGTGGGGGTCGCTCCTTATCTTGGATAACGAAATGATGTTAAACCGTCCCCGAAATTCCACCTCGCTCCCACTCCCCTCCGCTACTCTCAAACCGTGATATTCAACGATCGAGATAAAGGCCCCAGAATGATAGTGGGCCACGTGACCGAGAACAGTGCCAAGGTATGGGGGCGTGGCGACACCAACCATCCCGTCATGTTCGTGGAGGCAGAAGATAGCGCCGGCACTCTTTTTCAGGAAACGGTCATTCTGTCCGGTCAGAACGGACACACCGGCGTAGCCGACCTTAAGGGGCTAAAAGCTGATGAAGACTACCGACTGGAAGTGTCCTTCGGCACAACCGTTAGGTCGAAGGAAGAAGACCGGGTTTACCGGACCACCGGCGAAGTGGAAACTTTTCCCGACTCGCAGACCGACGAACCTTTCACCGTGGTCGTCGGCAGTTGCAACTTCCACGGATTCGGGCCGATCCGAAACAACAACCGGGCCACCGAACGACGGGCGGAGGTGGCCAAGGACGCCGACATCGTCTTGCACACCGGCGACCAGGTTTACGCCGACAAAGCACCCTTGAGCTTCAGCCTGGGCGAGTTTCGCGAGGCTTACATTAAGGGATGGGAAGACCCCGGCACAAAAGAGCTTCTCAAGAGTCAGGCCAACTACATGATACCGTCCGACCACGAGATCGTGAACGGATTTGCTCGCGACGGCAAACTGACCACCTTTCAGAAGCTGCTACTTTGGGCGCGCGGGCAAAGCCGCGGCTCCGAGCGGGAGCAGTATCGGGAGATGACCGACAACGCCTTGAAAGCATATGCGGAGTTTCAGCAGAGCCACTCTCCGAAGCCTGAACAAACGGACGGCCACTACTACAGTTTTTCCCACGGTCGCCATCAGTTTTTTTGCCTCGACAATCTTCTTCAGCGGCACGCGGGAGACGGGGTGATGATCTCCGACCGGCAGAGAGACGCCCTCTTCGGTTGGCTGACGGAGCACCGCGATCAACCCAAGATCGTGGTCACTGCCTCCCCTTTCGTGACCGAGATGAAAGACACGGAAGAGAAATGGTACAGCCCCGAGTTCAGCCATCAGCGGGACGAGATCATCGACTTCCTGGCCAAAGAGAAGCTGGACAACGTCATGTTTCTGGCCGGCGACGTCCACGCCAGTTGCCACTCAGAGATGAAAATAAAGACCCCCGACGGAGAGACCCTCACCATTCACGAGCTTGTCGCGAGCCCCGTCAACGGCACGATCATGCGGGGCAGAGAGAAGTTCGTCGGCGAGCGCCGCGGCTCGACCTCGGAAGGCACCGAGTATCAGGTCCGTCTAGATGAAGAAAGCTTCCTGGGTCCGGGAAAATTCTTTAAGACAACCAATTCGAACGTGATGAAAATGTCTCTCGACGGCGACGAAGTCCGGTACGAGTTTCACCGAACTCGCCATCAGGACGAGAAGCCCGTGCGGAGCGGTCAGTTTCAAATCTAAAGCGGGAGCCCAGGTCCGCTTTCAGGCGGCCCCAGCCCGACAAAGTCTGTCGACAGACCCCTAACCCAGGGGGTGTTCGAAAGGGCGCTCCGTCGCGACTTCCGGGTCGAGTTCTTCAGCACCGTAGTCTTCGCTCGGTCTGTTTGCCAACAGTTCGCCTATTTCGAAGCCTTCCGACGGATCGAAGGTGATATCACCTTCATAGAGACTCTCTCCACTGGGAGCAAGAATCTCAAGGCTCACCGTGACCGGGCCGGCATCCTCCGGTAGATGGACGGGAATGGCAAACCTGCCGGTCTCGTCGGTATCGCCCCAACTGAGACTGCCGCCCAGAGCGTCTTCCTCGTCCGAATCGCCGTCTTCCAGGCTCCAGTTCAGAAGCTGAACGGACACTCCCGCCAGAGGTGGGCCTACTTCCGCTTTGACAGTCCCGGTGATAGTCTGCACTCGAAACTGCCCCTGCTCTCCGATCGCTCCCACTTCGGCGACGGACAATACCAGGTCTCCCCGTCCCGAAAATCTCAGCTGCGTGCCGGGAGCGTTCTTCGTCGCGTGGAGACGGAAAGTCCCGTCGGCGCGGCTGTAGGTCCAGTCCAGAAGAGTGTGATCGGCTTGAAGCCGACCGGTGTGGAGAGGTGCTTCATCGAGGAGGTCTACCCTGATGCCTCCCAGCGGTTGACCCTCGTCATCCACGACCGTCCCGGTATGCAGATCGACGTCTTCAGGTGTCTCCTTTTCCCAACCCAGGTCCATGCCCCGCCCGTCCAGCTTCCCTTCGAAAGCGAGAAGAATCTGCTCTCCGAGTCCTTGCTCTTGGAGGTAGCTGAGTGTGGCCTGATTCAGGTAGAAGTCGAAGTCTTCGGAGGACTCCGAGACCAGGTGTTCTTGAAATATTTGGAAGTCGCTATCCGCGATGGTGGTGATCACATTGCCGGTGGCTCGGTCTACTAGGGTGTACATGGTCGGGGCCATTCGGGGTCGAGCTTGCAGTCCCCCCTCCAAAAGAATACCCCGTCGATAGACCGTTTCGGGTGTGTTGCGGCTCTTCGCACCGATAATCTGAAGATGAAATCACACGGAGGTAATTCCAATGAAAACCAATATGATCACATCCGGCGCCATCGGCCTCGCCCTGACGGGACTCCTTTTCGCCGGGTGCTCCGACTCCCAATCGACCAGCGTTTCGCAGTATGACGCCACGGGCAAGAAGCCGGCCGTCCAGACCCAAGCCGCCGTGCCTGTGTTAGAGACTTCCGAAACGGCGATGAACACCGAGCCCGCCGACTACGACTTCAGCGACGCCACTGTGGCCAAGGTCTCCAACCAGCAACTCAGCAGCTGGATGGACGAGGTGAAGACCACTCTTCAAGACAAGCAAGCGATCGCCAACGACGAACAACAGGAAAACCTGGAAGAACTAGGTGAGAGAGCCGAAGAAATTTCGGAAGATCTGGCCTCCCTCGACAGCGAGGACCTAAACCAACCGGCCGATCCGGAAATGGTGAAGGACGTTCTGGAAGTGCAAGTTGAGGTTGGTGAGTACGCCGAGAGACTGTAATCTCCGCCAATCCCCAGGACACCCGTGAGGCACACCTCGACGGGTGTTTTTGCATTTCCGAGGGACTTGCTCAAATCTCCCAAATACCATGGCTCTATGTCTCTTCGCTCTCACTGGTCTCTAGACCCCGACGCTCGATTCCTCAATCACGGCTCTTTCGGTGCCTGTCCCACGGCGATACGGCATCGCCAACAGGCACTGTGCCAAGAGCTGGAGTCGGCGCCAACGCCCTATATGATCGGTATGCTTCCTGAACGTCTCGACGCGGCTCGCGAAAGAGTCGCCTCTTTTCTAAAGAGCGACCCACGTGAGCTGGCCTTTGTGAGGAACGCCACCGAAGGCGTCAACGCCGTCTTGAGTTCCTTCCCGTTGCAACACGGCGACGAAGTCCTCACCACATCGTTCGGATATCCGGCCTGCCTCAAGGCCGCTCGACGCTGGTGCGAGTCGCGAGGAGCGAACCTGGTGGCGGCGCCGCTGGAGTTTCCCGTCCGGGCTCCAAGCGAAGTCCTGGCCGCACTTCGGAAGTCTCACTCGGCTCGCACGAAGCTTCTTCTCATCGACCACGTGACCAGCGGTACAGGGCTCGTTTTTCCCCTCGAAGAGATTCTCTCGTGGGCGAAATCCAAGTCGCTCCCGACTCTGGTCGACGGTGCGCACGCGCCGGGCATGCTGGAACTAAACCTCTCTGAGCTGGGTCAACTCGGAGCCACATTCTACACCGGTAATTTCCATAAATGGTGTTGCTCTCCGAAAGGTGCCGCCTTCCTTTGGGTCAGTCCGAATTGGAGCGAGCCGGTTCACCCCACCGTGATCAGTCACGGGTTCGAGGGGGTCGAGAGTGACCGTCCCAAACTTTGGTCCGAGTTCGATTGGACCGGCACCGACGACCATTCCGCCTGGCTCTGCGCGCCCGAGTCGATCGACTATCTGGAGCAGCTCGTAGAGGGTGGCTGGAGCGCTATTCGCCAGCGCAACAACGAGCTACTGAGGGAGGGAGTCGCACTGGTGGATTCTGTTCTGAAGACCGGAGTCGAACCTCATCGGGATATGCTGGGAATGCTGTGGGCTCTCCCCTTTGATGGGTTCTCCGACAACGTCCGACGTCTCCTATGGGAGCAAGACAAGCTCGATGTCTTTATTGCTCCGCACTCCATGGGCGGCCCATCCGTTCTCCGTCTCTCCGCTTTTCTGTATAACGAGCTTGACGACTATAGGCGGCTGGCGGAGCGGTTGAAGGGTCTAGGAGACTCCTGAATTTAGAGTATCCGTCCGATCGGATACTCAGCATGGATCCGCCGGTCGGTGGGGCCGTTTCGGTGACCGCGGCATGATAGTGGTATGAGCACGCAGTCCATCAAAATACTGTACACCCTTCCCGAGAACTGTCGACTGATCCTGAGATACAGCCTGGACGGTTGGCAGACCGACATCACTCCCACCAGAGTCGACGGGGTTATGCACGAGTTTCGGATCTCCACCCTGGAGCCGTTCTTTCAGTTCAAACCCTGCTTGCTAACCGAAGACAACACGCTCCTCTGGTCGCGCGGCGGCAACTATCTGGCGCCGGTGGCCGAGGAGCGTTTGATATATCCTCACTTTCACGACCCGGAGCACGGCTCGATCTCTCCTCTACAAGAGCTCGAAGCCGAGGATGGACGACCGTTCCGTTACAGAGTCTACCTACCGCCGGGTTATCACGAAAATCAACTCCGCACCTACCCTGTTTGCCTAATGCACGACGGCCACAACCTCTTCTTCCCCGAAGAGGCGTTCGCCGGCCGGACCTGGGAAGTGAACCGCACCTTGGAACGGCTGGACAAGATGAACTCGATCGAGCCGTGCGTCCTGGTCGCGCTCTACCCCCGTGACCGCGAGCAAGATTACACACTGCCCGGCGCCGCGGACTACGCCGACTTTCTAAGAAATCGCCTCCTCCCCACCATAGAATCCGACTACAGAACCAAAAAGGGACCGGAACACCGAGCCGTCATCGGCTCCTCTCTGGGAGGTCTGGTCAGCTTCTACCTGGTGTGGGACCACGACGATCTCTTTCAACGAGCAGCTTGCCTCTCCAGTACCTTTGACTACGACCGCCGGATGTTTAGGAAGGTCCAGCGGGCCAAACGAAAGCGCAACGTCAAGATCTATCTCGATAGCGGCTGGCCCGGCGACAACTTCGCCCCCACCCAAGCCATGACTCACCTGCTCCTACGGAAGGGCTACAGTCTGGGACAAGAAGTCTCCTATCTGGCCGTACCGGAAGCCAAGCACAGTGAAAGCGCCTGGGCCAGCCGGCTTCACCTGCCGTTCCAGTTTTTACTGGGGCTAGACTACGGTCGCGACGCCACCATCGACCTACCGGGAATGGGCAACGCCGCTTAGAGCGTTTCATCTCCTCACCTCTTGCAGGCCGCCTTGTTGAAGAGGAGAACTTTCCGGCCGTGATACCTTCCGATTCCGCGGCCGACGCCGCGGCAGCCACTTTTCGCTCCCTTTTGGAGGCCGACCCCAAGGGCACTCGAGCTCAATTCGAAGAAGCTCGGGAAGAGATGCGCCAGACGCACCTTTTCGTGGGTGACGATGTGGCTCCGTTTTGCTTCGCCCCGACCGTGATCTCTCGCGCTCGACTCGATCCGATCAAGAAGCAAGTAGCCAGACTCATGCGTATCTTGAAGCGGTTGGAGCCGCTGCTGCTCCGACCTCGCTGGCTGAACAAGCTTGGTATCAGCGAAGCCGAACAAGACCTGATCAGGCTCCCCGCCGGATTCGATCTGGGCATCCACCACAGCCGGGTCGACGGATTTATCGGGCCGATGTCGGGCGCGGACACCGGCTTTCGAATCGTGGAACTCAACGTGGACAGCCCCGGAGGAGCGGCTTACCTCGACGCGGCCTCGAAGATCATGGCCGGCACGCCGGTCTGGAGGGAGTTTCGCAAACAGCACCCTGGCCGCTCTCCCAAATCCTGTAAGCGCATCCTGGACCTGCTGTTGAAGGCGTATCACCTTTGGGGCGGTCTTGGAAAACCCCGAATCGGAATCGCCGACTGGATCACGGTCAGTACGGTTTCGGAATTTGAGGTCTTGAAAGAACGGTTTACCCGGGCTGGAGTGGAGACCGTGGTGGTCGACCCTCGGGAGTTGGAGTTTACCGACGGGCGGCTTCGTGATTACGACGGCAAGCCGATCGACCTGGTCTACCGTCGGGTGCTGGTCGAAGACCTTCTAGCCCACGGCAACGATGCCCGAGCGCTCCTGGATGCTTACCGGGCCGGGGCCGTCTGCGTGGTCAACCCGTTCCGTTGCAAACCGCTCACCGTGAAATCTCTGATGGCGGTCTTTCACGAGCCTGAAATGGAGGAGCTGCTGGGCCGGTCTGCTTCAGGTTTCTTGCGCACTCTGGTACCGTGGACGGCTTTGGTGGAAGACGGTCCCGTCCTCGAAATGATAGAAAAGGGGCGCGAAAATCTCGTACTCAAACCCGCCGACAGTTGGGGCGGCCAGGGCATCTACCTCGGCTGGGAGCTGACCGAAAGCCAGTGGAGAGAAGGCATCGAGGAGGCTCTCAGAGGGCGCTATGTGGCCCAGGAAAAGGTCACCATTCCCCAGGCTGAGATGCCTGTGGCGACCGAAAGCGGCTGGGAGTTCTCCACCTACCGGTTGGACTTCAACCCGTACACCTTCTCCACCAGCGTGGGTATGCCGCTCATCAGGCTTGCCGGTAGTGATCTTCTCAACATCAAAGCGGGCGGCCAGCTGACGGTGAGCTACGTGCTGGACTAGTGGCTTTCTAGCGGAGGTGTTCTGAGGGCCTCGGGAAGGGCGGGTCTCTCCAGTAATCGAGCGCGGTAGCGCTTCAGGTTCGGCGTCTCATCGAGAAGCTTTTCCCACTCGCTCCAAAAGATAACGTAGCCCAGGACCACGTCGGCCACGCTGAATCGCTCACCGGCCACAAACTCACGGCCGTCCATATGAGCGTCCAGCACTCTGGCACCCTTGAGATAGTCCCCTCTAGCCAATTCGATGTCGGCGGGCAGACGTTTCTCTTCGGGATAGATGAAGGTGTGGCGATCGATCCGCCACAGCGCACTCTCCAGTTCAGTGGCGCAAAACATCATCCACTGATAGGCCAGGGCCCGGGAGGCCGGGTCTTCCGGCAGCATCTTCTTTTCAGGAAACTTTTCCACCAGATAGAGACAGATGGCGAGCGACTCAAATAGGACCAGATCTCCATCCACCAGGACCGGTAGCTTACCGTTAGGATTGAGCTTCCTGAACCCCTCGGATTGGTGCTCGCCGAGGCGGGGGTCGATGATGATCGGCTCAAACTCGACACCCATTTCCTGCAGAAGCCAGTAGGGTCGGTTCCACCGCGTCTTTCCTATGCCGTAAAGTCGCATCTTTTGCATGCCGCGGTTTTCCAGAAAGGGGGCGGGCCTCCTGGAAGGATGGGCCGTGACCCCGGGGAACGGAGATGTCCCAAGGAGAGTGACGTGGAAGAACTGTTGCGAGGACAAAAGGTTTTGTTGACCGGCGGCGCCGGATTTATCGGTAGCCATACGGCTCTGGTCTTGTGCGAATTGGGAGCGGACGTGGTGGTGCTGGACAACTTCAGCAACAGCAGTGCCGAATCGATCAAGAGGGTGGAGAAAATCACAGGTTGCAGCATCGCCTGTGAAGAGATCGACTGCCGCGATCAGAGTGCCATCGAAGACCTGCTCAGGCGCCACAAACCCGAGTCCGTCATTCACTTCGCCGGGCTCAAAGCCGTGGGTGAATCGGTGGAGAAGCCACAACTCTATTTCGATGTGAATCTGGGCAGCACAACGGCTCTTCTCGGTGCTATGCAAAATTGCGGTCTCAAGAAACTGATCTTTAGCTCTTCCGCCACCGTCTACGGCGACAAAAACGTGCCCCCTCTGGACGAGTCCATGCTCACTCCGATCGAAGGTGCGCAAAATCCCTACGGCCTGACCAAACTGATGATCGAACACGTGCTCATCTGGCAGCACAAGGCCCACCAAGACTGGTCCATCACCTCTCTTCGCTACTTCAATCCGGTAGGGGCCCATCCCAGCGGTCAGATCGGCGAAGACCCGTTGGACGAGCCCAACAACCTCATGCCGCGAGTGACCAGAGTGGCCCTCGGACAGATCGAAAAGCTCTCCGTATTTGGAGACGATTATCCGGAAACACACGACGGGAGCGCCTCCAGAGACTACATCCATGTCATGGACCTGGCAGAAGGACACGCGGCCGCTCTGGCTGCGATGCTCAAAGATTCGAGCGAGCCCGCCTACCGCGTCTACAACCTCGGCAGTGGAAGGGCCACCACCGTGCTGGAGCTTCTTTCCGCCTTCGAAAAGGCCACGGGAGTGGAAGTCAAGAGAGAGATCCAGCCTCGGCGAGCGGGCGACCTGCCGGTCTCCTGCGCCGATCCCTCCAAGGCCAACAAGGAGCTGGACTGGTCGACCACCCGTGACATCGTCGATATGTGCCGCGACGCCTGGAATTGGCAACAGCAGAACCCCAACGGCTATCGGGGTTGATGGAAGAGCTGGACCGTCTTGCCGTCAGCGCCGTTCGGGGGCTGGCCCTGGACATGCCACGAATCGCCGACTCCGGTCATTCCGGTACCGCGCTCTCCCTTGCCCCTCTGGGCTGGCTCCTCTACTCTCGTGTTCTTCGGCATTCCCCGGATCATCCCGACTGGCCGAACCGCGACCGACTGGTGCTGTCCAACGGACACGCTTGCGTTCTTCTCTACGCTTTGCTCCATCTCTGCGGATATCGGCTCAGCCTTCAGGACCTCAAAGAGTTTCGGACCCCGTTCAGCCGGACGCCCGGCCATCCTGAAACCTGGGTAACGCCTGGTATCGACGTCTCTACCGGCCCGCTCGGACAAGGGCTTGCCCACGGCGTGGGATTCGCTATTGCAGAGCGATATCTGGCTCACCACTTCGGAAATCAACTGGTCAGTCATTACACCTACGTTGTCTGCTCCGACGGCGACATGATGGAGGGTGCCACTGCCGAAGCCTCCTCTCTTGCCGGCCATTTGAAACTGGGCAAGCTTATCGTCTTTTACGACGACAACCAGGTCACCATCGACGGTCCGGCAAGCCAGAGCTTCTCTGAAGACGTTTCTGCCCGATATCGAGCCTACGGTTGGCAGACTCTTTCGGCCGACGGGGAAGATCTGGTTGCCCTGGAGCAGTGCATAGCCGACGCTCAAGCCGATCCGAGACCGTCGCTTGTCACGGTGAAGACCACGATCGGGTTCCCCTCTCCGGGGATGTCCGGAAAGCCGGAAGCCCACAGCCCACCGTTTACAGCGGAGGAGATCCGTCTGACCAAAAAGGTCCTAGGACTGGATCCCGATCTGACCTTCCAGATACCAGCCGCCCTCGAAAGAGTGGCCGGCGACTCGAAAGAAAAGGGGGCCCGGTGGTTCTCCGACTGGGAACAACACCTGACGCCCGAATGGACACAATGGCACACTCGAGAATGGCCCTCTGAATTTCCGCTACCCGCCTTCGAGGGCGGAGTAGCCACCCGCGTCGCTTCCGGCAAAGTCCTCAACGATCTAGCTCGCCGGATGCCCAACCTCATGGGCGGCTCGGCCGATCTGGCCGGTTCCACCAACGCGTTTCTGAACGGCGAAAGAGACTTCAGCGCCGAGGACCGAGGCGGTCGAAATTTGCGATTCGGAGTGAGAGAGCAGGCTATGGCGGGGATCGCCAACGGCCTGGCCCAGCACGGTGGAGTGGTGCCTTTCTGTTCCACTTACTTTGCCTTCAGCGACTTTATGAAGCCGGCTATCCGCCTGGCCGCGCTGGCGGGAATTCCGGGAATCTTCGTCTTCACTCACGACACTCTGGCACTCGGCGGAGACGGTCCGACTCACCAACCGGTAGAACAGCTAGCGGGCTTTCGGGCCCTCCCCAACTGCCTGGTCGTCCGTCCGGCCGACGCCAACGAGACGGCCCAGGCCTGGCGGATGGCCGTGGAGCGAACCGAGGGGCCGACGGTTCTGGTGCTGACCCGCCAATCGTTGCCGTGCTTGCCGGTGGGGCGGCTGGACCGAGGGGGATACCTGGTGGCGGGACAAGTCGGAGTCACTCTTGTGGGTGCCGGGTCGGAGGTCCACCTCTGTCTTGAGGCACACCGTCTCCTGGCCGAACAAGGAGTGAAAAGTCGGGTCGTCAGCCTCCCCTGTTGGAAGCTCTTCTGGGCTCAGCCTGAAGAGTACAGGCGAGAAGTGCTGGGGGCGGGACCGAGAGTCGCCGTGGAAGCCGGAGCCTCCCTGGGCTGGCACAGAGTGGTAGGTGACGGAGGAATCGTGCTCGGTTTGGACAGGTTCGGTGCCTCCGGCGATGGGGACGAACTGATGCGACGCTTTGGGTTCACGGCTGAAAGGGTGGTGGAAGCCGCTCTCGCTGTTAGCACCAGGACACAGACAAACGACCGGTATTAGACTCGCCTGTTTGGATCACAAGCGGAGGAAAGCAACCCGTGGGCACGTAGCTTCCGAACATGAAGGCGATTCGATGGACTGTGGCGGGGTTGGCCCTGGCTCTGCTCATCGGTTGCCAACCCTCGGAGCCGGCGGCCACGGCCACCCCCTCGCCCATCGTTGTGCCTAGCGCAACCCCCTCTCCCTCCGTTGGCCAACCCACACCTGCGGCCACCGCCGAATCCACACCCAAACCGACGAACGTAGACCCCACTCCGACCCCCAGCATAGAGTCGCGCGTCAACTACCTCATGACCACCTGGGACGGGCAGTCTTTCTCCAGAACCGAGCTGGAGATTATGGAAAACGGGCCTGTCTTTTTGGAGATTATTCGGACCACGGACGACCCGAAGAAAAAGGTCTCGGCCTTTGTGTCTTTACGCGAAACCTACGGTTCGGTGCTGGCCGACGCCACCCGCAATTTCGGAGGGTCTCCGAGCTATGTGGAAGTCGTTTTAGAACACCTTGACGACAAGAGCCCGGCTCTCCAAACGGCGGCGCTCCGAGCCGCCCCCCACAGCATGGGCGACGACCCCGTGCCTCAAGTCCAGTCCGAACTGGCCAGGCTCCTGACCGAATCGAGCGACGCTCGGGTCAGGTTTCTGGCCGAAGAGGCCCTCGACCAAACCGAGGCTGGCCCACCCGAATTCGTCACCGCGGCTCGCCTGCAAGCTCTCGATGACCCCAAAGACTACGTGGTGGCGAAAGTCCTCCACGACCTCAATGTGGACGATGTTCGAGACCAGGCCGCCCTTCAGAACAAGCTTTTCGAGCTACTGAACCACAAGAGTCCGGCGGTCAGGGGAGAAGCCATCAAGCGCCTCTCGGATATGCCTCGCAACCACGTCAAGGCCGAGTTTGTGGCGACCGTCATCCGCCCTTTCCTCAAGGACCCTCACCCCTACCCTCGCGGACGCGCCGTCATCGCCCTGGGAGACTTACTCAAAGAAAACGCCATCCCAGATATCGTGGAGTTGGCCGCGGATAAAAAAGAGAGTCGCTACGAGCTGGAATTCAAAGACCCCACCGGGGAAGCCGACTCCGTGGAAGACTGGACTTACTCCTGGGGGCGGGTGGACGAAGCGGTGGTGAGAAAAATTGCAGCTATCACCTATGACAAGCCCTACGCCTTCAATCCAGGCCCAATCTTCTACGAAACCAGAGTCGAAGATATCGAACGGGAAGCCGAACGCCTGAAACCCTGGTACGAGAAACACCGCGAGGTTCTCCTGAAAGGGGCTCCTAAACGCGACTAAGTTGCCGGGTAAGTCCAGGTCTAGAACCGGCACGGTGTTAACTAGGTAACAACCAGGTCAAAGACTTGCAAACAGATCGACGAAGTTCTTCGCCATGCTCGACGAAATCGCCGTACAAACGGCTTCATTTCGGGCTTCCGAAGCTCTCAAAACTTTCTCAAGGAGAGGGTTGACAAAGCCTGTAGAGTCGTGTAGTTTGCATTCACTCCAGTCACGGAGTCGCCCCGCGGAGCGAGAGATGCGGCGAGGACTAACTCCCTCGGCGGGTAACGGCCGAAGAGTTAGAGGTTGAGTGCAAACCTTCGAGCCTTCTCGGGTCAAACCGAGAACGGATACAAGCACTTGGTAGCGCCCCGGATGCAGAAACCGGGGAAGAGCTGTAACAGGCGCGATTGGAACCGGCAACGGGAAAAGGTCCTTGAGGTAACTCAAGACGAACCGCCAAAAGAACTGATTACAGAAGCCTGGAGATAGCATCCCAAGCAGCGGAACACTCTCAAGCCGTGTCACCTCACAGTCACAAAAGATGAGTGCGGTTGCGTCAAACCGGAAGACGCCCTGAGCCAGGAAGGCAAGAACTGGCAACGTTTCAGGTGACTCTGAACAAAAGGGGAACTGTACGAATGCAGATTCGGCAAGGCTCTACTTCGGTGGAGATGAGTCGAGTCTGATGAAGCCCCGAGTCACACACTGTGGTGTGAGAGCAGAGAGTACAGGGTGGCCACGAAAGCCAGATCGTGGTGCGGCAGTCTTACCCGCTGAGAGAAAGTAAGAACGGGCCCGAAGCCTGTTGGAGTCTCGCAAGAGATAGAGGTCGGAAGTAACTCGCCGGCAGTATGACGGAAGCTGTAGGAAATGACAGTGGAAGCACTCCTCCAGGAAGATGAACGGGATGCTCGAGAGTGTGGGATTCACACGGTTTGAGGAAGAGATGAGAGAGTAACGACTCTCACCATAAACTCAAACGACGACGCGGCGACGTGTCGACAACGAAAGCGGTGACGCCGGAAGTTGAACTTGGAGGAGAGTGTTCGCACTCGACAATCCAAGAGTGAGAATCAAAGGTGACTCGGGTAGCGGACTTTGAGTACGCCTCGCAAGAGGAGAAGAAGCCGCTCGCTAAGTGAGAGCTTGCGAAGAAGACTCAGACGGTTGCTAGCAGACGAAAGACTAGCCCAGAGCCCACTGTGTGGGAGACGTGGTCACACCAAGCCACGGAAGACATTGTCGGAGTTGTGAGCCGACGAAGCTAACTCGGAGCGAGTCAGGCATCTACGCGAGTAGACGTGCAGACGAAAAGCGGGGGCGGAACTGCTAGGTAACCGCGACACGAGAGTGTGAAAAATGGAGCAGGGGTAGCTTACAGACCAGAGTAAAGCGCAGCGTTTCGTCTGAAGGCATTCGAAACGAGGCCCGACGCTAAGTCTTCGGTTCCGGTGACGGAAGTGAAGTTTGGAAAAACGGGGTTGCCGGCAACGGTAACAAACGTCGTCCAAGCACCGATAGATGCGGACCACGGGAGTTTGGTGCAGGAGAGGTTGGCGGCCAAACAACGGACGTCCTGATTGTGCCGTGTCCCTCCGTAGGGATAAATCTCAGGACAAGTGACAGTCTGCAAAGACTGGTCACAGGAATCTCAACCAGGACAAATGAGACAACGCCGCTTCTCGTAAGAGTTCGTCGGCCGCATCATCAGGGTACGGAACCGGGTGAAGCAAATAGGAAGGCGCTCGACCAGCAATGGAGAGCGCCTTTTTCATTTTCTCTGCGGTGTCGCGTCTGGGACCGAGATATCCGTTGTCTTCAAGGTGAGCTCCGACTCGTTAACTCGCCAGGTCGAGGAATGGACGGCCCCACGGCAAACTCCTCGCGCTGTGTCTGATCCGATCCATCGCGAGCTTTGGGCTCTGAGCTTGCAAAAGAATCTGCCGCCTATTGAGTGTAGAACTTGTCGTGAATATCTGGACGGTGTTGAGAAGTTCTCGTCCGGGGTCTTAGACGACAAAGCCGAAGCGGTCCTTAGCCATACTCCGGCTTTCCTCGTTGTTCGAACATTCTTACACCCAAGTAGCCCCCTTTTTAGCAAGGTGTTCGGTCCGACTGTTCGGGGCCAAATGAGCGGCCGGTGTAGGAGTTGCGGAAGAAGTTTCCGCTATGCGCAACATCCTCGCGGCGACGAGCCGGGAGAACTCAGCATAGGCAAATCCGAGCCCGGTGCGCCGCCCCAAGCAGTGCGAGAAGAAGCGGTGTCCCAGAGTCCACAGAAGAGCAAGACCGCTGCTAGCTCCGCGTCTTTAGGGCTAGAGACGAATCCAGAGCCGGGCGTCTTATGGTGGAGGCCATCCCAAGAAGGCGGCTCGCTTGCCCGACTCAGGACAACCGCGAATTCTATTTGGTACGATCAGTCCTTTCCTGATGGGGTCATGGGGCAAAGAATCTCCACCACCTTTTG
>Ga0208331_100270_pt1 | contig 16344 bp, 12 predicted proteins | sample DeeseametaMP1648_FD_184184 | JGI IMG/M metagenome (GOLD analysis project Ga0208331, IMG submission 184184) | Marine microbial communities from the Deep Pacific Ocean - MP1648 (SPAdes) | ecosystem: Environmental > Aquatic > Marine > Oceanic | place: North of Tokelau, South Pacific Ocean... | reverse complement strand
TCGTCGGCGGTGTTCATCTGCGCCGCTCCTCATGATCGTCGTCGGCGGTGTTCATGCCTCTGCTTCCTCACCGGGCGGCAACGCCGCGATCGCCAGCGCTTCGGCGATGTGCCCGGCGATCGCGGCCAGGTAGACCTGGTCGCCGGACTGGACGACGGTCTTGGCGTCGGGTAGCAGACCCGCGCCGAAGCGGATCACGAACGACACCCGCCCGGCGGTGGCGGTCTCGAGTTCGGTGATCCGCCGACCCACCCAGCCCTCGTGCAGCGTGAGTTCGGTCACGCCGACGTTGCCGCTGGGGTCGCGCCATTTGGTGGTCTCGGTCTCGCGGGTCAACACATGCAACAGGCGGTCGGTCGTCCACGGCACGGTGGCCACCGTGGGGATGCCCAGCCGCTCGTAGACCGCCGCACGTTTGGCGTCGTAGATCCGGGCGACCACGCGCTGCACGCCGAATGTCTCGCGGGCCACGCGCGCGGAGATGATGTTGGAATTGTCCCCCGAGGACACCGCGGCAAACGCCGATGCGTCCTCGATACCGGCGCGCACCAGCACGTCCCGGTCGAATCCCATGCCCAGCACCCGTTCCCCGGAGAAGTCCGGGGACAGCCGGTGAAAGGCCGTGCCGTCCCGGTCGATCACGGCGACGTCGTGGCCGATCCGGGCCAGACTGTCCGCCAACGATGCGCCCACCCGGCCGCATCCCATCACCACTACCCGCACCGACGGTCCTTTCCGGCCTGAGCCGACGTGGCATACCGATACCTGCGGTTGTGTAACCCGCGCACCCGGAACGCTACCGCTTTCCTACGGTCGGGTGGTTGCGGGCTTACTCTTGGCAGTCGTGTCCAAGCTTTCGACGGTCGCCCGTCGTCTCGTGCTGGGTCGGCCGTTCCGCAGCGACAAGCTCGCCCACACGCTGCTGCCCAAACGGATCGCGCTGCCCGTCTTCGCCTCTGACGCGTTGTCGTCCGTGGCGTACGCACCTGAGGAGATCTTCCTGGTGCTCTCGGTCGCTGGGCTTGCGGCGTACTCGATGGCGCCGTGGATCGGTCTGGCCGTGGCCGTGGTCATGCTCGTCGTCATCGCCAGCTACCGGCAGAACGTGCACGCTTACCCGTCCGGCGGCGGTGACTACGAGGTGGTCACCACCAACTTGGGCCCGACGGCGGGGCTGACGGTGGCCAGTGCGCTGCTGGTGGACTACGTGCTGACGGTGGCGGTGTCGATGTCGTCGGCGGCGTCGAACATCGGCTCGGCGATCCCGTTCGTCGACGACCACAAGGTGTGGTTCGCGGTGACGGCGATCATGGTTCTGGCCTCGTTGAACCTGCGGGGCATCCGGGAGTCGGGCACCGCCTTCGCCATCCCCACCTACGCGTTCATGATCGGCATGTTCGCGATGCTGTTCTGGGGCTTCTTCCAGATCCACGTGCTGGGCGAGCCGCTGCGCGCCGAATCCGCCGATTTCGAGATGCACTCCGAGCACGGGGAGATCCTCGGTTTCGCGTTGGTCTTTCTCGTCGCCCGTGCGTTCTCGTCCGGCAGCGCTGCGCTGACCGGTGTGGAAGCGATCAGCAACGGGGTGCCGGCGTTCCGTAAACCGAAGTCCCGCAACGCTGCGACGACGCTGGCGTTGCTGGGGGCCATCGCGATCACGCTGTTCATGGGCATGATCCTGCTGGCCCAGGACACCGGCGTGCAGATCGCCGAGCGGCCGCTGGAGCAGCTCGAGGGAGCGCCGGAGGACTACCAGCAGAAGACGCTCATCGCCCAACTGGCGGCGACGGTGTTCCACGACTTCGCGCCGGGGCTGTACCTGATCGCCGGTGTGACCGCGCTGATCCTGGTGCTGGCGGCCAACACCGCATTCAACGGTTTCCCGGTCCTGGGGTCGATCCTGGCGCAGGACCGTTTCCTGCCGCGGCAGCTGCACACCCGCGGTGACCGGCTGGCGTTCTCCAACGGCATCCTGTTCCTGGCGTTCGGCGCCATCGCGTTCGTCGTCGCATTCCAGGCTCAGGTCACCGCGCTGATCCACCTCTACATCGTGGGGGTGTTCGTGTCCTTCACGCTCAGCCAGATCGGCATGGTCAAACACTGGACACGGCTGTTGCGGACCGAGACCGACGCTGTGGTGCGTACTCGGATGAAGCGCTCACGGGTGATCAACACGATCGGCTTCCTGTGCACCGGCACGGTGCTGATCATCGTGGTCGTCACCAAGTTCATGGTGGGCGCGTGGATCGCCATCCTGGCGATGACGGCGATGTTCGTCATCATGAAGATGATCCACAGCCATTACGCGGCGGTCAGCCGTGAGCTCGAGAAGCGCGCGGCCGAGACCGAGGACATCGTGCTGCCCAGTCGTAACCACGCAATCGTGCTGGTCTCCAACGTCCACATGCCGACGCTGCGGGCGCTGGCCTACGCCCGCGCCACCCGCCCCGACGTGCTCGAGGCCGTCACCGTCAGCGTCGACGACGCCGAGACGCGCGAGCTGGTGCACAAGTGGGAGAACAGCGACATCAGCGTGCCGTTGAAGGTCATCGCCTCGCCGTACCGCGAGATCACCCGTCCCGTGCTGGACTACGTCAAGCGGGTGTCCAAGGACTCGCCCCGCACCGTGGTCACCGTGTTCATCCCCGAGTACGTGGTGGGGCACTGGTGGGAGCAGGTGTTGCACAACCAGAGCGCGCTGCGGTTGAAGGGCAGGCTGTTGTTCGAGCCCAACGTCATGGTCACCTCGGTGCCCTGGCAGCTGTCGTCGTCGGAACGGTTGAAGAACCTGCAGCCGCAGTCGGCTCCCGGCGACGCGCGCAAGGGATTCCTCGATTGAGTGCCGCCGACCGGCCGGCCGAACTCACGCTGACCACGGGCCCCGCGGCCAACGGAGGCAGCTGCGTCGCCCGCCACGACGGACGGGTGGTGTTCGTGCGGCACGCCCTGCCCGGGGAGACGGTGCGGGTGCGGTTGACCGGGGGAGCGGCGCCGACCACGTCGTACTGGACCGGCGACGCCGTCGAGATCCTCGAGCCGTCCCCCGGCCGGATCGAATCGCTGTGCCCCATCGCCGGTGTGGACGGCGCGGGATGTTGCGATCTGGCCTTCGCCGAACCGGTGACAGCGCGGCGCCTCAAGGGCGCCGTGGTGGCCAATCAGCTCGAGCGTCTCGGCGGATACCGGTGGCGCGACGAGTCCGAGGCGATCGCCGAACCCGTCGGTGACGCCGGACCCACCGGGTGGCGCAGCCGGGTGCGACTGGCGACGTCGGGCGACGGGCAGGCGGGCTTTCACCGCTTCCACAGCGACGAACTGGTCCACCGGTTGGACTGTGCACAGTTGCCCGACGACCTGCTCACCGACCTGACGCACGAGCGCTGGCCGGCCGGTGCTCAACTCCACGTCGCGGTCGACAGCGACGGCGCCCGTCACGTGGCGGTGTCGCAGCGGCGCGAGGGCGGACGACGGGAGGGTGGCCGCACCGCCACCCGCGTCGTCGACGGGGCCTACGAGGCGGTGCAGCGGGTTGCGGGCCGGACGTGGCGCATCCCGGTGACCGCGTTCTGGCAGGCCCACCGGGATGCGCCGGACTGCTACAGCACTGTGGTCGGCCAGTGGGCTCAGCTCAGCGCCGGAATGACCGCCTGGGATCTGTACGGAGGCGCCGGCATCTTCGCCGCGACGATGGCCGCGGCGGTGGGGGACACCGGACGGGTGCTCACTGTCGACACCTCCCGCGCCTCCGCCCGCGCGGCGCGGGAGGCGCTGGCGGATCTGGGGGCGGTGACGGTGCTCACCGATTCGGTCCGGCGGGCGTTGACCGCGCAGCGGCAGCGCGCCGACGTGGCCGTGCTCGACCCGCCCCGCACCGGGGCCGGCCGCGAGGTGATTGACCTGCTCGCCGCTGCCGGAGTGCCCCGGATCGTCCACATTGGTTGCGAGGCAGCCTCTTTCGCGCGTGATATCGGCCTGTACCGGGCCTGCGGTTACCGCGTCGAGGATCTGCGCGTCTTCGATTCGTTCCCGCTGACCCACCATGTTGAGTGCGTCGCGGTGCTGCAGAGATAATGAGCGGGATGCCGGTCAGGTGGAATAAGGTGGCTCAACGGCGTGCCGGCAAGCCTGGTCGGCGATGGCAATTGTCGGCTCCAACCGAAAGCAGGCTGTGACTTCGAATTCCCGCGGACGACAGGTCGGGCGAGCGCTGTTCTCGCGGGGGTCCTGGGCGGAAACCAGCCGGATCTCCGAGATCCTGCGCAAGGAGACCGTGGGCGGTGTCATCCTGCTCGTCGCGGCCGGGACCGCGCTGGTGTGGGCGAATTCGCCGTGGAAGGGCAGTTACTTCGGCGTCCGGGACTTCGTGCTCGGCGGGCAGTGGCTGGGCCTGCACCTCGATCTGTCGATCGGTGAATGGGCGGCCGACGGGTTGCTGGCCATCTTCTTCTTCGTCGTCGGTCTGGAGCTCAAACGCGAGTTCGTCGCCGGTGACCTGCGGGACCCGGGCCGGGCGGCCCTGCCCATCGCGGCGGCCGTGGGCGGGATGGTGGTACCGGCTCTGATCTTCGTGGCGTTCACCGCCCATGTCGGCGACGGCGCGCTGCAGGGCTGGGCGATACCGACCGCGACCGACATCGCGTTCGCGGTGGCGGTGCTGGCGGTCATCTCCACCCACCTGCCGGCAGCGCTGCGCACCTTTCTGCTGACGCTGGCTGTGGTCGACGACCTGCTGGCGGTCACGGTCATCGCCGTGTTCTACACCGACGAGATCAATATCTGGGCGTTGCTGGGGGCGCTGATTCCGCTGGCGTTGTTCACGCTGTTGGTGCAGCGCGGTGTGCAGGCCTGGTGGCTGCTGATTCCGCTCGGGGTCGTGACCTGGGTGCTGGTGCACGAGTCCGGGGTGCATGCCACCGTTGCCGGCGTGCTGCTCGGCTTCGCCGTCCCCGTGCTGCGCTCGGCGAAGAAGAAGGGTGAAACCACCGAGATCAGCATGGCCGAGCACTTCGAACACCTGCTGCGGCCCATATCCGCCGGCTTCGCGATCCCGGTGTTCGCCTTCTTCGCCGCGGGGGTGAACTTCGGCGGGCTCACCGGCCTGGGCCGGGCGTTGTCCGACCCGATCACGATGGGCATCATCGCCGGCCTGGTGCTGGGAAAACCGATCGGGATCTTCTTCACCACCCGAGTGCTGGCCGCGGTGACGCGCGCGAACCTGGACTCGGCGTTGCGGTGGGTGGATGTGGTCGGCGTGTCGATGCTGGCCGGCATCGGGTTCACGGTGTCGCTGCTGATCGGGGATCTGGCCTACGGGCTGGGCTCAGAACGTGACGAATTCGTGAAGATCGGTGTGCTCACGGGTTCCCTGGTGGCGGCCGCCTTGGCCTCACTGTTGCTGTTGAGCAGGAACGCCACCTACCGGCGCATATGCAACGAGGAGACCGTCGACGAGAACCAGGACGGTGTGCCCGATGTGTACGAGTCTCGACAGGACTGACCCGGACACCGTGCGTAGACTGGCGGAATGCTTGAACAGATCCGCGGTCCCGCTGATCTGCAGCACCTGACACAGGCGCAGCTGGAAGAGCTGGCTCGAGAAATCCGCGACTTCCTGATCCACAAGGTCGCGGCGACGGGCGGGCACCTGGGACCCAACTTGGGCGTCGTGGAACTGACGCTGGCACTGCACCGTGTCTTCGACTCGCCGCACGACCCGATCCTGTTCGACACCGGACATCAGGCCTACGTGCACAAGATGCTGACCGGTCGGTGCCGCGATTTCGAGACGCTGCGCAAGAAGGACGGCCTGTCGGGGTATCCGTCGCGGACCGAGAGTGAGCACGACTGGGTGGAGTCCAGCCATGCCAGTTCCGCGCTGTCCTACGCCGACGGGCTGGCCAAGGCGTTCGAGCTCAACGGTCACCGCAACCGGCACGTCGTCGCCGTGGTCGGCGACGGCGCGCTCACCGGGGGCATGTGCTGGGAGGCGATGAACAACATCGCCGCCTCCCGCCGGCCGGTGGTGATCATCGTCAACGACAACGGCCGCAGCTACGCGCCCACCATCGGTGGGTTCGCCGAACACCTGGCAGCACTGCGGCTGCAGCCCGGCTACGAGCGGGTGCTCGAGGAGGGGCGCAAGGCGGTCCGCGGCGTCCCGATGATCGGCGAATTCTGCTATCAGTGCATGCACAGCATCAAGGCGGGCATCAAGGACGCGCTGAGTCCGCAGGTGATGTTCACCGACCTCGGCCTCAAGTACGTCGGGCCGATCGACGGTCACGACGAACACGCGGTGGAGAACGCGCTGCGTCACGCGCGGGCGTTCAACGCCCCGGTGGTCGTGCACGTCGTGACCCGCAAGGGCATGGGTTACGCCCCGGCCGAGAACGACGAGGACGACCAGATGCACGCCTGCGGCGTCATCGATCCCGAGACCGGCCTGGCGCGATCGGTGCCGGGCCCGGGCTGGACAGCGACGTTCTCCGACACGCTCATCCAGATCGCGGCCGAACGGCGCGACGTGGTGGCGATCACCGCGGCGATGCCAGGCCCCACCGGCCTCAACGCGTTCCGGGCCAAGTATCCCGATCGGTTCTTCGACGTGGGGATCGCCGAGCAGCACGCGATGACCTCCGCGGCCGGCCTGGCGATGGGCGGCATGCACCCGGTCGTCGCCATCTACTCGACGTTCCTCAACCGCGCCTTCGACCAGATCATGATGGACGTCGCGCTGCACAAGCTGCCGGTCACGATGGTGTTGGACCGCTCCGGCGTCACCGGCCCCGACGGTGCCAGCCACAACGGCATGTGGGATCTGTCGATCCTGGGCGTGGTGCCCGGGATGAGGGTCGCCGCCCCGCGGGACGGTGTCCGACTCGCCGAGGAACTCACCGAGGCGATCGACGTCGACGACGGGCCCACCGCTGTCCGCTTCCCCAAAGGCGATGTGGGACAAGAGGTTCCGGCTCTGGAACGGCGCGGCGTGGTCGACGTGCTGGCCGCTCCGGTGCAGGGCCTGTCCGACGATGTCCTGCTCGTCGCGGTCGGCCCGTTCGCCACCATGGCGCTGGCGGTGGCCGAGCGGCTGCGCAAGCAGGGCATCGGCGTCACTGTCGTGGACCCGCGCTGGGTGTTGCCGGTGCCGGAGGAGATCGTGACGATGGCGGCCGGGCACAAGCTGGTGGTGACCCTCGAGGACAACGGGGTTCACGGCGGGGTGGGTTCGGCGATCTCGGGCGCCCTGCGCCGCGCCGAGGTCGACGTGCCGTGTCGCGATGTGGCCTTACCGCAGCAGTTCTTCGACCACGCCTCACGGGGTGAAGTGCTCGATTCGGTCGGGTTGACCGAGCGCAACGTCGCCCGCCAGGTCACCGGGTGGGTGGCCGCACTCGGCGCCGCCACGGCTCAGCAGGAAGTCAGCGAACACCTGGAGTGACGGCGTGGCCGTCGCTCGGCCGCCCGTGACATCCGTGCCGCGACACGGATGCGCAGTGCCGCATGGAGTTGACTCGCAGGCAGGATGGTCGCATAGAGTATCCAATATCAGCCGAAAGCGAGAGCCGATGCCACCGCGCACCGCCGCCAAGCGTGCACAGCCCGAGGGCGCAGACCGTGCCACTCCCGCGGGGTACTCCGGAGACGCCGTGCGGGGACGACGGGCGGATTTTGTGCGGCCGAAGACCGCCCAGCAGGCCGTGGCCGAAGCGCTTCGCCACGACATCACCACCGGCAAGTTGGCGCCCGGCAGCTGGATCGTGCAGGAGGCCGTCGCCGAGCAGTTCGGCATGTCGCGGATCCCGATCCGGGAAGCGTTGAAGACGCTTGAGGCCGAGGAGTACATCACCTACGTTCCGCACAGCGGATACCGCGTCACCAAACTCAGCCTCGACGATCTGCTGGAGGTCTTCAAACTTCGGGCGATCCTGGAGGAGGCGTTGATCCGGGACGCGATGCCCGGGGTCACCGACGACATCGTCGACGAGATGCGCAGCTGCAACGCGCAGATGGATGCTGCGCTGGCCGACGGCGATCCCATCACCGTCGGCGTGCTCAACCGTCAGTTCCATTTCCTGACGTTTCACGCCAGCGGCCTGGCGCGCACCAAGCGCATCGTCACGCAGCTGTGGAACACCGCCGATGCGTACCGGCCGCTGTATTCACCGCTGTTGGACATGCCGAAGGTCTGCAAAGAACACGAGGCGATGATCGACGCCGTGGCCGACCGCGACGTGGAGCGGCTGGTACGGCTCAACCACGAACACCGCGCGCACGCCCTCGGGCCGATCCATCAGATCTTCGACGCGGAATCCGACGCCTCGGCATGACGGTCGCCGACCGGTTACGGGAGGCGGGCGTGGTTCTTCCTCCTGCGCCGCCGCCCAAGGGTGCGTATTTTCCGAGTCGCCGCTGCGGTGATCAGCTGTGGGTCTCGGGTGCCACCGCCCGCCGGGACGGCGAGCCTGCGCTGCGCGGAGTCGTCGGCGCCGACGTGACCATCGACGTGGCGCGAGAACAGGCGGGGCTGGCCGCACTGAACCTGCTGGCTGCGATCGAGGCGGAGGTGGGACTCGACACCGTGGACGCGGTGGTCGCGTTGCGCGGCTATGTCCGTGGCGCACCGGAATTCGACGCGCACCCGGCAGTCGTCGACGGCGCGTCGCAGGTGTTGCTCACCGCATTCGGTGCGCCCACCGGCGCGCATGCCCGGACCGCGATCGGGGTGGCGTCCCTGCCCGGTGGGGCGTGCGTCGAACTCGACCTCGTCGTCAGCGTCGCAACGGCCGGGCGCTGAGCAGGTCCAGCCACCGCCCGATCGCCAAGCCCAGGGCCAGGCCGGCGAAACCGTTGGCCAGCACCGTGATCCAGTCGTATGGTCGATCGATCCGTGACACCGGCAGCCGCCTTTCCACCTCGGCGGTCGCGGGGTCGTCCTCGCCGGCGAGGACGTCGTCGAGACGGGCGACGAACTGGCCGATGACGCGGTTGCTGACCTGGACGATCACGGTCCGGCCGAATTGCGCGATGCGGCCGCTGAGTTCGACGTCGGTGGTCACGGTGACCACTGACCTGTCTCCGTCGTCGCGGGCCACCAGACGAACGGTCGCTTCGGTCGAGCCGTTGCCCTTGCGGTCACGCGCGTTGCCGCGCACGACCATCTCCCTGGCCTCGTCGTCCTGGTGCGCCAGCGTCGCGGTTCCCACCAGCGTCACTGCGACGGGGCCGACCTTGACGGCGACCCGGGCGTGGTAGTCGTCGCCGTCTCGCCGCTCGAGTTCGGCGCCTGGGATGCATCCGATCACGGTCGGGATGTCCGTCAGCACCGCCCAGGTGGCGTGCAGCGGCGCCTCGACGGCGAACTCGTTGACGAGCTGCATTCGGCCTCCCCAGGCGATCAGCGGTTGTGGATCGGTTGGCACCACCTTACGATTGGATACGATATACAGCAATCACTGCAGGGCCCGAGGAGGCTTCCCGGATGTTGAGCATGGGCGTAGGACTGTTCCCCACCGAACCGACGGCAGCAATGTGCTCCTACGTCCGGCTCTGCGAAGACCTCGGCTACGACAACGTCTGGTTCGGTGACTCGCAGAACATCTGGCGTGAGTCTTCGACGGTCATGGGCGCAGCAGCCGTGGGCACCGAGCGGATCATCTTCGGTACCGGGGTGACCAACGCCGTCACCCGGCACCCGTCTCTGCTGGCCTCCACGTGGGCCACGCTGGGGGAGTTCACCGGCGGGCGGGTGGCGCTCGGAATCGGAACCGGCGACTCGTCGTTGCGGACCATGGGACTCAAGCCCCTCAAACTCGCCGAACTCGAACGTGCCATCGCCGACCTGCGTGCCCTGTTCCGGGGTGAGAAGGTCGCCGAGCCCACCAGTGGAGCCGAATACCACCTGAACTACCTGAGCGCGGCGATGGACATCCCGATCTACATCGCCGCTTCGGCGCCGAGAATCCTGCAGATGTCCGGCCGGATCGCCGACGGTGTGATCGTGCTCGTGGGAACCGCTCCGCACTTCATCGAAGCCGCCCTGCAGACCATCGAACGGGGTGCTGCCGAGAGCAACCGCTCGCTCGAGGACCTCCATATCGTGCTCTGGACGCCCACGGCGATCGCCGAGGACAGCACCGAAGCGCGCGACCTGGTGCGCGCGCACGTCTCCCGCGTCGCGATCCGCCCGCTGCCTGCCAAGGTGGATCCCGCCCTGGAGCGCGCCATCGACCGCATCCGCGACCAGTACAACTATTACGAGCACATGAATCCCGAAGCCGCACACGCAGACCTCGTTCCCGACGAGCTCGTGGACCTGTTCGCGCTCGCCGGCACCAGGGACGAGTGCGCGCAGCGGATCAAGGAGATCGAGTCGCTCGGAGTGGACCAGGTATCCATCGTGCCGTTCGTGCGGCCCGGGCAGAGCCGCGAAGGCACCATTCGAGCGTTCGCCGAGATCGTCGGTGGACGTCCGCGATGACGTCGAGCGGAACCGCCGACCCGAGCGGCTTTCCGGCACCCGGTAGCGCGGTGCCGGGTGCGCCCCCGCCGCTGAAGCGGGCGCTGACACCGGCCGACGGCCGCACCGACCACAAAGCTGTCGCGCCCACTGCACATGACAGCCCGGAAAGCGCTGTTCTGCAGAGCAATTCGCAATGTGTCCGCGGGCGTGCCGATCGCGGACTGCATCTCGCTGCCGCGATGGCGGGCCTCGCTGTGGGCCTGGAAACGGCTCGGATTATTTCACGTCGACGTAACAGTTAATGGTTGACGTGCATCACACCCGCTTCGTATAGTGTATCCAATATTCATCGAACCCCGGAGGCTTCTCTGATGTCAAGGTTCCCCAAGGTCATCGGCGCAATGGTCGCCGCGTCCGCACTCCTGGTCGGCACCGCAGCGTGTGCCGACGAGTCGGCGGGTCCGTCCGACGGGAGCTCCGCTGCCACCACCGACACGCTGAGCATCTCGGCCACCGGAGTGGACAGCCTGCCGTTCATGGCGATCCTGCAGGCGGGCATCGACAAGGGATGGTTCGACGAAGAGGGCCTGACGGTGGATCTGTACTCCGGGGGCGGGGGTGGCAACACGTTGCGCGTCGTCACCAGCGGGGACGCGGACATGGCGATCGCAGGTAACACCTCGGTGATTCTCGCTGCGCAGCAACCTGATTCGAACCTCACCGTCATCGCGCCCTGGTTCCAGGTCAACGACTTCTCGTGGATCAGCCCGCCCGGCCGCACCATCGACGGTGCGACGTTGGGCTTCAGCTCCGCCGGCTCCTCGACCGAGCTGCTCGTCAAGGGCCTCGAACGTGAACTCGGGCAGGGTGTCCGGGCGCAGGCAGTGGGCGGTATGGGGGACAACTGGACCGCAGCGAAGGCCGATCAGATCACCGCCGGCTGGGCGATGCAACCGTTCATCGCGGAGAAGCAGGCCACCGAGAACGCTGAGATCCTGGTGAACTCCCGTGACGTGCTGGGCGATCTGCCCGCCGACCTGGTCGCGGTGAACACCGAGTACGCCGAGGCCAACCCGGACAACGTCAAGGCGTTCTTCCGGGTCGCCGACCGCCTCAACGAATGGGTGGTGGCCAACCCCGATGAAGCCGCGGCGGAGATCGGGCCCCTCGTCGGCGTCACGCCCGAGGTCATGCGGTCCGCTCTGAACGACAGCCCGGATCTGGCCAAGGGATACTCGCTCACCGTCGATCCCGAGGGTCTGAACAACCTCTCGGAGCTGATGGTCGCCGCGGGGCAGATCGACGAGCCGGTCGACTGGGCGACGGTGCTCGACCAGCAGTACCTGCCCGAGGACGCCCGCGCCACATTCTGACCGACTCACCCTGCGCACAACCCGCCGACGAGAGGTAGCGTCTTGGACCCGCAAGGCATCGAGATGACCGGGCTGTCAGTGGTATTCGATACCGCCGCGCGACGGGTCACTGCGGTCACCGACATCGACCAGAGCGTGCCGCACTCGAGCTTCGTCTCGATCGTCGGACCGAGCGGCTGCGGCAAGTCGACGCTGTTGGCGGTGGTCGCCGGTCTGCGGAAGGCCACCACCGGAACGGTCAGCGTGGCAGGCAGGCCGGTGACCGGCCCCGACCCCAAGATCGGCGTGGTGTTCCAAGAGGATTCGACGTTGCCGTGGCGCACCGTCGAGGAGAACGTCGCGTTCGCGATGGAGATGATCGGCACCTCCAAGCCGGAACGGCGCAAGCGGACCAAGGACGCCATCGAGCTGGTCGGACTGGCCGGCTTCGAGAAGTCCTACCCGTCCCAGCTCTCCGGCGGCATGCGTCAGCGGGTGGCATTGGCGCGCACGCTGGCGGTGCAGCCGGAGGTGGTGCTGATGGACGAGCCGTTCGCGGCGCTGGACCAGCAGACCCGGCTTTTCCTGGGCGCCGAGGTGCGGCAGATCTGGGCCAGGACCAAGCAGACCATCATGTTCGTCACGCATGACATCTCCGAGGCGATCCTGCTGTCACAACAGGTATGGGTGATGTCCTACCGGCCCGGCACCATCATCGACGTCGTCGACATCGACCTGCCCGGCGAGCGCGATGCCGGCGTGGTGTCCACACCGCGCTTCAACGAACTGCACAACAGGATCTGGGGTTCGCTGCAGGCCGAGTCGATGCGGGGCTTCCAGCAGCAGGAGGCGTCGTCGACGTGACCCGTTCGTCCACACCCTCCACCGCGTCTCGCACCTCGTCGTCGTCCCACCCGTCGCCCTCGCACCCGCCCTTCACGGCGGCAGACGACCTGCCCAGCGAATCCGCGTCCGCACACCATGCGTCCCCGGATCCGCCCCGCCGCGGGCGAGGCTGGGGGACGGCGGGTTTCAGTGTGGGTGCCACCCTGGCCCTGATCGTCGCGTTGACGGCGTTCGCCGAGGTCGGTTCCCGGGCGGGGTGGTGGAACGATCACGTGCTGCCCGCGCCGTCGGTGATCTTCACCGAGCTCGGGGTGTTGCTGACCGAACGACAGTTCTGGATCGACGCACAGCGCACCGGGATCGAGGTGGCCGCCTCGATCGTGTTCGGATGCCTGCTCGGATTCGCTGCTGGGCTGTTGTTCTGGAAGGTGCCCTTGCTGGGTCGGGTGTTCGAGCCCTACCTGGTGTCGTTCTACGCCGTGCCGCTGGTGTTGTTCTACCCGGTGATGATCGTGCTGGTCGGCATCAACGCCATGTCGGTCATCATCTTGGCCACGATCATGGCGGCGATCCCGATGGCACTGAACACGGCCGTGGGTTTGAACCAGATGCCGCCGGTCTATCTCAAGCTGGCCCGCTCGTTGCGCACCTCGCCCCGACAGACGTTGTTCGCGATCGCGATCCCGGCTGCCGGCCCGTTCATCGTCGCGGGTCTTCGGCTCGCCGTCGTCTACGCCCTGATCGGGACCATCGCGATGGAGTTCACCACCGCGCAGGCGGGTCTGGGCTATCGCATCCGCTACCTCTACGAAATCTTCGACAACATCGGGATGTTCGCCTACATCGTCGTGGTCCTGGTGCTGTCGTGTCTGCTGACAGTCGCGTTGGCCGCCGTCGGGCGCGTGCTGCTGCGGGGAAGGAACTCGTGACCGCCACCGCCCCGGCCCCTGCACCCACCGAGGCCGACCGACCCGTCAAGCGGCGCTTCTCCTGGCGGGCGGTCATCGGCAGCCAGTTCGTCGGCGCGAGCCTGCTCGCCGTCCTCGTCCTCATCGTCTGGGAGGTCGTCTCGGGGTTGACCTTCGTCATCCCGTCGCCGGTTCGCACCCTCGGCGTGCTGGTCGAGAACCTCTCTGACCCCGCCTATCTGTTCGACCTGCGGGTCACCGCGCAGGCGGTGGCCCTGGCATTCGTCGTGGGCACCGCGGTCGGCGGGGGCATCGGGCTTCTTCTCGGTCTGTCGGCCCGGCTGCGGCTGATCTTCGAGCCGATGATCATCATGCTCAACGGCATCCCCAAGATCGTGCTGTACCCGGTGCTGTTGCCGATATTCAGCCTGTCGGGCTCCAAGGTCGTCATGGGGGTGCTGTTCGCACTGTTCCCGGTGCTGATCAACGTGTCGACCGGGGTGCAGGAGATCCCGAAGGTGTATTGGAAACTCGCCCGCTCGGTGCGTGTCAATCCCTGGCAGATGCTGGTGCACATCATCTTCCCCGCGATTCGCCGCCCGCTGCTCACCGGTATCCGGCTGGCGGTGAGCCTGGCCGTCGTCGGCGTGGTCCTTTCGGAGTTCTTCGCCACCAGGCGGGGCCTGGGCCGTGTGGTGCTGCAGGCCTACAGTCACGGGGATTACCCGTCGATGGTTGCCACCATCATGCTGCTCATCACCATCTCGTTCGGTATCTCGATCGCTCTGTGGCAGTGGGAGAAAAGGATCCATTGATCCCCGATGCCTCGAAGTCGGGCGCAGATCGCCCGTGGGTCGGCAGCTCGGTGCGGCGCCGGGAGGACGACCGCATGCTCGGTGGGCGCGGACGCTTCCTGGCCGACCTCGCTGCCGGCGCCGCACACGTGGTGTTCATCCGATCGAGCCAGGCGCACGCGACGATCACCGGAATCGACACCACGGTCGCCGAGCGGATGCCGGGCGTGCACGGAGTGTTCGGAGCGGCCGATCTCGGCCTCGACGGAGCGTGGATCCCGGCGCTGACCACGCCCGACCCTGATTTCAGTGCGGCCACGTCGCTGGAGTTGGCTGAGCAGCGCCTGCCCATTCTCGCCGTCGACCGTGTGCACTACGTCGGCCAGCCGATCGCCGTGGTCGTCGCCGGCGACCGCTACGTCGCCGAGGACGCAGCCGAAAGCGTCGTCGTGTCCTATGAGACCCTGCCGGTGCTGACCGACGCGGCCACCGCACTCGATCCGGACAGCCCCGCGTTGTTCGGCCATCTGCCGGACAACCAGGCCGCTCGTCTGGAGTACGAGTTCGGCTCTCCCGATGAGGCTTTCGAGACAGCCGCCCATGTCGTGGAGGGCACCTACCGGATGGAGCGCCACGGAGCGGTGCCTCTCGAGTGTCGCGGCGTGCTGGCCGATTATGACGCCGGACGCGGACGGGTCGAGGTGCACACCTCGACCCAGGTGCCGCACATGGTGCGCAACGCGATCTGCGCGGTGACCGACTGGGATCGGCAGGACGTCGTGGTCAGCGTGCCGGACGTGGGCGGCGGTTTCGGCACCAAGGCCAATGTGTACGGCGAGGAGATCGTGCTCGCCGTGCTGGCCAGACACACCGAGGAGCGCGTGGTGTGGGTCGAGGACCGCCAGGAACACCTGCTGGCCAGCGCCCAGGCCAGGGACCAGCTGCACCGGGCACGGCTGGCCGTCGACGCCGAGGGCGCGATCCTCGCGTGGGACGTCGATTTCGTCGTCGACATCGGTGCCGGAAGTCTCTGGGTGGCAGGCATTGTCGCCAACACCGCCGTGCACCTGATGGGGCCCTATCGGATACCGGCCATGCATGTCCGCGGATGTGCCGCGATGACCAACAAGACACTCGTCGCGCAGTACCGCGGCGCGGGCAGACCGGAAGCGACGTTCGCTCTGGAGCGAAGTCTGGATGCGGCGGCGGCGGTGGTGGGCATCTCCGGTGAGGAGATCCGCAGGAGGAACCTGTTGGGCGCCGGTGATCTGCCGTACGCCCGGCCCATCCCGTACCGCGACGGGGTGCCGATCTGCTTCGACGGTGGTGACTACCTGGCCTGTCTGGATTCGGCGGTGCGCACGCTGCCGCGCTCGGAGGTGGATGTCTGCGCGATCGAGAACCCCGATCACCATGTCGGCTACGGGTTGTCGTCCTATCTGGAGGCGACGGGCCGGGGTCCGCATGAAACAGCGCGGGTGCGGGTGCTGCCCAGCGGGCAGTTCGAGGTGACCGCGGGCGCCGCATCCGCGGGTCAGGGACACGAGACGGTGTTCGCTCAGGTGGCCGCCGATGCGCTGGATGTCCCGCTGGAGCAGGTGCGCTACCGGCCCTGCGACACCGAGCAACTGCCCGAGGGTGTCGGAACGTTCGCCAGTCGGTCGGCGGTGCTGGCCGGCTCCGCGGTGCACCAGGCGTGCGGCGAACTGATCGCGCTTGCTTCACAACGCGCCGCGCAGCTCCTCGATGCCGAATCGGTCGGCTACGCCGGGGGCCGGTTCGCGGCGGCAGGAACCGCAGTCGGCTGGGACGAACTGGCCGCGGCAGGCCGGGTCGGAGGTGCCGGTGAGGGCGGCGCGGCGCTGGACGTCAGCTCCGTCTACCGGGTCCCGACGGTGACGTGGACGATGGGGGTGCACGCAGTCATTCTGGGCGTGCACAGGCGCACCGGGATCGTGAAGGTGTTGCGCTACGCGGTGTCCCAC
>Ga0208331_100269_pt1 | contig 16372 bp, 12 predicted proteins | sample DeeseametaMP1648_FD_184184 | JGI IMG/M metagenome (GOLD analysis project Ga0208331, IMG submission 184184) | Marine microbial communities from the Deep Pacific Ocean - MP1648 (SPAdes) | ecosystem: Environmental > Aquatic > Marine > Oceanic | place: North of Tokelau, South Pacific Ocean... | reverse complement strand
CAAAGTCTAGGACACGCGATCCTCCAGATGCTTCAAGACGCCCGCCAACTGCTCTTTGGGTAGATTGAACCCAAACATCTCGTTATACCAGAGCCCGTCGATGGCGCATCGATAGAGATGAGCCTCCACCGTACTCATCCCCGCCTCTTCAGCCCGCCCGTGCCAGCTATGAAAACGCTTCTGGAGACGCTCGCCGAGTTCGGGTCGTACGGTGACGAGTTGAAACAGAATATCGGTTTCCCGAACCATGCCCGCCTGCTCCTCCGGAAAGCTCGCCCGAAGGTAAGCCGCCAGCCAACTGCAGCCCTGCGCGGCTCGAACAGTCTCGACTTGCTCTTCAAACTCGTCGATGAGAAAGTCCAGCAAGGCTTGCAAGAGAAGAGCCTTGGTTTGAAAGTGATAAAGGACCCCCCCTTTGCTCACGCCGGCGCGGCGCGCGACCAGAGCCAGAGTCAGATTCGCCACTCCCCCGTCCAGAGCGACGTCGCGTCCCGCCTCGATAAGCTTGCGCCGCGTTTTTTCCGCCTTGCTTCCCACGACGCGGAAGCTTCTCGCCCGTGGTGGCTTCAGCCTGCGGAGGAATAGACCATCACCGCACCTAGTATGATGACGACCGAACCGGCGACCTGTTGACCGCCGACCGCGTCTTCAAACAGGTAGAAACTGAGCAGCAACGTCCCCACGATACCCACCCCACACCACAAAGAGTAAGCCAGGGAAAGCGGGATCGTCTTGATGGCCTGACCCAGAGAAAGCAAGGAAAGCATAAAGAAAATGAGAGAGGCCGAGCCGGCGGCGAGCTCTTCAAAGCCTCGACTGTACCGAAGTAGTGTGCTGGCTAGAAGCTCGAAACCGATAGCGCAACAGAGAAAAAGATAAGACACGGAAAACACCTCATCTACAAAACTGACCGTCCGGACGGTTTTATTTTCGATCCAGGATCTCCTTCTTCCAGACCGGAAGACACAGTACATGAGAAGCCGTATGCTTTTACTCTTCTTGCTCCTATGCACTCCGAGCTTGGCACAGCCGTTGGAAGGCCAAATTTCCTACGCGGGACAGGACGTTCCGATCCTTGTCTTTTTGCCGGAAGGCTACACCCGAGGGCAGACTCCACCGTTGATGGTCACACTGCCACCAGGACCGGGGACGGCGGACATGGTGAGAGGCAATCTCAGCAGTTACTGGCTTTCCGAAGGTCTGCGTCGAGGCTACATCGTGGTGGCTCCTGAAATCTTCGGACGCAGCCTCGACCAGGACCCGGGACGTTTTACCGACGACCTGTTCCGATGGCTGGCCGGTCGAATCACCTTTGACCGTCGAAACGTCGTGTTGACCGGACAATCCAACGGGGGAATCGGAGCTTTCCACCTGGCCGCCGCTCGGCCCAATGAGTTTAAAGCGCTTCTTGTCTTGCCCGGACAGTTCATCGGGAAAGAGAGTCAGCTTTCGGCCTTGAGAGGAAAGCCCGTTTGGATGTTGGTGGGAGAAAACGACGATCCGGAACGCTGGGGTGGACCCGTTCAGCAGACCTTCGAACAACTCAACAAATACCGGGCAAAGGCGAAGCTGGATGTCCTTCCCGGCCAGGGTCACGTGTTTCGGGTAAGCCCAGCTTCACTGTACGACTGGCTGGATGAGCAATAGGTAGCTAGAGCAGCTACCCCTGCGAACATCGATTCGCCGGACGAACTCTTCCTACTCCTCCATCACATAGTGCCCCCCGAACGATTGAATCTCGAAAGTTTACATTTTTCTAACAAAAATGCCCTGGATGACCCCAAATTCCTCGGGATAACAAAACTACGAACACTACCAATCACTCAAGAGGGGCAAGCGATGAATATCAATATCAACTTTGGAAATCAGTACTACACAGGCGGCTGCTGGAGCGGTTGCTGGAGACCTCGACCCCCCGTTTATCGACCCATCAACTCTAATCAAGGCAATCTCGACGGGGCCGTGGTCGGCCACCGTCCCGGATTTTTCGGCTGCAAACCGGTTCGCGGATACGGTCTGGACCTCAACAACAACGGTCGGTATGATCGCGGACAAGACGGTGTTCTCGCCTTCGACTTCAACCGCGACGGACGCTTGGGCAAGAAAGAACTCACCAAGTCTCGAGAAATGTTGAGAGCTTTCGGCGGAAACTGCGACCTCAACGGTGACGGGAAAGTCAGCTTCTCCGAGAAGCAGAAAGCCCGCAAGTACCGTGCTCGGATGCAGCGCCTGGACCACAACCGCGACGGCCGCCTGAGCACTCACGAACTAGCTCGCGGCGGTGCCCTGGTAGGCGTCGATCACAACCGCAACGGACACTTCGGTCGCAACGAGACCTACAGCCCCTACAACATCCCTACTCCCGGCTTCGGACGCGGACGACTGAACTTCGTCGACCCCGCTCGCGGATACAATCAGGTCAACCACGGCTGGGCCTGGTCGCACCCTCCCTGCTACGGTCGTTACTACTAAGTAAACCCCCAAGATGTAGACACTGAAAGAGCTCCGGAATCCGGGGCTCTTTCTATTATGGTCCGACAGGTTTGAGCGCGCGACATTGACCGCAGCTGAGCTCCGCGGCCTCATTCTGTTGACCGCAGGAAGGACAGCTCCAGGGCTGATTTCCCACTTGGTCCGCCCGGGCCGCGTAGTGGTCCAGGAACACCCACACGGCCGGGTAGAGAGATTCCCGGTCTCCTTCGTTCAGATAAGGTTGGAAAGGAGCGAGTTCAACTTCAGCAAGCTCGGAATTCCGAAGAAGCTCCAGAAGCGCCGCGTCAGGTATAGTACCGGAAAGCACCCCCTGAACCGCCTCGAATATATGGCGTTCCGAGCCGCTTCCGAAGTGCTCCGGCTTCAACGCCACCTCCTCGATATGAGTAAACGTGTCCGACAACCAGTCCAGCGATTCTTCCACCGCTTCGATCAGTTCCCGGTCTTCGAACTCCTTGCCCTTGAGGGCCGACACGGCTTCGCGGGTGGCGAGATACGCCTCCTCGACCTCCATCATCAACTCCGGCCGCTCCTCGGGAGGAAGAAAGAGATTGGAGTTCACCATGTGCCAGAATTCGTCGAGCAGCGGGAACAAGTCTTTCTCAGTAGACTTGGTACCCCGACGCCACTTTCGACGTTCCACCGCTTTCATACTCTCCAGGCCTATCTCCAGGTCGGTTCCGATAAGAGGGATGTTATAGCGGTTGTAACGTTCGCGAAGAGTGATCTTTGCCTTACGGTCCCACTCCAACAAAAACTCGGCAAGCCCCGCCCCCTCTTTCAAGTCGGCCAGGCCGTCCTGAACCGCCTCTTTGTCGGGAAAACCCTGATGGACAGCTCGGATGCCCCGCTCCATCAATTCGAACCCTTCCACTAGCGCGGTCCGAACTTCCTCTGGAAACCCGTCGATCTGTTCGTAGTACAGACCCCGCAAATTGTCCAAGCATTCGGCCAAGAGCGGAAGGCGATCACGAACTGCTTTCTCTGAACCGAAATCCATACAGTACGCCGCACCGGCAAGCAGAGTCTCGTTCACGGCCGGAATCGAAGAGAAGTGGGGGAAACGGCGGTCCTCATTGATCTGGTTCATGATCGAGATCGTTTCGTGGACCGGTCCTGCCAGCTTTTCAAACTCCAGGGGCCCTCGCTCCAGAATTTCACGAACCTGCTTCCAAAGAAGCGTGAAATTCTCCAGTTCGCCCTGCTCTTTCTCGTTAACGGCGTAAGAGCCGTGGAACTGGTGCCAGCCGTATAGGTCCTGCCACGTCTCCGAGAACTGTTGAAGCTCCGTCGCAGCCTCCTCCTGTCCCCAATAGAGCGCGTTCAGAAGATCGACCAGACCTGGTGGCAAATGGACCAACATAGAGAGACGCTTCGCTCGACAATCACGGTGAGCCTCTCCGAAATCCCTCTCGATCTACTGTACGAGTAACGAGAACATGGTAGAATGCTCCCATGGCATTACGAACAGGAAATCCAACACTCAAGGAATCAACCTTCGCGCAGTTTCGGGGTGGCGTTCAAAGCTCTCCGAACACCATGACCCTCAACGGCACGGTCCACCGGACGTTCTTTCTCCTCTGTCTAGTGGTCTTCAGTGCTTCGTCGGTTTGGACACTGTGGCAGACCAACCCTCAAATACTGTATCCCGCCTTGATGGGCAGTGCTTTGCTAGGGTTTATCACAGCGATGGTGACCATCTTCAAGCAGAAGTGGTCCCCTTACACCGCGCCCGTCTACGCGCTCTTGGAAGGGGTGGTCGTGGGAACTATCTCCTCGATAGCCAACGCCCACTATCCAGGTGTCGTCGTGCAGGCCGTGGCCCTCACTTTCGGTACTCTCTTCTGCTTGCTGGCCGCCTACCGCTCGGGCCTCATCAAGCCCACGGAAAACTTCAAACTCGGAGTTGTGGCCGCCACCGGAGGGATCGCCCTTCTCTATTTCGTGAGTATCTTCTCCAGTCTCGTTTTCAACGCACCGATTCCGATGATTCACGAATCCGGACCAATCGGCATCGGTTTCAGCGCCTTCGTGGTGGTGATTGCCGCCCTGAACCTGGTACTGGACTTCGACTTCATCGAGCAAGGCGTGGAATGCGGCGCGCCCAAATATATGGAGTGGTACGCGGCCTTCGGTCTGGTGGTGACTCTGATCTGGCTCTACCTCGAAATTCTCAGACTTCTGATGAAGCTCAACAATCGAAACTAGGGAATTCTCATTACCGCGAAAGGCCCGGGCTGGATTGCCACGGGCCTTTTTGCTTTCCTAGTGAGCGTTCATCAAACCGCGAGCACCCAAGAACTCGCGACCGCCGCCGCCGCCGCTGGCAAACACAGGCGTAGCATTGGTGCGTCCGCTGGGAGGGCTGGTGCTGAGTCTATCCACCAGGTCGAAGAAGTCGGTGCCTTTGGCCATGTTGTAGGTGCTGACCACCTTGCCTTGATCGTCCAGGTTCTCCAGTTTCACTGAGCGTCCGTAAGAGAAGGTGTAGCGCCGGTCGGCTTCGCCGTCTGCTCCTAAAACCTCGATAGTGCGAAGAGATGACTTAGCTTTCTTAGACTGCACCGTGCCCATCTTGGTGGTCTCGGTGGAGCTTGACACCTCGGAGGTGCGCAGGAAATTTTGACCGGTCTTGGGATCGAAGTAGTGATTCTCGATCTTGCGTCCGCCGGGCGCGGCCGTGACGGTCTGTTCGAACATCCGCTCCACTTGACCCTGGGCGATAACGGTTCCCGCGTCCTTCACCTGGGCGGTGCCTCCCCCGGGTTTCTGGTTGCTGAAGTCGATATGGCGGGTGGTGTTTCCGTCGCGAGTGGAGAGCCTTAACTCCTCGAGATTGAAGTTCTTGACCTTGACCTTGCTGGTAATGGTTTGAGTGGGACTGATCTGCTTGCTCTTGGTCTTGGTACCACCGAAGAGCTTTCGAAATACGTCGCCGAAGAATCCGACATCGGGGTTTTCGGCTTTGGCACCGGAAGCGATCAAAGTACCGATGGCGGTTTTGCGGTCGCCGCCGAAAAGCTGGAGGTTCTCCACTCCGCTCCGCTGGGGTGTCGCCGGTTGGGGGGCCGGGGTAGCCGGCTGAGGCGTGGGAGCGGGTGTCGTAGGACGAAGAACGGTGAGCCTGTTGATTGGCAGCTCCGGCTCGGCGGGCAGTTGGCGGAGCACGCTGGGATCGATTCGTCCGATACCCGATTGAAGAAAATTTTGAATTCGCATATTTGAAGACCCTCCGTGAGTTTGTACTCTCACTTTAGGTTTCGACCCGCCAATGAAGGTCCGACACGTCCGGAAGACTGTTGCCGGATTGTTAAATCCAGAAGTCGACCGAACTCAATAGTTTCCGGAAACCTGCTCAAGCAGCTCTTTGAGTCGCCGCGTCTCCTCGTGATCAGAGCCGAGAAGCTCGTGGTAGATTTTCAGGGCGTCTTCCAGGTCCAGTCGAGCGATCTCGTCGGCGTGGCCTTCGAACCTGTTGTGAGCGCGGGTCTCGAAGATCTTGGCCTTGGACCAATGGAGCTCTTCGGCTGTCTCCGCATCGAGCCCTTCATCAGCCAACTCGTCGTCCAGAATCTCGAGGACGGTCTGCAGGGTGTTCTCGGCGTCGTCGGGCTTGCCCATTTCCCGAGCCAGAGCAGCTCTCTCCTGAGATACGGCGACAAGAGATTGGTGAGAGCACATCGGCGCCTCCTCCAGAAAAGCCAGTGCCCTTTCACCGGCCAACCTGGCTTTGCCCAGATCTCCGCTCCTTCGCCACTGCTCCATCACCACCAACAAAAGCTGAAGTAAAACTTCGTCGGCCACATCCAGGTCTTCGTTTTGCAAAGGCGCCTCGGCGGTGACGGCCGCCTCCCCCGGCCGACCTAGCTCAGCCAGACACAGAGCTTTGTTGAGATAAAGAATAGCTCTCTCCTCTTGCAACTCTTCCGAATCCGAGGGGAGATCTCGCAGGAGTTGATCCCACAGTTGGATGGCAGCATCCAGATCCGTGCCGCTCTCCATGAGTTCGCGAGCCCGTTCGAAAACCGTATCGTAGTTTGACATAGCGCCAGTTTCTGTAAATTCAGGCTTCAGCCTTTCCGGCAGGTGTAGCAACGACCTATCACCGAACTCCCGCGCCATGGAAAGAGACTATGGAGCCCTAACTCCCACCGCTGTCGGTGTCATTATGCGCGAAGCCGTCCGAAGAGCGATGAAGATTATCCAGCGTCACCGCTTCGTGGTGGAAGCAGAGAAGAAGATGGGTAAAGACGGCGCCCTCAGCGACGTCGTCACGATAGCCGATCGGGAAGCTCAGGAAATGTACATACGGATGATCCGGGAAAACTTTCCTCTCTACGGAGTGATGGCCGAAGAAGACGAACTCAGTTGGGAAGGTTCCGGTCTTTATCTTACCGTCGACCCACTCGACGGCACTCGCGCCTACGCCCGTCGTCAATCCACGGGCGTGGGCACGATGATCGCGCTCGCCGACGGCACCGAGGTGCTCTCCGCCTACGTCGGAGACGCTTTAACAAGCGAGGTCTACGGCTATCGGCCCGACTCCGACCGCGTGTATCGACTCAACAGGTTTGAACAGGCTATTCGCATCGAATACGAGGCCAAGCCGCTGAAACAGTCCTACATCCTCATGCGCGAAGACCCATGGTTCTACCGACTGGACGCCCAGGCGCTGGCTACTCAGCATTTCAAGGGAATCGACGTGGAGGGTGGTAGCATCGGATTGAGTTTCGCCAGACTGTGGAAGCACGAAGTGGGCGCCATACTCCTGGGGCCGGGCTACGATACCCCCTGGGATTCCACTCCGGTTCAGGGGATCAGCAAAAAATTGGGCTTCGTATGCGTTGAGATTCGTCCCGACGGGAGTGTGGAACTCGTCGATCCTCCCCCACCCTGCACTGTGGTTCATCGTGACACCGAACAGCTCATCGTTCATCGGGACAATCTCAAAGAACTCAATCTGAACGACCCACTTTTTCGCGGGAAATAGAGTCACCCACGCCGGTGTCAGCGTAGACTATCTCCTAAGTTTCTACTCTAGAGACCGAAGGCGCCGAGGACGCTTCCACCGAGGTCGGCCGCTCCGCCCAGGATATCCCCACCGGTGTCCAGCGCGCCACCCACCAGGTCACCTCCGGCATCCAGCACCTCTCCTCCGAACTCCACGCCGGAGCTCAGGATGTCTCCCACTTGCTCGGCCGGTCCGTCCAGGTCCAGCACGTTTTCGTCAAACCAGCGGATGGGGCTTTCGAAGGTTCCTCCGACGATGTCTCCCAACTGATCGATCACGGCGTTCTGTCCGTTAGTCACGAATTCCACAAAGCTCCCGAATCCGTCGCCCACGGTATCGGCGACAGCCTCGGAACCGATGCCGAAGATGTCCAGCACGCTGTTCAGGCCGTCGGTGCCGTCCTCGATGAAGTCGCCAACCGGTCCGGGGATAACATCACCGGCGATGTCGCCCGCGCCCTCGATAATGTCGCCTGCGTTATCCAGTGCGGAGCGGGTCAGGTCGCCGAAACCGCCGGCCACTTTGTCGGACACTTCGATCACGTTGTCGGCGATGTAGGAGTTGACTTCCTCCAGGACTTGAGCGGGCACTTCGGCCACTAAAGACGGGTTTTCGACCACCGCCTGGACGCCCACTTCCACGGCTTCGCGGATGGCAAGGTTGCTAAAGAAGTCTTCGAAGGTCGGAGTGCTTGCAATTTTGAGAAGATCTTCGGGAGGCAGATTGGCAAAACCGGCATCCAGATAGGCATCGGAGTGGGAGTCGAAAGCGAACTCACGCAGCGCATCGGAGTCTTGCTCCAGCAGGTCGAACGCTTCCGGGTCCTCGGCGATGCGGTCTTCGAAAGCCTGTTGCAGATTGTCGCGAGCGTTGACGACCCATTCCTGACCTTCTTCGGACAGGTCGGGCGAAAGCTCCGCGAACTCGTTGATGTAGCGGTCGCCATACTCAGTGTAGTAGTCCGGAGGCTCCAGATCGGGGTGGCGCGCTTCAAAGTCGGCTTCCCTTTCCAGGTAGTAGTCCAGGTCACCGACTTCGAAAGAAGAGGGCGGGTCTCCGGGACCCACTTGGCGTTCCTCGGCGTCGGGCGCAGCGGTGAAATCGATATCGCCGATGGCGAATTCGGCGGCCCGGCTCACGGTGCTGGTCGAAGCTTCGGTCGCGGGCTTGTCGCCGCTGGTGGAGGAAGTCGTGGTGACCTTGATCTCACCGGCCGAGCCCCCGTTTTCTACAACGCCCGTGGATGCAGGCTTGGGGTTCCTTTTGGGCTTAGGAGCGGGCTTCTCGTCCTTGGTGACTTCGGTCTTAACTGTCTTGATGGCTTGGGCGATGGCTTTTCCGATGATGCTCATAGTGAGTTTCTCCTGCAATAGCGTGTCGTTGTTAAGGCTAATCTAAGGGTGCCGTGACGTATGCAGGTGGAATGGGCCGGAATAGATGTAAACAGGATGTAACAACTTCACCACAAGCCCACTCGCAGGGGAATTGACCCGAGCAAGGCTCAGCGGCACGGAAGTTGCCTACGGCGAGAGATAGGCGCTCGCTGCAAAACTCGAACAGACGAAATGCAGCAAGGGTCACTCGACTCCTGATTATGGGGCGTCTCTCAAAAGACGCACATGTGTATGACGGCACGTCCAGGGTAACACCAAGTCGTGTAAACAGTCCGCACAGAGATGTTAAGAGTTGTGAACGCCGTTGGTTGAAAATCCCAGTTTTGTACCACCATGCTCCCCTGCAAGCCGTATCCTTTCGGCTCAGGGGGGAAATCGCCGGGAGTCGAATACTTCCGGAATGAACGGGCTTCGCAACAACCTCCTCGCCTCGATCGTGCTATTTCTGGTAGCCATCCCCCTCAATTTAGGGATAGCTTTAGCGAGCGGAGTGAGCGCTGTCGCCGGTCTGACCTCGGGAGTCGTGGGAGGACTGGTGGTGGCTCCGCTGGCAGGCTCGCCCCTCATGGTATCGGGTCCCGCTACCGGTCTGATCGCTATGATCTGGCAGATCACCGAACGTCACGGTCCCGCAGCCCTAGGTCTGGTGGTCTTCGCTGCCGGATTGCTTCAGATGATGATCGGATTTTTTCGTTTGGGCCCCTGGTTTCGAGCGGTCTCTCCGGCTGTGATCCAGGGTATGCTGGCGGGTATCGGGATTCTCATCTTCGCTAGCCAGTTCCACGTCATGCTCAATAGCAAGCCTACCGACTCGGGTTGGAAAAACCTGAGCTCACTCCCCGGTGTCGCGGTTCGGATGTTTCAGACTCAAGACCCGGTCGCGATGCAGTCCGGGCTCCTGGGGTTCATCACCATCGCCGTGATCTTCTTCTGGCCCTTGCTGGGCAAGCGAGCCCGTACCGTCCCCGCTTCTTTACCGGCCGTGCTGACAGCCGTCTTGCTCGCGGCGGTCTTTCAACCTCCGGTGCGGTTCGTGACGCTCCCCTCAAACTGGCGGGGCGAACTCGCGTTGCTCTCTCCCGAGAGTCTCTCCGGCCTGGCTACTCCCGACATCTGGGGTACCATTTTGGCCCTCACCTTCATCGCCACCGCCCAGACTCTCTTGACCGCCACCGCCGTCGACCGTCTCCATACCGGGCCCAGAACCGACTACGACCGAGAAGTGATCGCTCAGGGCGCCGGCAATACACTGTGCGGCTTCCTCGGGGTTCTCCCCGTGGCCGGCGTGATTGTAAGAAGCGCCGCCGGAGTTCAGGCAGGCTCCAAAGGCCGGGAGGCCTCTCTGCTGCACGCCGTTTGGTTGGTGGTCTTTCTCGCTTTCTTCACCTCCGCTCTGAGCTTGATCCCGATCGCCAGCCTGGCCGCCGTTCTCGTCTTCACCGGGATCCGACTTTGCAACCTGGATGCCGCCAGGGGCCTGGGCAAGTTCGGCCGGATCGAGCAATGGATCTACCTGGCCACACTCGTCTCGGTGGTGGGCACCGACCTTCTCACCGGAATCCTGGTCGGCTTCGGCTTGTCGGCGCTACGGTTGCTCTACATTCTGACGCACTGTCAATGTGAAGTGAGAGAGGATGTGGAGAAGGGCCTGCTGGTCCTGGAGTTGAGCGGCAGTGCCACCTTTTTCACTCTCCCCAGTCTGACCAGGACGCTGGACAACCTGCCCCGGGGCCGAGAGGTCCATCTCTTCGTCAGTCATCTCGACTACATCGACCACGCCTGTCTCGAGTACATCCTGGGCTGGGAGGAGCAGTACATCAGCGCCGGTGGGCAGGCCTACATCGAGTGGGACCGCCTGGTCAGGCGCTTCCAAAGGTCTTCGGAAAAGTCCGGTCCCGACGCCATGATGATCGGACAAGACTACGAAAGCGTGGTGGCCAGGGGACTCTTCTTTGATCTGGACAGCTCTCACGACTGGCCCGGCATGGTTTCGAGAATCTCCTCTGAGTTCGAGACCCGACTCGGCTCCGGTGCCAAGGTGCTTCAAGAGAGACTCCATTTTAAACTAGAAGAAGGCGGAGGCGCCTTCAGCCTGGGCGCTCTCGTTATGGGTCTGCGACTCCCCGACTTCGCGGCCCACGAGATGGTGGTGGTCCGTTGTCCCGAAGGGCTGAACGTGCCCGACCCGGTCACCGGTTCGAGCCAGCGAATCTACTGCTTCATCTTACTGCTCGGCTCCCAAGAGCAACCGGACGAACACCTCAAGATCCTGGCCTCTTTGATCGCTCGGGTGGCGGAAGGGCCGATGGAGGCCTGGCGCACCACCGAATCGGTCCAGAAGCTCAAAGAAAAGTTCCTCCAACACCGCCAGTTCGTCAACCTCACTCTGGCCGCCGGTCATCCTTCGGAGCTCTTCATCCAAAAAGCACTCTGGCAACTCAGCGGTATCCTTCCTCCGGAAGTGCTGGTGGTCACGGTGAAGCGCGACGGCGACTCCATCATTCCCAAAGGGGGGACGGTTTTACGAGATGGAGATGTGCTCACGATTGTGGGGCAGCCGGCGGAGATCGAAAAGCTCTTCCGCAAATATGTTATTGAGGAAGAGCCTGAGGTTGTGGTTTGTGTCTGACGGGCTTTAAGGTGTGACTGTCACCGTCCCTCGGGGGTTGGCCGTCAGGGTTCCATTGTTAGTCACTCCACCGTCGCCGTGAACGGTGATGGCTCCACCTTGACCGCGGGTCGTGCCGTTGGCGGTGATGGAGCCGTCGATGGTTACGGTGGAGCTTCCGTTGACCCCTACTGAGCCGCCGTTTCCGGCTTTGCCTGTATTGGACTGTCCGGAGTTGACCGTGATAGGGCCGTTCACAGTGATAGCATCGGTGCCCTCAAGGTTGACGGTGCCTCCCGTGCCCGGAGTGAGGCCGGAGTCTCCTCCGTTGCAGTTCACCTCGCTGAGCGTGGTGGTGCCGGTGACCATGATGTTCACCAGGCCGCCGTTGCCGGGTTTGGCGCTCGAGTCTCCCCCGAAGCAGAGCAATTGGCTCACGACTTCCAGATTTCCCTCGGTGATCAGCGCGATCAGTCCGCCATTTCCGGCGGCGTTGAATCCGATCGCCCCCGAGCAGTCGATGAGACCTCGGATGGTGAGAGAAACCGAGCTACTTACGAGAACGGAGCCGCCATTCCCACTGGGAACGTTCGAGCCTTGCCCGCCCGTCGTCGCAATATCTCCTTGGACCTCCACAGTCGGAGCAATCAGTTGGACCGAACCACCGTCGCCCGCCGAGGCGGTCCCGCTGCCGCCACGGCTGGTAACCTCCCCTGAGGAGCCCAAGGCTATTGAGGAATCTGAAGAGATCGACATAGAACCGCCGGACGCGGCTGGTAGGGAGCTCGTTTCGTTGGAGCCTGAAAAGGTCAGGCTTCCCAAGACTTGAACGTCACCGGTGGAAAGGCAACTAAAGAGGCCGGTACCGGTGATGCGCATCGTTGCTCCGTCGTCGATCTGAAGCGAGGTCAAAGTGAGAGTGCTGGTCGCTGCATCCCATCCCGGTAAGCCGTAGTTGTCGAATAGGCCGGTGGACATATTGAATGTATGATTGCCGGGAGCCACCACAAGACTGTCCTGCTCGACATCAATGGTTCCGTCGGCACCGTTCGGGCTTCCGACTCCACCTGCCACACCGAGTTCACCTCCCCCGTTGGTCACGACGATTCGGCCCCCATCTCCTCCGGCACCGCCCTCGAATCCGGCTCCCCCTTCGGCGTAAGCACCGGTGATTGTCACCGGGTTCGGGGCAAACACTCGAATCGTCCCGGCGTCCAGGCCATTGGGATGGGTGGGGGAAAATGAGGACACTCCGTCAGCATGAAGTCGACCGAGACAGTCCACTGTGCCGTTCCTTGCGATAAGGGAGATGTCGCCGCTAAAAGAGTAAACATCGGCATCCTCCTGGATACCGATATCATTCTCTGCCAAAAGAGTCGCGCTGCCGAGGGGACCCGTTTCTACCTCGAATCCGCCTATAAGAGAATTCTCCACCGCAATGTACGGTGCCCTCACCAGAATCTCTCCGCCCAAGTATTTTCCACCTGCATTCAACGGGTAATCAAACGCAAGCTGCATCGAATCGCTCTCTAAATGGATGTCGCCCGCATTAGAGCCAGTAGTACCCAACCCGTTGAGAATTGGTGCTAGCCGGTTTGTGGTTGTGATGAATGTCAGGTCCGGCCCTGGAGAATATGTAGCTGGATAAGGGTAAGTCTGATAGTCCGTTGGCAAGTAGTAACCCGACGCCTGGACATCTTCCCCCTGAAAGTGAAAACTTGTGTCCGTATACACGTTGTAATCTTCGTACACATCCCCAGCTTCGTTCGTTTCCTGGCGGTCCGCTACGAACGAAACGCTCTCTAGTGCCGTTCCAACCAAATCATCTCCAATGCACTGAAGATAACCTGGGTTGGCCTTGATGTTCTTCACTATGATTGTCTGATTCTTAGCGTCCCAACCCGGTATCGGACTTCCGTTGAGAGTCCCGTTTTCCAGATCGAGAACATCCGGATTCTGCCGGTCCTGTCCCAACTGCAGAGAATCTGGAACATCTTCCGGCAGCGGACCAACGGTCAGCGTGGTTTGTACCGTTCTTCCCGCAATCCGTGCTATAATGTTCGTCTCCCCCTGGGCACGCGCACGGACTAGGCCCTTCTCCACAGTAGCCACCGACGGATTTGAACTTATCCATACCGCGTCCTTGCGCATCTCCAAAGTAGGCCCCTTAGACAGCGTCGCCCGGACCTTAAGAAGCAAAATGGTTGACACCGGCATTTCGATGTCCGTGTTGTTGAGGGCGATACTCTCCACTGCCTCGTCCAACAGCAAGACCTCGGGGAAACCTATCTCTCGACCTCTAATTTCAGGGGTCGCGCCGAGTTCTACTTGCGACAAGGCAACCGTCCGCCTCTTGACCTTGTATTGAACGATCATCTGTGTGGCAGTGCCAGGAAGGCCGTCAAAAAACAGGCGACTCTGGGGCGCGCCCCCAACTTCCCAGACCATCTGACCGCTCGCGTCCAATCCGATCAACTCAACCGTCGTGACACCGGATGGAAGGTTGTCTGGGTCTAGCCGGAAGTCCAGAGTAAAGTCGTTGACCGGCTGGACCGGTGTGGTGACAAAACCGCCGCTTGAGCCTCCGCAACCACATATAAGGAGCACCAAACCTAAAGCCAATATCAATTTCCTTTTCATCACTGTGTCGCTGCCTCCACTTGGGTTGTTCCCACCACCCCGTCCAAGGTGGCTTTCACGGTAAAGTTCGGGTCGGTTACGACCGAAGTAAAAAAGATGAGGACTCCGGGTATCGAACCGTTGATGGTAGCTTCAAGCCGGGGGTATTCGAAGCCGTTGGGAAGCTCGAGTGACCAGGTGACCTGACTGGTAAGGTCTGCAATCGACCTGTCGTCGTAATAGCCTATAGCCTTGAAGGGTGTATTTTGTGAAATATCCAGTAAGATCAAATTGCTTGGTTTTATAACGATACTGGTCAGCTCTCGGGAAGGAGAGGGGGATGGAACGGGAACCGTGATGGTCTGGGTCAGGACTTTGCCCGCCCCGCTCCCGGCATCCATTCCGTACCAAGAAGCTGAGATCGTCTGAGAGGAAAGATTTCCCGCACCGGGGTGCCAGGTCAAATCGCCTGCTACCGTGCCGATCCCCTCGACTTCCAGTTGGCTGGGGTTGGTACTGCTCCAGAAGCAGTATTGGCCTACGTCCTCACCTCCGTATGTCGCTTCGACCCGGCTACCGTCTTCGGTTAGCTTGAGCGAAGGTGGCGAGGTGGGCCTGGCGCCGGAAGCCAGGATTTGATCGTAGCGTCGACCTGGTTCGAAACCTTGGTACTGGACCTGAATATAGGCCCTCTGAGAAGCCACGAAGTCGGAGACATCGCCGCTCGGTGCCTGCGAAAGATGCTCACCCGTGGCAAAGTCGTAGACGGTGACTGGAAGGCTGCCGGAGATTTCGACGCCGTCGATCCCGATGTCGGAGCCTTGACCTGTGCTCAGCGCCCAAAGGGTACCATCCCAGTCTTCCGGTGGGATGAAGCCTAGCGACTGGAGCCCGGCAACGGGGTCGTCCGGGCTGCCTTTCAGAGCCAAGCTTCGTAGGAAATTGAGGTCGTCAATAGTGGTCAGACTCCAGCCGTCGGCATAGCTCGGCGCCTGGAAAGCGGTCGTTTGAGCGAGAAACGGAGCGGCCTCGTCGGTAGTGACAGTCGTCGAACCAGTGTCCGGGTCCGTACCGGTGGACTTAACGCTCGAAGGAGCGTAGGCGTAGGTCTGAGCTTGAATCGTGGTGTAGTAGATGGGGACCGAAGGCTCGGAGGGAACAGGTAGATGCTGTCTTTCCAGAAAGACGGCCTGGGGATAGGCGAGAAAGCTATCGGAACCGAGCGGTGCGCCCAGGTACTGAATCTCCTCGCCGTAAGCCGTCTCAAACTCCGTCATGGTGAGACGTGCCTCCTCGATGGTTGTGACGTCTTGCGACAGGTTGGCGTCCTCCACCAGCAGGTTCAAAGCCAGAACCTGGTTTTGAGTGTAGTAGACGAAAAAACGTTCAAAGGGGTCGAAAACCAGCGTATTCGACAGAGCCGGATTAGCCGCCCAGACAGGGTTTGCTTCGGCCTCGGCCACGCTACTTGGGTCGGCGCCGGTCTGAAAAGACACCATCTGGCGGTAGAGCCCGAGCAAAGGAATACTCTGGTTACGACCAAGCAAAGTGTTGCTGAGAAGTTCAAGACTTGTCTGAGCATCGTAGGCAGCGATGTTCCCCAGTAATTGGGTGACCTCCGCGCTCGGGAAGAAAGGGGCGTTCGTGATCTCGGTATCGGCCACCGTGTTGGCCAAGGCTTCATTCTGCACCTCAATCTCACTGATCACAGGCTCCAGGCTGGTAGTCAAGGTGACGTAAGAATCGAGGATGATCTGAGCTTCGATCTGATTTTGCAACGAGTTGAAGTCGGCTTGCACCAGTCCGTCGAGCTGAGTAAGTTGTTGCTGGACTTCAGAAAGTTCCTGAGCCAGGTCGTTCAGGTCCGGGGAGTTGCCGATATTCAGTCCGAGCGCTCGCGAAAGAAAGCCGAATCCTGCGCTGATGCCATCCGTTGCCAGGTCCGCGAGCAAGGAGACACCGATGGCCGTAATGATTTGGGGGGAGACAGCTTCGCTCTCAATCAGCGTGGACACGTAGCTAGCGACCCCATCTCTATCGGCTGCCTGGCGGAGAAAAGTTGAGTGTCGGAAAGAAGAGCGGCTCGACTCGTCCACCCCAAAGCCGATATCAACATCTCCCGGAATTTGGAAAGTGTCCTTGACCCAGGCCATCGCTTCCTCCGGCGTACCGCCACGCCTGTCGTTGTACAGCGCGACGAGAGTGGTAAGAATATTGCAGAAGACCGCTTTGTCGGAAGAGTAGTTT
>Ga0208331_100261_pt1 | contig 16452 bp, 15 predicted proteins | sample DeeseametaMP1648_FD_184184 | JGI IMG/M metagenome (GOLD analysis project Ga0208331, IMG submission 184184) | Marine microbial communities from the Deep Pacific Ocean - MP1648 (SPAdes) | ecosystem: Environmental > Aquatic > Marine > Oceanic | place: North of Tokelau, South Pacific Ocean... | reverse complement strand
CACCGCACCGCCCACGACCCCCGCTACGAGACACGGATTCTGGCCGACCACCAGATCGCGTTCACCCTGAGGTGCTGATCCACCGCACGCGCCGGCCCATGTGTCACCGTCGCAGTGCTCTCGGGCCGCGAAGAAGTCTGAGCCACCGGCCGCGTGCCTTGGAGCGTTCCTTCGGTGCGTCGCCCGCTGTCGTCGCTGCCTGAGACTCGATGCCGGCATGGAACGTGACGAGCCGCTGCTGGGACGGGCTGAGCCCGGTGAGGGGGAGAGCCACGGCGATGTGGCGGCGCTGTTCCTCCGAGGGCCGTCCCCAGGTGGTGGCTGCACTCACCGCCAGCCAGTTCTCCAGTCCACCCTTGCCCAGCGACCTCAATCGTGGGTCGCGATCGACGGCCGCTCGTGCATCCGCGGCGGCTCTGGCCCAACCGCCAGTTCGGCGTGTGAGGCGCCAGGCCGCGCGGCGGCTCGCCTCGTGAACGCTCTTCCATGCGGCTTCGGCCATCTCAGGGTCAACGCCGTGTCGACCCAGCGCGTTGGCCGCTGCGGAGCTGACCCGCGCGCTGGGATCCAGGAGCACCGGAACCAAGAGCTCGACTGAGGCGGCTCGCCCCACACGTCCTGATACCGCGTTGTCGGCAGCGGTCGACCACGACACAGGGCCCAGCGCGCTACGTCCGCGCTCGTCGCCGTCTCAGCGAGCTCGTGAGCAAGGATCTGTGCACTTCGGAGGTCCATCACTCGGCAATCCCTTGCAGCTGTGTCAGACCTCGGCAGGCCGCCGGGCGAGGATCCGGTAGCCGTAGACCCACGGACGGGCGACGGCCGGGCCGGGTAGGTACCGCTGGGTGCGCTCGATGATCTCCAGACCCGCCTGCTCGAGCAGGGCGACGGGGTCGCGGGTGAGGTGGCAGCCGCCGGCGATCGCCTTCTCGAGAGGCTCGAGGCGCTGCTGCCAGCGTGCGACCCGGGCGTCGGGGGAGAGGCCGTGCTCGAGCACGTGGACGGTCCCACCGGGCCGGACCAGCCGCGCCATCTCACGAGCCGCCAGGGCAGCGTCAGGGATGGTGCAGAGCGAGAAGGTGCACAGCACGGAGTCGTACGCCGCCGAGTCGGCGTCGATGCGTTGACCGTTCAGCCCGACGCGGGTCACGGGCACGGCGGCGGTCGAGCGGCGCGCGGCGGACATCTCCCAGGCGAGGTCCGAGGGCTCCACCGCGTCGACGGCGGTGGCCTCGGGGGGCAGGTGGGGGAGGTTGAGGCCGGAGCCGAAGCCGACCTCCAGCACCCGTCCCGACAGTCCGGAACAGGCCAGGGCCCGCTCCCGGCGTACGTCGCCGCTCGAGAGCGCCTTCTCGACCAGGCGTGGCACCACGCGCCTCTCCCACCAGCTCATCGGGCCACCGTAGTGGTCGGTGCGCCCCGACCGTCGCCGCCGCCGCGTAGGCTCGAACCATGAGCGTGCGACGGGTGATGGGGACCGAGGTCGAGTACGGCATCTCCGTGCAGGGCCAGCCCACCGCCAACCCGATGGTGGCCTCCTCGCAGGTCGTCAACGCCTACGCCTCGGCGACGCTGAAGGCGCGGCGGGCGCGGTGGGACTTCGAGGAGGAGTCGCCGCTGCGCGACGCCCGCGGCTTCGACATGAGCCGCCAGGTGGCCGACCCCAGCCAGCTGACCGACGAGGACCTCGGCCTGGCCAACGTCATCCTCACCAACGGCGCACGCCTCTACGTCGACCACGCGCACCCGGAGTTCTCCACCCCCGAGGTCACCAACCCGCTCGACATCGTGCGGTGGGACAAGGCGGGGGAGCAGGTGATGCTCGACGCCCAGAAGCGCGCCGCCGCGCTCCCCGGCGGGCAGCCGATCCTGCTCTACAAGAACAACACCGACGGCAAGGGCGCCTCCTACGGCGCCCACGAGAACTTCCTGATGCGTCGGTCCACGCCGTTCGCCGACATCGTCAAGCACCTCACGCCGTTCTTCGTCAGCCGCCAGGTCGTGTGCGGCGCGGGCCGGGTCGGCATCGGCCAGGACGGTCGTGACCACGGCTACCAGATCAGCCAGCGAGCGGACTTCTTCGAGGTCGAGGTCGGCCTGGAGACCACGCTCAAGCGGCCGATCATCAACACCCGCGACGAGCCGCACGCCGACCCCGAGAAGTACCGCCGGCTCCACGTCATCATCGGCGACGCCAACCTCGCCGAGATCTCCACCTACCTCAAGGTCGGCACCACCGCACTCGTGCTGGCGATGATCGAGGACCGCTTCATCGACCGCGACCACGGCGTCGACGGCCCCGTCTCGGCGCTGCGGGCGGTCTCCCACGACCCGAGCCTGCAGCAGCTCGTCACGCTCCACGACGGCCGCCGCCTCACCGCGGTGCAGCTGCAGATGGAGTACCTCGACCTGGCCAGGAAGTACGTCGAGGACCGCTACGGCTCCGACGCCGACGACCAGACCCTCGACGTCCTGGCCCGCTGGGAGTCCGTGCTCGACCGCCTCGAGCGCGACCCGATGTCGCTGGCCACCGAGCTGGACTGGGTCGCCAAGCTCAAGCTGCTCGAGCAGTACCGCCAGCGCGACGGCCTGGAGTGGGACGACCCCAAGCTGCAGATGATCGACATCCAGTACTCCGACATCCGTCCCGAGAAGGGGCTCTACCAGCGCCTCGTGCAGGGCGGGCGCATCCAACGCCTGCTCACCGACGAGACGGTGGAGCGGGCGATGCACGAGCCGCCGACCGACACCCGCGCGTACTTCCGCGGCCGCTGCCTCGAGCGCTACCCGGCGGCCGTCGCCGCCGCGTCGTGGGACTCGGTCATCCTCGACCTGTCGGGCCGCGAGTCGCTGCAGCGGGTGCCGACCATCGACCCGCTGCGCGGCTCCCAGGCCCACGTGGGCGAGCTGTTCGACCGGTGCGAGACCCCGGAGGAGTTCTTCCTCGCCCTGACCCGCTGACCCGCGGCCGGCACCGGGCGGCGGACACGGACCGAACGCCCTCCGCATCCACCCGGGGAGTGGATAGGGTCTGGTCATGGCACAGGAGCAGAAGCAGCCGCGACGGTCCTCGGAGACCGAGGAGGTCGTCGAGACCGCGCCCGAGACCGACGTCGCCGAGCGCAAGGAGGCCCTGGACTCCGAGGTCGACGACATCCTCGACGAGATCGACGACGTCCTGGAGTCCAATGCCGAGGACTTCGTGAAGTCGTTCATCCAGAAGGGCGGCGAATGAGCGACCCGCGCCTGCCCGCGTCCTACCTCCAGCCCGGCTCGTCCTCGTTCAGCGACTTCCTGGCCCAGCAGGCGCCCGACCTGCTGCCCGGCCGTCGCAGTGTCCCGCAGGGCAACGCCGCGGACCTCGCGCCGCACGGCACGACCATCGTCGCGGTCGCCTTCCCCGGCGGCGTGCTGCTGGCCGGTGACCGTCGCGCGACGATGGGCAACATCATCGCCAGCCGTGACATCGAGAAGGTCTTCCCGACCGACGAGTTCTCCGCGGCCGGCATCGCCGGCACCGCCGGGCTCGCGGTCGAGATGGTGCGCCTGTTCCAGACCGAGCTCGAGCACTACGAGAAGATCGAGGGCACCACGCTGTCCCTCGACGGCAAGGCCAACCGGCTCTCGGCGCTGATCCGGGGCAACCTCGGGATGGCGATGCAGGGCCTGGCCGTCGTGCCGCTCTTCGTCGGCTACGACCTCGACCACGCCGCGGGCCGGATCTTCTCCTACGACGTGACCGGCGGGCGCTACGAGGAGACCGGCTTCCACGCCGTCGGCTCGGGCTCGTTGTTCGCCCGCGGCTCGCTGAAGAAGCTCTTCCGCTCCGACCTGTCGCAGGACGAGGCGGTCCGGGTCGCCGTCGAGGCGCTCTACGACGCCGCCGACGACGACTCCGCCACCGGTGGACCCGACGTCACCCGCGCGATCTACCCGATCGTCCACGTCATCACCGCCGAGGGCGGTGCGCGCGTGGCGCCCGACGCCGTCGCAGACGTCGCCGGCGCGGTGATCGCCGGCCGGATGGGCCGACCAGGCGGCCCGCACGCTCCCATCCCCACGGACGGAGGCCAGGCATGAGCACCCCGTTCTACGTCTCGCCCGAGCAGCTGATGAAGGACCGGGCGGACTTCGCGCGCAAGGGCATCGCCCGCGGCCGCTCCGTCGTCGCCGTCCAGTACGCCGACGGCGTGCTGTTCGCCTCGGAGAACCCCTCCCAGGCGCTGCACAAGGTCTCGGAGATCTACGACCGGATCGCGTTCGCCGCGGTCGGTCGCTACAACGAGTTCGAGAACCTCCGCATCGCCGGCGTGCGCCTGGCCGACATGCGGGGCTACGCCTACGACCGGCGCGACGTCACCGGTCGCGGCCTGGCCAACGCCTACGCCCAGACCCTCGGCACGATCTTCTCCTCCGGTGGCGAGAAGCCCTACGAGGTCGAGATCTTCGTCGCCGAGATCGGCGCCGACGCCGCCGACGACCAGATCTACCGCCTCACCTACGACGGCCAGGTCGCCGACGAGCACGACTACGCCGTGATGGGCGGGGCCGCCGACGTGGTGGGCACCTACCTCAAGGAGCACTACACCCGCGGCGCGTCCTTGGAGGAGGCGCTGCGCCTGGCCGTGGCGGCGCTGGGCCACAGCGAGTCCGAGGACCGCACCATCCCCGCCGACGACCTCGAGGTCGCCGTGCTCGACCGCACCCGAACCCAGCCGCGCAAGTTCGCCCGGCTGCGACCCGAGCGGCTCGAGACCCTGCTGGGCTCCCAGGCGGCCGACACGCCGCAGTCGTCGCCGACCCCGCCGACCCCGCCGGACGACGAGCCGCCGGTGGCGCCGCCGGTCAGCTGACCCCGGGCGCGCGGCACGCCTGCTCCACCCGTTCGCAGCTGAGGGCTTTGATCACCGTTCGGTGACCAAAGCCCTCAGTTGCGTCCACGGCCACCGGCCGACCCGTAGTGTTCCGGTATGGAGCGTCGGATCTTCGGCATCGAGAACGAGTACGGCGTCACGTGCACGTTCAAGGGCCAGCGCCGTCTCAGCCCCGACGAGGTCGCCCGCTACCTCTTCCGCAAGGTCGTGAGCTGGGGCCGCAGCAGCAACGTCTTCCTCCGCAACGGTGCGCGGCTCTACCTCGACGTGGGCAGCCACCCGGAGTACGCCACGCCCGAGTGCGACGACGTCGTGGACCTCGTGACCCACGACAAGGCGGGGGAGCGGGTGCTCGAGGGGCTGCTGCTCGACGCCGAGCAGCGCCTGCACGACGAGGGCATCGCCGGCGAGATCTACCTGTTCAAGAACAACACCGACTCCGCCGGCAACTCCTACGGCTGCCACGAGAACTACCTCGTCTCGCGCAGCGGGGAGTTCACGCGGCTGGCCGACGTGCTCATCCCGTTCCTGGTGACCCGGCAGATCATCGTGGGTGCCGGCAAGATCACCCAGACCCCGCGCGGGGCCGGCTACAGCGTCAGCCAGCGCGCCGAGCACATCTGGGAGGGCGTCAGCAGCGCGACCACGCGCAGCCGCCCCATCATCAACACCCGCGACGAGCCGCACGCCGACGCCGAGAAGTACCGCCGGCTCCACGTGATCGTGGGCGACTCCAACATGAGCGAGACCACGACCCTGCTCAAGGTCGCCTCCTGCGACCTGGTGCTGCGGATGATCGAGGAGGGCGTGGTGATGCGCGACCTCACGATGGAGAACCCCATCCGCGCGATCCGCGAGATCAGCCACGACGTCACCGGCCAGCGCAAGGTCCGGCTGGCCAACGGCCGCGAGGCCAGTGCCCTGGAGATCCAGGCCGAGTACCTCGCCAAGGCCCGGGACTTCGTCGACCGCCGCGAGATCTCCACCCCGGTGATCGAGCAGGTGCTGGACCTGTGGGAGCGCGGCCTGAAGGCCGTGGAGTCCGACGACCTGGGCCTGGTCGACACCGAGATCGACTGGGTCATCAAGTGGAAGCTGATCGACGCCTACCGCGCCAAGCACGGGCTGCCGCTGGGCCACCCGCGCATCGCCCAGCTCGACCTCGCCTACCACGACATCCACCGCCAGCGCGGTCTCTACTACCTGCTGGAGAAGCGCGGCAAGGTCGCCCGGGTCACCAGCGACCTGAAGGTCTTCGAGGCCAAGTCGGTGCCCCCGCAGAACACCCGGGCCCGGTTGCGCGGCGAGTTCATCCGCAAGGCCCAGGAGCGCCGCCGCGACTTCACCGTCGACTGGGTGCACCTCAAGCTCAACGACCAGGCCCAGCGCACGGTGCTGTGCAAGGACCCCTTCCGTGCCTACGACGAGCGGGTCCAGCGTCTGATCGACAGCATGTGAGCGGTAGGGTTCCCCTGCTCTGCACGCCACCTTGCGAAGGAATCCCCGGTGCCTCGACGCGTACGCCGACCGCTGGCCCTGCTGGTCGCCCCTGCTCTGCTGATCCCCGCCCTCGCGGCGTGCGGCTCCGACGACGCCGACTCCGGCGCCGGCCTGGAGGCCGTGGAGGTCAGCGGCGCGGTGGGCGAGCCCCCGCAGGTCACCTGGGGCGACGACTTCAGCGCGACCGCGGACCCCGAGGTGGAGACCGTGGTGGCCGGCGACGGCCCCGAGCTCGCCGCCGACGGTGACGCGCTGGTGCACTACTGGATCGGCAACGGCTACGACGAGTCCGAGGCGCTGTCGACGTACACTTCGCTGCCGGAGGTCGTCGACCTCGCCGACGAGCAGCTGACCGAGGTCTTCTCGACCGCGCTCGAGGGCGCCACCGTCGGCTCGCGGATCGCGGCCAGCGTCGTCGCCGAGGAGGTCGTGGGTCCCTCGGGCAACTCCCAGCTCGGCATCTCCAACGCCGACCCGCTGCTCCTGGTCTTCGACGTGCTGGGCCCCGACAGCGTCGACGAGCCGTACGCCGAGGAGGGCACCGGCTTCGCGCCCGACCTGGTCCTCGACGAGGACGGCAAGCCCGAGTCGATGCGGTTCAAGGACCGCCCCCGCCCCACCGGCCGCCTGCAGGTCCAGGTGGTCGTCGAGGGCGACGGCGAGGTCGTGAAGAAGTCCGACGTCGTGATGGTGGACTACCTCGGCTCGGTCTACGCCAAGCCCAAGCCCTTCGACGGCAGCTACGACGGCGACCCGCTGGTGCAGAGCCTGTCCGGCCTGGTGCCCGGCTGGCAGGAGGCCCTGGCCGGCAAGACCGTCGGCAGCCGGGTCTGGATGGCCCTCCCGCCGCGCTTCGGCTACGGCGCGTCCGGCAACGAGGGCGCCGGCATCAAGGGCACCGACACGATCTACTTCCTCGTCGACATCCTGGCCCGCGCCCCGAAGCCGGTGCAGCCCGAGCCGGAGGAGACCGAGGAGCCCGAGGCGCCCGAGCAGCCCCAGCAGCCCCAGCAGTCCGGGTCGTCCCAGCCCAGCCCGAGCGCGGACGCCTCCGAGAGCCCCTCGGACGACGAGTCCTGACCACCACCGTCCAGCACCCCCACCCCTCCCGGGACCGAGCATGAGCGTCCGCAAGAGCGAGCGGCTGATGAACCTGCTCATCATGCTGCTCGTGCAGCGGCACTACGTGCCCAAGCAGCGCATCCGTGAGCTGCTCTACCCCGGGTCCTCGGACGAGGCGTTCGAGAAGATGTTCGAGCGGGACAAGGACGAGCTGCGTGCCCTCGGGGTGCCGATCGAGATCGGGCAGATGGATGCCTACTTCGACGACGACCCGGGCTACCGCATCCGTCCCGACCACCTGGCGCTGCCCGACATCGACCTGACCGCCGACGAGGCCTCCGTCATCGGGCTCGCCACCCGCGTGTGGCAGCACGCCAAGCTGGCCGAGGCGACCACCGACGCCGTGCGCAAGCTCAGTGCGCTCGGTGTCCCGGTCGACCCGGGCGCCCTCGACATCGTCGAGCCGCGCCTGAGCGCGGACGAGCCGTCCTTCGACGTCTTCTGGGAGGCGGTGCAGGAGCGCCGCGCCGTCGCGTTCGACTACCGCACCGCCTCGGCCACGGAGACCACCACGCGGCACCTGCAGCCGTGGGGCGTCACGCGCTACGCCGGCCGCTGGTACGTCGTCGGGCTGGACACCGACCGCGGCGAGGAGCGCGTCTTCCGCCTCTCCCGCGTCCAGGGGCAGGCCCGTCCCGAGGGGCCGGCGGCGGCGTACGACATCCCGGCCGGCACCGACGTCAAGGCCCTGGCCCGACGCCTGGCCCCGGACCCGGTCCGCGTCGAGGCGACGCTGCTGGTCCGTCGCGGGGCGGGCCACACGCTGCGCCGCGGCGCCGACCACGTCGAGGAGGACGTCGCCGGACCCGACGAGCGCACCCGCTGGGACCGGGTGCGGCTCACCCGCACCCACCTGGGGCTGGCCGACGAGGTGCTGACCCACGGGGACTCGGTGGTCGTCGAGGAGCCCACCGAGCTGCGCGACCAGGTCGTCGACCGGCTCACCAGAGCCCTCGGCCACGAGACCCCGAGCGGAGGAGGGGCACGATGAGCGCGACCCCGGTCCCGCAGGCACGCGACCAGGTCGGCCGCCTGCTGACCCTGGTGCCCTACCTCCACGCGCGCGGCACCGTCCACGTCGACGAGGCCGCGCGGGACCTCGGCACCACGCCCAAGCAGCTGGTCAAGGACCTCAAGGTGCTGCTGATGTGCGGGCTGCCCGGTGGCTACCCCGACGACCTGATCGACGTGGACCTCGACGCGCTGGAGGAGGACGGCGACGGCGTCATCCGGGTCTCCAACGCCGACTACCTCGCCCGTCCACTGCGCCTGACGCCCACCGAGGCGAGCGCGGTGATCGTGGCGCTGCGAGCCCTGCGCAACAGCGCGGGCCCGGAGACGCGCGAGGTGCTCGACCGCACCCTCGCCAAGCTCGAGGCCGCCGCCGCCCACGGCGGGGTCGACCAGATCGACCCCGGGCAGGGCGCCGCCGACGCCGACGTGGCCCTGCTGGCGCGCCGGCTCCAGGAGGCCGTGGAGCAGCGCCGACAGGTGCGGCTGCGCTACTTCGTGCCGAGCCGCGACGAGGAGACCGAGCGGGTGGTCGACCCGCACGCGGTCACCCGCGGCCAGGGCTACGCCTACCTCGACGCCCACTGCCACGCCGCCGGTGCCCCGCGATTGTTCCGCCTCGACCGCATCCACCGCGCCGAGGTGCTCGACAGCCCGGTGAGCACGAGCCCGCGGCCCGGACGCGACCTGCCGGCCGGGGTGATCGACGAGCAGGAGACCGTCGTGGTCACGCTCCGGCTGGCCCCCGAGGCCCGCTGGGTCGTCGACTACTACCCGGTGCTGGCCACCCGCCCCGTGGACCCGCAGGACCCCGAGGGACCGCTCGAGGTCGAGCTGCGGGTCGCCGACGAGCGGTGGCTGACCCGGCTGCTGCTGCGCCTGGCGCCGTACGCCGAGGTGGTGGCGCCCCAGGAGTTCACCGACTCTTTCACGGCCGCCGCACGGGCCACGCTCAGCCTCTACTCCTGAAGCGACGTAGGATGGTCCGCAGCAGCCCGCGGTGCCGACGGCACCGCATCCCCGAGAGAAGGCAGTGCCCCAGATGTTCTCGCTGATCGCCATGCCCCAGGGCGCCGAGTGGCTCGTGATCCTCGCGATCGTGATCCTCGTCTTCGGTGCGGCCAAGCTCCCCGACCTGGCGCGTGGCACCGGGCAGGCGCTGCGCATCTTCAAGGCCGAGACCAAGGGCCTGCGCGACGACGAGGACGACGACGCCACCACCAAGGAGGCCAAGCCGTCCGGCGAGCTGCCGACCTCCACCACGCAGGAGACCTCCACGGACTCGCCCACCGTCGGCGAGACCAACCGCGACCAGCAGCACGGCTGAGTGGCGCTCCGCGGGATCGTCGGCCTCTTCGTCGGCAAGCCCCACCACCCCGTCGGTCCTGACGGGAGGATGGCCCTCAGCGACCACCTGCGCGAGCTGCGCGCGCGCATCCTCAAGGTCGCGCTGACGCTGCTCGTGGCGCTGGTCGTCGCGCTGTTCTTCTTCGACCAGCTCTTCGACCTCGTCTACGGCCCCTACGAGGAGGCCGTGGCGAGGCTGGAGGACAAGCAGACCCTCGCCACCACCACCGGTGCCGGCGGCGGCCTGATGCTCTACCTCAAGCTCTGCGGCTTCGCGGCGCTGGTGGCGACCGCGCCGGTCTGGCTCTACCAGATCTGGGCGTTCATCATGCCCGGGCTGCACGCCCACGAGCGCAAGTGGACGCGCGTCTTCGGTGCGGTCGCGACGCCGTTGTTCCTGCTCGGCATCTGGATCGGCTACGTCACCCTGCCCAAGGGCCTGGAGATCCTCATCGGGTTCAACCCCGACGGCATCACCAACATCCTGGAGTTCTCCGGCTACCTGCAGTTCTTCACCCGCACCATGCTGGTCTTCGGCATCGCCTTCGAGATCCCGGTCTTCGTGGTGCTGCTCAACCTCGCCGGCGTGGTCAAGGGACGCCAGCTCGCCGACCACCGGCCCTGGATCATCGTCGGGCTGTTCGTGTTCGCCGCCGTGGCCACGCCCTCGGCCGACCCGTTCACGATGACGTTCATGGCCGTGCCCATGGTGCTGCTGTTCTTCGTCGCCGAGATCATCGCGCGGTGGAACGACCGGCGCCGGGCCCGCAACAAGCCCTATGCCGGGTTGTCGCCCGACGAGGCCTCCCAGCTGTGACGCCCCGCGCCGAGGAGGGCCGGTCGTGAAGGCCCCGCACCCCGACGAGGTCGACCCCTTCGACCTGCCCGAGTGGCTCGGCACCGACGAGGTCACCTGGACCTCCGCCTCCGGGCTGCGCTCGGGTCACCTCGTCACCGGCACCCTGTACGACGGTGAGCGGGCGCACCCCGAGCACCCCTGTGACCTGCTGGCGGTCGACGAGGCCTACCCGGCGCCGGTCGTCGACGACGACACCCGCACCCGGGCCCACCAGGCCTGGCGGCACGGGCAGGTGCTCTGCGTGACCCACCCGCCGGGGCCCGAGGGGCGGCTGTCGCTGGCAGTCCCCGGTCGCGACCTGACCGCCGGACGCGCCCTGGACGCCTTGGCGCGCCTGTCCAAGGCGGTGGGCGCCTCCGCCGACGACTGGAGCGTCGTCTTCCGGATCGGCGAGGAGCGCGCGGCGACCCGCCGCGGTCGCTGAGCGGCACTAGTCTCGGCCGGGTGACCGATGTCGCACCCCGCGTGGCGCTCCTGACCAACCCGACCTCGGGCAAGGGCCGGGGCGCGCGTGGCCGCGAGGCCGCGCTCGACGTGCTCCGCGGGACCGACGTGGAGGTGCTCGACCTGGTCGGCGCGGACGCCGACGAGGCCCTGGCGCTCGCGCGCTCGGCCGTCCCGGACGTCGACGCGCTGGTCGTCTGCGGCGGCGACGGACTGGTGCACCTGGCTGTGCAGGCGTTGGCCGGCACGGGCACGGCCCTCGGCGTCGTACCCGCCGGGACCGGCAACGACGTCGCCCGCTACCTCGACCTTCCGCGCCGGGACCCGGCGGCCGCGACCCACGTCGTGCTCGACGCGCTGCGACGCCCCCAGGACAAGCGCCGCCGGCGACGCATCGACCTGGCCCGGGCTGGGGACAAGCACTTCGTCACGGTGCTCGCGGCCGGCTTCGACGCGAAGGTCAACGAGCGCGCCAACGCGATGACCTGGCCGCACGGGCAGATGCGCTACAACATCGCCACGCTCGCCGAGCTGCGCACCTTCACCCCGATCTCCTACACCCTCGACCTCGACGGCGAGACCCGCTCGCTGGAGGCGATGATGGTGGCGGTGGGCAACGGGCCGTCCTTCGGCGGCGGGCTGCGGATCACCGAGGGCGCGGTGCTCGACGACGGTCTGCTCGACGTGGTGATCATCAAGCCGATGGGCAAGGGCGAGCTCGTCCGCACCTACCCCAAGCTGTTCACCGGCACCCACACCACCCACCGGCAGTACGAGCACCACCGCGTGCGCCGGGTCACCGTCGCTGCGCCCGGGATCGTCACCTACGCCGACGGTGAGCGCTTCGGGCCGCTGCCGATGACCGTGGAGTGCGCGCCGGGGGCGCTGGAGGTCTTGACCCCCGCGTAGGTTGGGGACCGTGAGTGACGCGACCGGTGACCAGAGCCCGGCCGAGCGGTACGCCGCCTTCCGCCGCAGCCAGTCCCACCCCGTGCTCGCGGACTTCCGCGAGCTCTACCGCTTCCCCCTCGACGAGTTCCAGATCGCCGCGTGCAAGGACATCGAGGACGGCCGCGGCGTGCTCGTGGCAGCCCCGACCGGCTCGGGCAAGACGGTGGTGGGGGAGTTCGCCATCCACCTGGCGCTCTCGCAGGGCCGCAAGGCGTTCTACACCACGCCGATCAAGGCGCTGTCGAACCAGAAGTACGCCGACCTCGTGGCCCGCTACGGCCCCGACCAGGTGGGGCTGCTGACCGGTGACAACACCGTCAACGGCGAGGCGCCGATCGTCATCATGACCACCGAGGTGCTGCGCAACATGCTCTACGCGGGCTCGCGCACCCTGGACCGGCTCGGCTTCGTCGTGATGGACGAGGTGCACTACCTCGCCGACCGCAGCCGTGGCGCCGTCTGGGAGGAGGTGATCATCCACCTGCCGGAGTCGGTGGGCCTGGTGGCGCTCTCGGCGACGGTGTCCAACGCCGAGGAGTTCGGCGAGTGGCTGGAGACCGTGCGTGGCGACACCTCCACGATCGTCGAGGAGCGGCGCCCGGTGCCGCTGTTCCAGCACGTCATGGTCGGCCGACGGCTGCTCGACCTCTTCGCCTCCTCCGACGTCGACGCCGCGGCCGGCTTCGTCAAGGAGGGAGCCCCCGTCAACGACGAGCTGCTCAAGGTCGCCCGCGACGACTGGGCGGCCTCACGGATGCGCGACCGCCGCTCACCGCGCGACCGACGCGGCGGCGGCCGGTCGGGGCCGAAGTCCGGCAACGGGCGCCGGGTGTGGGTGGCCAGCCGCCCCGACGTCATCACCCGGCTCGAGCGCGACGGCCTGCTGCCGGCGATCGTCTTCATCTTCAGCCGGGTCGGCTGCGACGCCGCGGTCACCCAGTGCCTCGCCGCCGGGGTGCGGCTCACCACGCCCGAGGAGCGCGACGAGGTCTTCGCCTTCGTCGAGGACGCCACCAAGCACCTCGACCCCGACGACCTGCACGTCCTGGGCTACCACGACTTCCTCGACGGGCTCACGCGCGGCGTCGCGGCCCACCACGCAGGGATGCTGCCGGCCTTCAAGCAGATCGTGGAGGAGCTCTACGTCCGCGGGCTGTGCAAGGTCGTCTTCGCCACCGAGACCCTGGCGCTGGGCATCAACATGCCCGCGCGCACCGTGGTGATCGAGAAGCTCACCAAGTGGAACGGTGAGACCCACGCGGACATCACGCCGGGGGAGTACACCCAGCTCACCGGCCGTGCCGGTCGACGCGGCCTGGACACCGAGGGCCACGGCGTCGTGCTGTGGCAGCCCGGCACCGACCCGCGCGAGCTCGCCGGCCTGGCCTCCACCCGCACCTACCCGCTGCGCAGCTCCTTCCGGCCCTCCTACAACATGGCCGTCAACCTGGTGAGCCAGTTCGGACGGGTCGTGGCCCGCGAGCTGCTCGAGCAGTCCTTCGCGCAGTTCCAGGCCGACAAGGCCGTCGTCGGGCTCGCCCGGCAGCTCCGCAAGGCCGAGGAGGCGCTCGACGGCTACGCCGAGGCTGCGGCCTGCGACCAGGGCGACTTCATCGAGTACGCCGGCCTCCGGCACCGCATCAACAAGCTGGAGAAGGGCGCCAGCCGGCAGCGGCGCGAGGACCAGCGCCAGGAGGCGATCGCCTCGCTGAAGTTCCTCAAGCCCGGCGACGTCATCGAGGTACCGACCGGCAAGTTCGCCGGGTACGCCGTCGTCATCGACCCGGGCTGGTCGCCCGAGGGGCCGCGCCCCTACGTGGTCACCCAGGAGCGCCAGGCCCGCCGGCTGGCGATGATCGACTTCTCCGTGCCGGTCGAGGCGCTGACCCGGATGCGGGTGCCCAAGACCTTCAACCCCCGCAACGCACAGATGCGCCGCGACCTCGCGCACCAGCTGCGGGAGCGCACCCGGGACCTCCCGCGCGGGAAGGCGGCCGCCCAGCGGCGTACCGGACAGCCGGCGCCGTGGGAGCAGGAGATCACCGACCTGCGGCGCGAGCTCAAGGCGCACCCGTGCCACGGGTGCCCCGACCGCGAGGACCACGCCCGCTGGGCGGAGCGGTGGTTCAAGCTCGACAAGGACGCCGCGACCCTGCGGCGGCGCGTCGAGAACCGCACCAACACCGTGGCCCGGCAGTTCGACCGCGTCTGCGACGTCCTCACGTCGTTGGGCTACCTCACCGCCGACGGCGACGACGCGCAGGTCACCACCGAGGGCGCACACTTGCGCCGGCTCTACTCCGAGCTCGACCTGGTGGCCGCGGAGTGCATCCGGCGCGGCATCTGGGCCGACCTCGACCCCTCGGGGCTGGCCGCAGCCCTGTCGACGCTCTGCTTCGAGGCGCGCCGCCCCGACGACGCCCGCTCACCGCGGGTGCCCGGCGGCGCCACCAAGGCGGCCATCGGCGCGGCGATCAGGCTCTGGGGCGAGCTGGACCGGCTGGAGAAGGAGAACCGGCTGGACTTCCTGCGCCAGCCCGACCTCGGCTTCGCGTGGATCGCCTACCGCTGGTGCGAGGGCGACGACCTCGACGAGGTGCTCGGCGAGAGCGAGCTGTCGGCCGGTGACTTCGTGCGTTGGATGAAGCAGCTGCTCGACCTCGCCGGCCAGGTCGCCGACGCCGCTGGCGACACCCCGCTGCGCCACACCGCCCGCCAGGTCGTCGACCGTCTGCGCCGCGGCGTCGTCGCGATGTCCGGGCTCGCCGAGTAGGGGGCCCAGAAGCGCGGAGACGCTCAGACGAGGGCGCGGACGGCGTCGGCGACCGTGTCGTTGCCGGCGACGAGGTCCACCTGCTGGCCGACGGTGCCGGGCTCGTCGAGCACGGCGGCCAGGACGGCAGCCACGTCGGCGCGCGGGATCTCGCCGTACTCCACCTCGGGGGCCAGCCGGACGGCGTCGGTCGCCGGGTCGTCGGTGAGCCGGCCGGGACGGATGATCGTCCAGTCCAGGCCGGAGTCGCGCAGGGCGGCGTCGGCGTCGCGCTTGGCCTCGACGTAGGCGCGCCACACCGGCTCGGTGTCCTCGGGCACGGGGTTGTCGACGCCGATGGCGGAGAGCTGGACGAAGCGGCTGATGCCGGCCCGTCGAGCACCCTCGATGGACTTCAGCGAGCCCTCGAGGTCGACGGTGCGCTTGCGCCTGATGGATCCGTCGGGCCCGCCGCCGGCGGCGAACACCACGGCGTCGCAGCCCTCGAAGGCGGCCGCGAAGGCGTCGGCGTCGTCTGCCTCGATGTCGAGCAACCGGACCTCGGCGCCGAGCCCCTCGAGCTCCTCGCGCTGGTCCGGGTTGCGCACCAGCGCCACGGGAGTGTGCTCCGAGCGGCGCAGTGCGATGTGGAGGTGCTTGGCCACCTGTCCGTGGCCTCCGACGACAGCGATGCGAGTCATGCCCTCGACGCTACGGGGCGCAGCGGTGGCCTGCTCGCCCGATCGGGTGGGCGCTGCGTCACCGGACCCGTCAGGCCAGGGAGGCCAGCACGGTGGTGAGCCGCTCCACGGGGCCCTCGAGGTTGTGCTCGGCGGCGAGTGTCGCCAGGCGGGCCGGGTCAGCCGGCTCGGTCGGGAGCGCGAAGCCGGTGCGCGGCACGTCGAGCGTGCGTCGCACGGCGACGACCTCGGGGGCGACGGCGAGGTAGTCGGCCGACGCCTTGATCTTCGCGCGGACCCCGGGGGCCATGTCGGCCTCGGGGTCGTCCGCGGCGGCGACGATGCCGTCGAGGTCGGCGAAGCGCTGCAGCAGCGTCGCGGCGGTCTTCTCACCGACGCCCTTGACCCCGGGGAGCCCGTCGGAGGTGTCGCCGCGCAGGGTCGCGAAGTCGGCGTACTGGCTGGCCTCGACGGCGTACTTCTCCCGGACCCACTCCTCGGTGACGCGCTCGTGGTTGCCGACGCCCCGGGCGATGTAGAGCACCCGCACCTCGTCCGCGGAGCCCTCGCCGGACGCGCCGTCGTGGACGAGCTGGAACAGGTCGCGGTCACCGGTGACCACGTCGACCGGCTGCCCGGCCCCCGTGGCGAGCGTGCCGATGACGTCGTCGGCCTCCGCCTCCGGCGCACCCACCACCGCGATGCCGAGGGCGGCCAGGACCTCGCGGATGATCGGCACCTGCACCTCCAGCGGGTCGGGCACCTCCTCGACGTCGGCGGAGCCCTCGACGACCTTGACGACGCGGTGCGCCTTGTACGTCGGCACCAGGTCCACGCGCCACTGCGGGCGCCAGTCGTCGTCCCAGCAGCACACGAGGTCGCGTGGCTCGTACTGCTCGACCAGGCGGCTGA
>Ga0208331_100260_pt1 | contig 16483 bp, 17 predicted proteins | sample DeeseametaMP1648_FD_184184 | JGI IMG/M metagenome (GOLD analysis project Ga0208331, IMG submission 184184) | Marine microbial communities from the Deep Pacific Ocean - MP1648 (SPAdes) | ecosystem: Environmental > Aquatic > Marine > Oceanic | place: North of Tokelau, South Pacific Ocean... | reverse complement strand
GCCCATGCCACCGGGGCCCGCATGCCCGCTCATACCGAGCAGCATGCCACACCTCCCGGCATGCCCATGCCACCCGGGCCCGCATGCCCGCTCATACCGAGCAGCATGCCATACCACCCAGCATGCTCATGCCACCCGGGCCCGCATGCCCATGCCACCCGGGCCCGCATGCCCGCTATTTCTGAGCAGCATGCCATCCCATCCGGCATGCCCATGCATGCCCAAGCCGCACGCCCGAGAAACGACTCCAACCAGTCCGCAGGCTGCTCGCTCTCGAGCCAGAAAGCAAATTTGAACATGAAAATCGTTTCCATCCTTCTCATCCTCCTCTTGCTGCCGGCCCTGGCTGACACAGCGGAATTCCTCACCCTCGAAAAGGGCCTCGAGTATCGCGAAGTCAAGCTTGACAGCCCTCGCCCGCTGACCATGATTCAGCTCAGATGCGACCCCCGCGAAATCAGCGTCAATCTTTTGCTTTCCACCGACCTCAAAGGCAAGCCAAACTCCACGACCGCCGGCCGAGTGGCCCGCGAGCTCGGGCAGGTCGCCGTCATCAACAGCTCCTACTTCGGTCACAAAATGGAAATTTTGGGATACACGGAGCGGTATGGCGAAGTCCTCAATTCCGACATACCCGAGGGTATCTTCTCCGCTTTTTTCTACTGGGACGGAGGCCGAGCCGGCTTCAAGCGACGGGGTGAATCTCTCCCCTCTGGAGTCCCGGTACTTTTCCAGGCCGGTCCGAGACTGGTGTGGGACGGTGAAGCGATCGGAGGGCTCGACAGTGAAGCGTTGGCGAACCGGACCATACTGAGCGTCGACGAGGAGGGTCGACTGGGAATCGTGGTGATAGGAGGGCTGGCTCACACAACTCTCTCCGAGCTTCCGGCTCTTCTCCTCAAACCCGTCGCACAAGGCGGAATGGCGTCCGTCCGGGCCCTGAACCTCGACGGCGGCTCCTCTACCCAATTTTACTTACAGAGCGGATCCACCAAGAAATCTCTACCGGGAAGAGCGAAGGTGCCGGTTTTTCTAGGAATCTCCAAGCGCTCCGGCAAGTAGATTGTACCAGTCCTTCTACTAGAGGTTTAACTACTACCTTCGAGAAATCGCGATCTGTGAAAATTCTTATCATCGGCGCGGGCCAGCTTGGATACCACACAGCTGAGAAGCTCGCCCGAGAGCAAAACGATGTCACCATCATCGAAAAAGACGAGTCTCGCTCCCGTTATCTGTTGGAGCACTTAGACGTGCAGGTGGTGACAGGCAGCGGCTCCAGCCCTGACGTTCTCAAATACGCCGGAGTGGAAGACGCCGACTTTCTGGTAGCGGTCACCGACTCCGACGAAGTGAACATGGTGGCTTGCCTTATTGCGGCCGCCCAGGCCAAGACACCGCGAAAAATCGCTCGTATCAGAAACTCTCAGCTACTGAACCACTCTCGCGTCTTCGGTCATGACTTCCTCAACGTGGATTACTCCATCAATCCCGATGAAGAAGTCGTCGCCGAGATAGAACGATTGCTAGAAATTCCAGGCTCCACCGATATTGCTAATTTTTGTCGCTCTAAGGTTTCGGTCGTCGGCTTTCGAATCCCCGAGGAGTCGCCCATCATAGGCCCGACCCTCAGTGAACTCTGGACCAAGGGGACCACCAAAAACAAGCTTCTGTTAGCTGCCATCGAGCGAGATCAAAAGACCATCGTACCGGACGGCAGTCTCTCCTTGCGAAGCGGAGACATCGCCTTCGTAGTTCACCCTTCCAGTCGTCTGGAAGAGATCTATCCCGTCCTCGGCCTTCAGCCGACTCCCGTCAAGTTGGTCATGATCTCGGGCGCCACTCGCATCGGCGTGGACCTGGCCGAGCGACTACAGAAAGATCCCAGTCTGACGGTGAAACTCATCGATCCCGACCGAGCCAAATGCACCGTGCTGGCCGAGCGACTGGACCGCACCCTCGTCCTCTGCGCCGACCCTCACAACGAAGACGTCCTGAAAGAAGAAAACATCGACTGCTGCGACGCTTTCATCGCCTGTGGGGCCGAGGACGACACGAACGTGTTGATAAGTCTCTTGGCCAAAGGGCTGGGCGCACGTCGTGTGATCACCATGGTGAATCAAGTCCGATACGTGAGCCTGGTACAGGCGGTAGGAGAGCACGTCGCCCTCTGCCCCAAACTGATCGCGGTATCGCAGATCGTACAGTTCATTCGCCGCGGCAAAGTGGTCTCGCTGGCTACCTTCGGCGACGACGAAGCGGAGGCCATGGAGGTCGTGGCCCTGGAAGGCTCCAAGCTCATCGACACACCGCTCAACCAACTCAAACTGCCGCGAGGGGTCATCGTCGGAGCGATCATGAGTCACGAGCAGATGGTCATACCCAACGGCGAGACCGTGATCAACGCCGGAGACCGAATCGTCTTTTTCGTGCAAACGGCGGTGCGAAGCAAACTGGAAAAGCTTCTAGTCGGCACGGAAAGACTCTAGGACGTATCTAGCCCTTGACCCTTATCGTTCACATCCTGGGATTTCTATCTCTATCGCTCGGTACTTTCATGCTGCCGTCGCTGGCCATTTCTCTCTACGACCAGGCGCCCGACTCGTCCGGGTTGGCCATGGCCGCGACCCTCTGCATCTTAGGCGGCGCCGCCACGGCCGGACTGACCCGCAACCACCGCGGAAATCTCGGCCTGCGGGACGCCTTCAAAGTGGTCACCCTGGCCTGGTTTCTGGCCGGAGCTTTGGGTGCTCTCCCCTACTTCCTGGCCGCCGAAATGGTTCCGGAAATTGCCAAATATTTTCCCCGATTCGCGGATTGCTTTTTTGAATCGGTCTCCGGCTTCTCCACCACCGGGTCGACTATTCTCACCGACATCGAAGCCGTCCCACGAGGTCTGCTGTTCTGGCGAGCTACCACCCACTGGCTGGGCGGCATGGGTATCGTGGTTCTGTCGATCGCTATTCTGCCGCTGCTAGGCGGCGGAGGGATGAACCTTTTCAAAGCCGAGGCCCCGGGAGGCATTCTGCCCGACAAACTGGCCCCTCGTATCGCCGAGACCGCTCGCTCCATGTGGTGGGTCTACATCATCCTCACCTTCGCCGAAGTGGTCCTTCTTCTGATCGGAGAAATGTCTCTCTATGACGCTACGGCCCACGCCTTTGCCACCGTGGCCACAGGGGGATTTTCCACCAAAAACGCCTCCATCGCCGCTTTCGACTCGGCCTTCATCGACTACACCATCAGTCTCTTCATGTTTCTGGCCGGGGTCAACTTCTTCTTGCACTACCAGACTCTACACGGAAAACCGAAAGCTTATTTCAAAGACAGCGAATTCAAGTTTTACGCCGGAGTCATCGGAGTCGCCATCATCCTGGTCCTCTCCGACGTGGCTCACCTCTACCCCGGAGACTTTTTAAGAGCCGTCCGAGACACGGTTTTCACGGTCATCTCGATATCGACGACCACCGGCTTCGGCACCGCCGACTTCGAGAACTGGACCGAATTCGCCAAATTCCTCCTGGTGGTGCTTATGGTCATGGGCGGCTCGGCGGGAAGTACGGCGGGTGGTTCCAAGTGTCTGCGAGTCCAGATCGTTTTCAAAGCGGGATATCGCGAACTGAAAAGGATCTTGCATCCCTCCGCTATCATCCCCGTCCGTATCGGTCGACGAGCTATCCCCGACTCGGCGGTCGCTTCGGTTCTCGGCTTCATCACGTGCATATCCATACTCTTCTTGTTCTCTTCGGCGGCTCTAACGGCTATGGGAGTGGACATACTCACAGCTTGCACGGCCGTGATCGCCTGCATCTTCAATATTGGACCGGGTTTGGGGAAAGTGGGACCGACGGAAAACTTCTTCTTCTTGCCCGATTTGGCAAAATTCATCCTCTCCGGCTGTATGATACTAGGCCGGCTTGAAGTCTACACCGTGTTGGTGCTTCTGATACCTGATTTCTATAAGAAGTAGTTCGCCAGGTTTGTGATAACCGAGGCGACGCTCACTAAAATCAGGAATTCAGCTTTTCCAGTTAGTCTCGTCATAGGTTAAGAGTAACAAGACCACGGACATCTGCCTGTAATCGATTTCACATTGAGGAAACTTTTTGACGATAGACCCTCTAAACGAGTTGCTCGTGAAGGGGTCGACTTCGATCCATCAACTGAGCCGACGTACAGTCGTTATTGAGTTTGCCGAAATTAAGCTTGGTCATCTCTTGCAACTGATCCAGCGGGACTCGGAAAGTGTTGAACTGAGACTCCTGAGTCAGGTCGAGTTCGGGGCCACTGTTTCCGGCCAGGTCGTGCTTCTGCGACATCACGAAAGCTTCCGACTGCAATCCCTTCTCCGGATCTTTCCAGACCACGACCTTCCAAAAGTCCTGAGGTATTTTGGTGGGGGTCTGCATACGACCGTTGTTGTCGAAGGAAGGGTCGTCGTCCCGAAAGACGGGTCCTGTCAAGACCGTCATCTTCTTACCCTCGGCCTGGGCCTTGTCAAAAACTCTGTTCTCCAGATCCAACCATTCGTGTTGGTTCAGATCTTTGTGTTGAGGAGCCGCATTCGTATAAACGAAGGTGTCGGTGCTGCCCTGCTCGGCATTGTCGCCCCAGACGGCATCGCGACGGCGGACCATATGTCCACGGTCGATATCGTTGTTCTTGTAAGCCTCGTTGCCAAGTTGATGCTCCCGTTCGATACGAGGATCGAAGAGCCACTTGTCGCCTCTCTCCACCTCTTTGACGGTCTTACCGTCTATGTTCACAGCAGTAAAGAAAGGCATGCGACGCTCTTTGTTCATGACAATGGAGAAATTAGTGTACTCCAGCTCGTTGCGGCTGGGATCGTCGACCCGGGGAGCCGCTTTACTCTTGATAGATGGGTCCAAGGTTGGTAGATCGAGTCTCTCACCCAGGAAATTCTCATCGTAGCCGTTGCGGTCCACGTAGGGACGATACCAGTCGTTGCCCACCTGGATCCGCTTCTCGCCGTTGATATCCATCAACTTGCCGCCCTTGATGGCAGCTTGGCGCAGCATGGCGGACTCGGACTTTTTTATCTGAACCTCACCGGCTTGGAGCGTCTCGGCCGGAGTAGCCGCCGTCGGGACCTTGCCCCCGGAGTGTTTGTTCAGTCGCGGAACGGATTGAAGACCGCTATTCTGGTTGTTGCCGACTTGCATAGATGGTGGTGCCCCTTAGAACAGAGTATCACGCAAAATTCCAAATCGACAAGGGGTCGGCGGTCTCAATTATCGAAACTCAAACCATGCAAGAATGGTCTCATTTGGGTCGGGTGCGACGGCTTCCAGCCGGCGAAATCTTGTGGACCCAGGGCGACCAGGCGGGGTACGGAGCCTTCCTGGTTGAGGGTATTCTCGGTGTGGAGAAGGTCAGCTTGGACGGCGACCGAGTGGTCTTCACCGAGCTTCAGCCGGGAGCGCTGCTGGGCGAGATGTCGTGCTTGGACGGTCAGCCTCATTCGGCCACGGTCAAAGCGCTCACCGACTCCACGGCCCGGGTCTTTACCGCCGGGGAACTCAACGACCAGCTCAGCCGCCACCCCGAGCAACTGAAACAGTTGATCATCAAACAAAATCAGAGGCTCAGAGCGCTAACCGAGAAATTGCTACGAGTGGGCACTCAGTCCGTCCACAAGCGTTTGGCTTACTGGCTTTGTGAACGCGGCTCGGGGGAGATAACCATCACCCATCACGAGTTGGCCGCCCAGTTGGCCACCACCAGGGAGAGCGTGTCCAAAGCTCTCGGCCAGTTTAGGCGGCAGAAGTTGGTCCGATCGGGACGAGGAATGGTACAGGTTTTGGACCCGGTGGGACTGGCGGCCCTGGTGGAGGGCCCGTGAATTTCATCTCTCTCGTCAGCGAGACGGATCCGAGAACGAAGAGGCCTGGTGCCGGCGCACCGAACTGTTTGCCTTGAGCGTTGACCTGTTTCGACACGTTTCGCTCCAGCATCTCCCCACCAGGCGGAATCAGCTCGGCGGAGCGAAGAATCGCCCATGAAAGCCCGACCCCGAGGGAAGGAAGTCGCTCCGACTGGATGACGACGCCGCTCTGTACCCAGTAAAACAGACTTCCAGGCGGCTTTCTCCTCCAGCGAAATTCGCGCATCTCGCTAGCATCGTACTTGGACCCCACCGTGAGCAAAACACAACAGCCGATGTGGTGAGCGTCTTCCACCGCGATCTGGCGGGAGATCGGGCTCCACTCTTCTTCTTTCCAGGGGAGGCTGAGCTTGGGTTCGGCCGATTGGAGAAAGACGGCCACCAGAACCTGCTTCTTCGAGCCCTCACGGTTAGTCGGACAAGCGTGCAGAGTGTTGATCTTTCTCCCGTCCACTTTGACAGGGATGGGAGCGGCGAAAGCCCAGTCTTGCAGAACTTTGGCCACACCCGCGTTCAGACGAGCGGTCCTGAAGTAGCGGAGAAAACTGACCATGGAGCCTCCGGTTTCCACGCACAGCCTCAGAGTCGTGCCGTTGTCCTACCCGGCATCCATCGGGATGGGTGGCAAAGACCTCATTGAACGAGGCTCGGTACCTCGGTCCTCGTTACCATTTCTACTGAAACTAAATAGAAACGGAATTCATTATGAAAGTCGGATACAGTCTGATTTGCGAAGAGCATCCACCTCAACGCCTCCTAGAAAACGGACGTCTCGCGGAAGAAACCGGTTTTGATTTTCTGAGTGTCAGTGACCACTTCCATCCATGGCTATCCGCTCAGGGGCAGAGCCCGTTTGTCTGGTCGGTCCTCGGGGGGCTTTCCCAGACCACTCAAGATATCGAGATAGGGACTGCGGTAACCTGTCCTATCATGCGCTACCATCCTGCCATCGTCGCTCAGGCGGCTGCCACCAGCGCGTGCCTATTGGAAGGACGCTTCCATCTCGGAGTAGGGAGCGGCGAGGCTCTCAACGAGAGTATCGTGGGCGTTCATTGGCCGGAGACAAATATCAGGCACCAGATGCTGGCCGAAGCAGTGGAGGTCATCCGCAAGCTATGGAGCGGCCAGTCAACCTCTCATCACGGGAAGTACTACACTCTGGAAAACGCGACGATCTTTACTCTTCCCGAGAAGCTGCCTCCGATTTATGTGGCGGCGGCAGGTCCTCAAGCCGCCGAACTAGCCGCCGAAATCGGGGACGGATTCTGGGGTCTCGAACCATCGAGTTCCCTCATCGATACTTTTCTGGCGAAAGGGGGGAAAGACAAGCCTCGCTACGGGCAGTTTCACGTCTGTGTGGCCGGGTCGGTCAAGCAGGCTCGCAAGACCGTCCACAAGCAATGGGCGAACGGAGGGCTTTCGGGGGAGTTGAACTGGATTCTCCCCACTCCTAGACACTTTGAACAAGCCGTAGAGATGGTAAATGAAGAGATGGCTTGTGAAAACATCGTCTGCGGAGACGACCCGGAGGAGCACCTGGAAATGATCCGCAAGTTCGCGCAGGCCGGCTACACCGCGGTTTCCATTCACAATATCGGAAGCGACCAGAGCGCTTTCTTCGAGCTCTATCGCGAACAGATCTTGCCGGAGCTTAGTCGTCATGAAAAATTGGCTGGAGTCTCCTAACCAGACCGCCCTCCTCCTCATAGATTGGCTCAACCCGTTCGATTTCGAGGGAGGTCGGGAACTTAAGAAACACGCTTCTAAAGCCGTTTCGGCAACCTTGAAGCTAGCCGAACGCTGCGAGGAGGTTGGGATACCACTGATACAGGTCAATGACAACTTTGGTCAGTGGAGCTCCGATCGTCGAGCCATCTGTGAGCGAGCGACCTGTTCGGAGTTCGGAGGTCAAGAGATTGCGAAGAAGATTCTCACCCTCGAGGCTGACCATTTTGTGCTCAAACCGAAGCACTCTGCTTTCTATCACACGGTGCTGGACTTGCTTTTGAGCCACCTGGAAGTCGAGCGCCTCATCCTTACCGGGCTTGCCACCAATATCTGTGTCCTTTTCACCGCCAACGATGCACACCTACGCGGCCACAAGCTATGGATACCTCCAAACTGTTGTGCCGCCCAGAGTCGAGAAGACCACGAATACGCGATGACTCATTTCGAACGGGTTCTCGACTGCCGGACGGAGGCTAGCTAGGCATCACACCACGGGAGTAGGTCAGTCCCTCTCGGACTTTCAACGAGATGGGTGAGTAAACTACCCGGTCTCTCGTGCCCACCGCCCCAGGAACTCCTGAAGAAACTCGAGAGTCGACTTCAGCTTGGCGTCGGCTATCACTTTGAGACCACTCAGGTCATAATTCAAATGGTTGCCGGCTACCACGATTCGGTGACCCTTTTGTCCCTGTAAACGAAGAGTAAGGGCGATCCCATCCACCACGATACTTAGGTAAGTCGGAGCGTTCTTCACGATCTGGAAGGCCGCGCTGCAGCCGATCATATTCTTCTCGTATCCGGCTCCATCCATCTCCGCATTTGGCGAGAGGCAACAGACGGATCCGACCAGTCGCCCCGATTCACCGATAAGTGGCCGATTCAGGGGAGAGCCGTTCCAGAGAATCAGTATCGGACTGTACCGGCAGAAGTCATGAAGAAAACGCCCCAAGGCATTTGTGCGGGGCCCCAGCGGAGTCAGAACGAAACGGGTGAGCGAGAGCATGTTGTGGCGCCTCAGGCCGGCCATCCCACTTGCTCTAATCCAGTTCCTCGATGTCCGCTCACTTCCCTGACGAAGCTCGCCCCGCCCCTCACGCACCTCCAAGCAAATAGCTTCTCTCCGTTCGAACCAATCTCCAGGAGCGCTGGACCCTGGCCGATCGCCGCCTGCACCGAAGCTCCGAGATGACTCATAACACGCCCAGCATTCCCCAGGGTGGTCGTAGGGTCCAGGAGACTCTCGATCTGCTCTTTCTCCAGGGGCGGAGCATCACTCTTTAGCTCTATTGTCGTTCTGGTGTTGAGGCCCTCAATTCGGGTCGCGCCGGCCAACACGTTTCCTTGAATCCAACGCACGATCCAGTACTCCGCGAAGAGACGCTGAGACTGGAGCTTTTTAGCGGCTTTGACGGGATCGAGGGAAAACTCACCACTAGACTGATAGGCTCCTTGGGCGGAGAGAGAGGCGAGAACTTTCTCTATTTCAAGAGAGCGGTCCAAGCCTCGGAAGCTCTAGACGACCGCTCTAGCCCGGCGGACAAACCGCCCACCCAACAAAACACTGTCTACTCGCCCGGGAAAGACGACGCCTTCAAAGGGCGACCAACCACACTTGGTGGCAAGCTCACTCGCTCTGAGTTTGTGGGAGGTACCCAAATCCAAGACGACCGCATCCGCTCTGGCACCCGGCCTGAGATGACCACGGTCGCTGAGCTTGAGGAATTGGGCCGGTCGTTGACAACAGGCCTGGTAAATCACCTCTGGCGCCACTCCAGCTTTTTTAAGGAGCCAGGTGACGAAGAGTCCGTACGTATCCAGAAGCGGTACGCCGGAAGGCGGGTTGTCGCCGAGCTTCTCCTCCAGAGTGTGGGGGGCGTGATCGGTGGCGAGAAAAGGGATCTTGTTGTTTCGGAAAGCTTCCAAGAGGGCTTCGCGGGTGGCCGGCGCTCGCAGAGGAGGGTTCATCTTAAGCAGCTCGCCGCGCTCGAATTCGGAGCGATTCTCGGTGTCGAAGAAGAGGTGGTGAGGCGTCACTTCGAAGGTGACGTCTTTCTGGCCCTGGAGAAGGCTCAAAGCTCCAATACTGGAGACGTGAGCGACGTTGGCTCTGATGCCGTACTGCTCAACCCATCTCAGCACATAGCGAACGGCCTCAACCTCCGCCTCCTCCGGTCTTTGCTCTTCGTGGGTCGCGGCCCCGGAGGCTGCTTCGAGCAACCGTGGGCATTCACAGTGAAACGTGATACGGCATCCGGAATAGTCGCGGATAACTTTCTCGGCTTCGTCGAGGGTACTGAAGAAGAGCGGTCCGGTGCTGTGAGCAAGAAAACCCTTGTACCTCTTCGCCCCGAACGGCCTCGTGCCGGGACCCAAGGCAGCGTACAGCTCGATGTGGACATCTCCCGACGGAACCTTCTTCTGCTTGGCTGCCAGAGTCTCGGCGTCGACGGGCGGCACCGGGTTGTTCGGCATATCACAGCAGAAGGTCACACCGCCGCTAAGAGCAGCGTTGTTGCCTGTCTGGTAATCTTCTTTGTACTCCTGGCCTTCCCGGAGATGCACGTGAACATCTCCAAAGCCGGGAAAGAGCAAGTGGTCGTCGCCCCAGGATTCGTCGGGTGTCAGCCCCAGATCGCCACGCTGAACGACCCGACCGTTTTCGATCATGAGCTGTTCGCGGCGGACTCCCTCATTGTCGACAATCGGGGCTTCCCAGATCATACGAACTCAATCTCCTGATGAGAAAACTGGTGCTGGCAGTAGTGGCACTGAAATCTCGAGTCCCGATGTCCGGTGTTTTTGATCTTGTGAGGAACCTCTTCGGCACGAGTGATGCATCTCGGGTTGGCACACAGCACGAGCTCCTCGAGCAACTGAGGAAGCTGAGGCCGTTTCTTTCTCACGACTTTGCCGTTGTCGATGAAGTTCAGAGTCGAATCGGGAGCGTAGAGAGCAAGCTTCTGCTCTTCCAATTCGCTGGGTTCGTATTCGGCCACGATCAGAATATCTTTCTGACCCAGCCGAGAGCTTGTCTGACCCATCAGCAGACCCGCTCTCTCACCCTTTAAGTTCAAAAGCTTGAGAAGGCCCGGGCCCTCCCAGGAAGGCAGATGGTCGAGCACGATGCCGCGATAGATATTCATTCTTCACGCTCCGCGATGAGCTGCAAGAGAGCCTTGCGAACATTGATCCCGCCTTTGGCCTGTTGAAAGTAGTAGGCGTAAGGGGTGGAATCCACCTCCACGGCGATCTCCTTGACCCGAGGCAGCGGGTGGAGAATCTTGAGGTTCGACTTCACGCCCTCCAGATGACGCTTGGTCAGCCGGTAGGAGTCTTCCACTCTCAGAAACTCGTCCACGCCGGTCATGCGCTCTTTTTGCACGCGGGTCACGTAGCAAACGTCCACTTCCCTCATCACGTCATCGAGTGAAGCTCGCTCCTCGATCTTGACCCCTTTGTCTCTGAGCCAACTCTTGAGCGATTCGGGCAGCGGGAGAAAAGGCGGACTCACCAGGTAGAGCGTGTTGCCGGGATAGAGCGAGAGCGCCTGGCTCAAGGAGCGCACAGTCCGCCCGTATTTAAGGTCGCCCACGAGAGCGACCTTCAAATTGTCCAACCGGCCTTGAGTCTCTTTGATGGCGAAGAGATCGAGCAGGGTCTGGGTGGGATGCTCGTTTCGCCCGTCTCCGGCGTTGATGACGGGCACCGAACTGATGTCGGCCGCCCATCTGGTCGCGCCGTCGTTCGGATGCCGGAGCACAATCATGTCGGCGTAGTGCTCGAACATTTTGATGGTGTCGTGCAAACTCTCACCTTTGAGCACGGAAGTGCCCTCCACACCCGAAAAACCGCAGATGGTACCGTTCAACTGATGAACGGCGGTCTGAAAGCTGTTGTAGGTGCGAGTACTGTTCTCATAAAAAACAAGGGCTATTTGTTTGCCCAAGAGACTGCAGTACGGTGAGGCGGCGGATGCCCTCTGCAAAATGAGGTCGATGTCGGCCTCGTTTAGATCCAGAATCGAAACGAGGTTTTTCACGGATAACTGTGGCGAGCAAGGTGCCGTTAACTTCATTCTGTAGGGTGCCGTTCGGACTTTCGTCCAGGCCATCCTTCCATAGTCTCTGGTTGATTGAACCTTTTTAAGTGGGAGATTCGTTTCACACCAGGTTTACAGTTCGGCCGGTTATACTCTTGAGATGAGATACCTTTGTTTTGTTTTGGGCGCGACGGCATTTCTCGTTTCTTTTGCCTGGGCGGATCCCGTCGAGTTGATCCTGACCGAGAAGAGGGCCGACCCGAAGTTCGGGCTGAACCGGCCGATGATGGCGCGTTCGGTGGACGGTACGTTGATGGTGGCCAAGCGAAACTCCGGTGAAGTGGTGGGCCGGGACGAGGCTATGCTGCGCGACCAAAACGGCGTTCTGGCTTCTCAGCTCATGGTGGCGCTGGGGATGCCCTGTCTTCCCAGTCGGGAGGCACGGTGGCAGACCGAGGATGGTTGGATCCGAGGGACTTGCTCACCCTGGATGGAGGGGGCCCTGACCTTGCTGGAGTTTCCGGCTTCTCGAATCTCGAATCCCGATGAGGCTGTAGCCCTTTTGATATGGAGGGAGTTTCTGGGAGATGGGGACATTAACGGAACCAACTTGCTGGTTCAGGTGGAGACGGGTCGGCTGTATGCGATCGACCTCGACAAGGCGTTTCAGGGAGTCTTTCGTGTGAAATCGTCCGGATTTAGGGATGTGATGGAGCGGTATGCTTCACCGAAAAACGTGGAACCCGTCTTGGAGGAGATACGCTCTATGGATTCGGCTCAGATCTCGGCTCTCTTGGATCGGGTGGGCCCGGAGGCATTGGACGGCTGGTCTGATGAGAAAAAAGATGAGGTCCTGACTTGCTTGCTTCGAAATCGGGAAGAGTTGCTTCGGGGGAATCCCTACGCGCACTACTACGGGCGTCGCTCCTTGCCGTGGTTTGTGCCTGAGGAGATTCGGGTCGTCGAGGGGGACGCGCGGGTTCGGGACTGACACGCGGATGACACTTTCCTTTGGTAAAGGTAGGAGAGTGAAAAACCGCATTTTCGTCTGTTTTGTCCTGATTCTCTCTGCCGTTGTCTCTTCAACCTTTCGAGAACAGCCGGTGCGCAAAGGCTTTAGCGTCCACGGTGTGGGTCTGGGTTGGAGCGACGAGAGGATCGAGGCTCTGGTCGGTACGGAACTGCCGGAATCCGACTGTCCGAAGGGCGATGCTCACTTTCACCAGTACGAAGGGGGGCTGTGGGTCAGGTTTGACAAGCTGTCCTATGAAGCCGAACTGCTATCCGGCTTAAGTCTGGAGTTTGACGGACAACTGCTCGTACAAGAGGGAGACCGCACAGAGGACATCACCAAACCTCCCATTACGGTAATACCGCTGGAGGGGGGAGGTCGCCTGGTCGCTCGACCGGTCATAGAGAGCTATTTTGTCGATGAAGAGCCCGAGTTTGGATGGAAGTCGATTCCGACCAAGGGGTTTGACCGCGTCTTCAGGGTCGCCTATCGGTATGAGTCCGACGATGGTACCGCGACGGACGCCTATGATATGGAGCTTTCCATTCTTGCTTTGGGGGAGCGTGTGGAGAGGGTGCAGTTGCGGGGGATGGGGCATTAAGTTGGGCTATTCGGTTGTCCACCAGTCTGCAGGGTAGGGCTTTTTTGCCAAGCCGGTTTTTTGGAGGGCTTGGGTCCAGATTTGCTTTCGTTGGTTGAGGGAGACGGGGAAGGGTATTTCTTCGACTACCTCCAGATTATCGTCGTAGACTTCGTGGGTTTGATAGTAGATCTTGTAGTCGGACGGTTCTTCGGCCACCAGACAGCGTTCCATTTGAGTCAAGAGGTCTTCGAGTGGGGGATAGACGACCTGGAGCTTGCCCTGGGTGGCCTTGATGTGCTCTTCAAACCGTTCTTCCCAGTCTATGATGGTCCAGTCTGGCCACGCATCTCTCGGAATTCTGTCTATGTTCGCTTGGTGAGACCAATGAGCGAGGACTTTCTTCTGGAAGTCGAGATGGAAACCACCATAGGTTCCAACTGGCTCGTCTTGACCCGAGGGAAACTCGACAAACTTTCGGGGAAGTCGCCGGCTCAGAGCATTGATGATTTCGTCCGGACCGGCCCACAAATAGCTCTCGGTGACGTCCCCGTCGTGGATAGGGAAGAGTGCCGTCTCACCATTGAGATATTGGACAGAGACAGCACCCAGTGTCATCCGATTCGAAAAGTTTTCCATGCTCAACGATCGAAACTGCTTCTTGAACAGGTCTCGATACTCACTAAATGCCAGATGCAACGTCTCACCAGGGGGAGTCCTTCCAGCAGCCTCGGCAAGTGTATGCAGCCCTCTCCCTGCCCACACAATCGTCCATTTTGATGGCCAGACCGCCCTCATCAACTCTAAGTAGAGCCGGCAATGGAAGGGGCAGTAGTCGATGGGATCCCCTCCGAACCACAGCAAACGCTTCTCTTCTGGAAAGAGCGCGAATCCTCCGAAGGCCACGTCATTCAAGCTTGAACCTGTGGGAGGCCCCAAAACTCTGATATAAGGCTCTAGAACTTGAGGGCCCCAGAAAAGCCATTCATTGATATCGCTGGCTCCCCATTTATCGTAGTAGGTCTTGTCACCGACCAGATAATAGGCCGGGTCACTCACAGCAGACACGCTCTGTCTCCGCTTTCGCCTCAAAAATCGAGCAGTCAGAGCTCTTGGGCCAAAGTTTCATGTCCTCCACGCGCCTTCCCTCAAGCGCGAGAGCCCTGACTGTAGCATCTATCTCTGATATCACAGTATTCAAAATTCCACCCAAAGTAGCCAAACACCCCTAGGATGAGCTGCTCCTTCCAAGCGCCGCCGGCGTCCAGGCCGGCAAATTGGACCAGATATCGATCACGTGTGAGTTTTCCGAGTTTCCGGTCGTGAAATCTTTTGTGCACCCAAACTCGAAGAAGCACGCGTGGGATCGCTGGTCTACAGTCCCTAAGAGCCCGAATCACAGCGGTGTTTAGCGAAATCGGGCCGACCGCGGAAGAGAAGCCCTGGCCAGCCGAGACCTCCTGACACCGTCGTCGACAGCACCGGTTGCCTCTGGTAGGATCCGAATGTGGAGAAACTGATATCCAAACTGAAGTCTCAAGGGATCAGAGAGGCCTATCTTTTCGGCTCCAGAGCCGATGGCCGGGCTACCGAGGCAAGCGATTGGGATATCGGAGTCCGATTTGATGAGAAGCTCGATCCTCTGCCCTCGATGTCCAGACTGGCCAATCTCGAAATGGAGCTCAAGCGTCTCGTGGGCGCGCCTGTCGATCTCATCGACATAGAAGACGCCCACCTAACCCTGCTCTATGAGATAGTCTGGAAAGGGCAGTGTCTCTTCACGGATGATGAGGACGGACGCATACAACGCGAACTCACGGTTAGACGAAAGTTCGAGGATTATCAACATATCCAGTCCTTCTACACTCAAGCGCTCAAGGAAAGGCTCGGAATCGGCTCTTGAGCAAGACGGTTATCGAAGAACTCTTGGAAGAGATGGAGCGCAACGTGCGGTTGCTGGAAGAGCTAAAAGCGGAGTCTCTTCCGGATTTCGTGTCAAATCCACGCAACTACCTCATGGCCGAGCGTTGCTTTCAATTGGCCATCCAATGCCTCATCGATATAGCTTACTACCTAGCCGCTCAGAACAGGTGGACGAAGCCCGAATCCGCATCGGATGCCGTCAAAGCCCTTGGAGAACATCAAGTCCTCGATAGTGGTTTCGCTGATAAGATTGTCGGCATGGCGAATTTTCGAAACATTCTTGTGCATGCGTATCTGCAAATCGATCGGGCGCGAGTGTATAAGATGCTCGACGAACTCGACGACTTCAGGACCTTCACTCGCCAGATCATCACATACCTGGAGAATGGGTAGCCAGGGTTCGCCACCTGGTATCCCAGCCGGCAAACTGAACCAGGCATCGATCACTTGTGTGAGTTTTCCGAGTTTCCGGCCGTGAAATCTTTTGTGCACCCAAACTCGGAGAATCACGCGTGTGATCGCTGGACGACCCGAAGCGTGCCTCCGGATGCCGCCTGCACCGCACCTCGCGTGCTTGCAAAACCAGTTTTCGGCTCGATGGCCGGTCGAGCCAACGAAACGAACAATCTAAAAACAACAAGATTCACCTACACCCAGTTCCAACCTGACGAACAATTTACATAAAGTTAACTTTCTTCGCCACTCCTCCAGTGCTCCGACACCCGGTTCGTTTACTCTTAACTCAATACAAACGACGAAAGGGGTCACCTCATCGATGGGAACAGAATTGACATATCAGGAAGAGTCCACTGAAGAAAGCCGCGTGAGCGGACTACTGAATCAGCTGGCGGGCAGTCTGGACGACGAGGAGACGGGAAACCTCGAGCCCTGGCTATCACTACCGGACGCGGGTCAGGAAGCCTCCGAGAACGAGCATCAGCTGGAAGCCCCCAAAACCTGGCAGATCCTGAATACGAGTGCGAACAGCAGCGCTGCCTGGGCCAATCAGAACGACGGCATCCAAGTGAAGTGGGCCAACCTGGCTTCCGAGGGTGTCTTAGAAGATGCCCCCCGAGAAACCCGAGAACTCGAACCCAACTTTCAAGCGGATCCCAAACTTGTACCGGGAGTGGGTCAGGACGGATTCCGCTCCACAGAAGAAGAGGAAGCGGACTGGCAAGCGGCCCTTTCCGAAGAAGGCGCTTTTGCGATGGCCTCGGCCCAGAACATGGGAGCGGCCCTGGACGATCTGGTCAGCTGCCGATTGGGGAGCCCGCTCCGCGAATGCATCGAACTAGG
>Ga0208331_100259_pt1 | contig 16485 bp, 17 predicted proteins | sample DeeseametaMP1648_FD_184184 | JGI IMG/M metagenome (GOLD analysis project Ga0208331, IMG submission 184184) | Marine microbial communities from the Deep Pacific Ocean - MP1648 (SPAdes) | ecosystem: Environmental > Aquatic > Marine > Oceanic | place: North of Tokelau, South Pacific Ocean... | reverse complement strand
AACTTCCTGGCCAGTCTGTGGCTGGACAGCACCTTCCTGGGTGAAGAGAAGTTCGAAGGCCGCTCCAACAAGGAAGCCCAACTGCACGTCCCCATGGCCCAAGTCTCCGAAGACAACGCCGACCTCATCGTGCAGAAGCAAGGAGCCGGCCGTCTCTACTACCGCATCGGCATGCAGTACGCTCCCAAAAGTCTACGACTACCTGCCGAAAGCCGTGGTTTTATGGTCGAACGCACCTACAAGGGCCTGGACGATGAAACCGACGTCAAACAACTCGAGAACGGCGACTGGGAAGTCAAGGCCGGAGCCAAGGTCGAGGTGACCCTGACGATGGTCGCTCCCGAGCGCCGCTATCACGTCGCCCTGGTAGACCAACTCCCCGCCGGACTCGAGCCGCTTAACCCCGCTCTCAAAGGCACCCCACCCACCTCCCACGGCGGCGATGTCGAGCAAGGTGGATGGTGGTACTGGTGGCACTGGTACGAACACGAAAACCTCCGCGACGAGCGGGTCGAAGCGTTTGCCTCGCTGGTCTACCCCGGGGTCTACACTTACACCTACACGGCGCTCGCCACTACTCCCGGCGAATACGTCCTTCCGCCCCTCAAGGCCGAAGAGATGTACTCACCCGAAGTGTACGGTCGCACGGCCACCGGGCGGTTTGTGGTGAAATAGCGACGGCCCGCAACCCCAAATGTAAGAGAGCGCTTGTCCCAGGCGCTCTCTTGCATTCTCAGGCAAATCGTTACATCCCGAGCCTTCTATCGGAGTCTCATCGGACCCCTGGGCGATAAAATATGACGGGACGTTTACACTCTGTTTACATTTCCTTGAGACCGTTCGAATCGACTCGGAATCTCCAGTCGTATTATCAGGACATAGAAAACAAACAAACCTCGAAGGAGAAACAACAAATGTTCAACTCACGTGCTTATAAAATCAACGCTACCATCAACAACCTGGTTCAAGAGTTCAAAATCGGTTTCCAGTCCGGATACGAAGCCGGCCGCAAGCGTGGGGAAAACCTCAGGACCGCCAAGTTCTGGTAACACTCGGCAAATCAAATCTTTCAAAAGCAAGAACGGCACCCGGTGAGGTGCCGTTTTTTCTTCTGGTGTGAGTTGGCCGATCACAGATGTGATCGATCAGCTCATCATCAGTTGAACAAGCTTGCCTTGCAGTTTGTCGGAAGACTTTCTCTGGTTGACGTAGGTCTCTCGTTCCATCTCCGAGGTCTTGGTGTTGGTCTCAGCCTGAATCTGAAAATTTTGGGCCGACGTCTTGGTTCGTTCCGCCCCCATTTGAGCATAGGTCTGAGCAACTTGGTTCTGTGCAGAGACAGCTTCCTGCATCCTGCTGGCATTCTGCTGGGTCCGAAAGTTCGAGAAGGAACTCATCTGAGATATCGCCTGCTCGGCTCCTTGCATCGCCTGCATTCCGCCTCCCGCCATGGCTTGCATACCCCCTCCGGCCATCGCGCTCATGCCTGCTCCGCCTATACCTGCTGCTGAATTTATCATTTTTACTCCTGCCAGTTGCTGTCGTCTTGGGCTCATACTAGACTCTTGCACTGAACCGAGAGAGGAATTATTCGCTTATTTCTGGGAATCTGTTAACCTCCCGGAAACAAACGCGAGATATATCGAATTTTCATCGGAGCTTCGCACGCTATTCTCTGGATATAGGTTATTGAGCGTAGTGAATAAAGAGCGGCCCACAAGCGCCGCTCTTTTCTTTTTGCCAAACCATCGTCTTTAGAGCAGTACCCTAAAACCTCAGGCAAGACTCTCCAGGGCCTCGCAGTAGACCTCGCGGTCTTTTTCCGAAAACGTAACGAGGCGGACTTCGTCGAACGCCTTCGGATGGTCTCGACAGTATTCAAAGATCGTTTCCCAGGCGATCCGGCTCGCGGTCTTGATGGGGAAGCGATAGGCGCCCGTGCTCAACGAAGGGAAAGCGATGGTCCGATTCCCGTTGGCCGCGGCCAGAGCGTGGATGACTTGCTTGGCCATCAGATTTCCCGCGGTGGTCGCCACGGCCTGACCGGTCGGGCAACCCCCCTGACCTCGGGAGCATCTTACCCTATCCGTGCCGGCTTTTCGATTACACGTGCTGATCGAACCGAGGGACTCTCTTGTTCGAAAACCCTGGCAAAGGCTGTGTTTCTCCAAATATCGAAGACCTCACAATGAAGATGAAGCGTCCCAAAATCTCGATTCTCGGTTTGCTCGGCCTGGTAGGTCTGCTCGCCTGTATTTGGATCGGAATAAATCTTGGCCCTGAGGGATACGTCACCGAGGCGGAGCGGGAGATGGCCCGAGAGCAGGTGAGGAGACTTTTCAAAGACTTGCGACAAGGAATGTCTCATGACGAAGTAAGAGCCTTGGCCTCTCCTCTGGACCGCCTCCATTTGCCGGACAAGGATAAGGAATTTTGGCGCATCCCCACTCGTCCAAGCAGTATCCTTTCAATCGAATGGGTCGTCTCCATGGAATTCGACGAAGACGGCAAACTCCTCGGCGCGATTGTCGGCACCTATGACAATGCCGCCGCACCGCCACCCGAACCCTCACCGGAGCCGATCGGAAACTTCACGTTCTACTGATAGTGGAGATGCCGGCCTCGAGTTTCAAGCAAACTTTTACAAGACCACCCCTCCATCGGAGTCTCATCGGAGCCTCCCACGCTATTCTCTGGACATAGGTTATTGAGCGTAGTGAATAAAGAGCGGCTACCAAGCGCCGCTCTTTTCCTTTTCTCAATTAACATTCTCTTCACATTTTCCCAGACCCATTCGAATCGACTCGGAACCGCCGATCATAAGATAAGGGCATAGAAACAAACCTCGAAGGAGAAACAACAAATGTTCAACTCACGTGCTTATAAAATCAACGCTACCATCAACAACCTGGTCCAAGAGTTCAAAATCGGATTCCAGTCTGGCTACGAAGCCGGCCGCAAGCGCGGGGAAAACCTCCGAACGGCCAAGTTCTGGTAGTATCCGTCTACATAAAATGTTTTGAGAAACGGCACTCGGTGAGGTGCCGTTTCTTGTTGCCTACCTTATCCTCACCGGCTTTTAGGGTCAGGAATCTGTTCAAAGTCCTACGCCCGGGTATGACTCACAAAGAGGTTAGAGTTCTTGCCACTCCTCTTGCTTGGCACGACTATAATCAAAGGTCCTGAGGCCACCAGGTTTGGAATGGCGCGATGTCTTGCAACAATTTGTCACTACTGACCAGATGCTCAACTCCCTCGTGCTCCATGACCGCCAAAAGCGCCGCATCATTGGCCAAGAGGCCATAGTTCATGGAAAACCAGGTCACCCGCTCAAGAGCAGCGACAGGAGTGTCGATCAGTTTTAAGCCGAGCTTTCCGAGTGCTTGGAAGTCGCGATAGGAACGTTAAGCTTGCGAACCGAATCCGGCTTAGTGGACATTTTCTTCGCAGGTGAACCGGACTTGGTGATCCCAACGGCCACTGCCTCTAACATCATAAGGCGGTGTAGCAACTCCAGCCCTATGTGAGTCGGCATCAAAGCAGTCAGGTCGCCGTCCCGCGCTCTCTGTAGGAAACGGGAACATTCGCTCGACCGACCGGTGAAGTGGTAGAGCACGATATTGGCATCCACAGCGACCCGCGTACCGGCGGGCAACTCACCAAGTTTCATAGAGATCATTTTCGACGATACTCTCGAAAGCTTCGTCGGACACTTGATACGCTCCAAACGACTCAGCCACAAAGTCCGTGCCACCATCACCGACCAGAAATGCTCTGAGAGCCTCCTCGAAGACTTCGTTGACGCGAAGTCCGTTCTTCTTGGCGTAGCGAACAACTTTCTCGTAAAGCGTGGGCTCGAGGGTTGTACCAACTTTAATCTTCATACTTCAAGGCTACCTCCACCGACACCAATCGTCAAGAAAGAAGATTCTATTTCTAGAAGAAAGTGAAGAGCTGAGCACTCCGGCTTGGCTCTTCTGTTTTGCCATAGAAACACAGTCCTCACCCAAGATGCCGTGCAGGATCGAGCCTCCCCTCAAAAAACCTCTGACAATGGCAATCGAAGAACACCGAGCAAAGAACTTCACTCACCACGAGATCCGTGCCCGCGGAGCCGTCGGAAATCTGGCCGAGGGGGCCGAAAACCGCACTCACGGAGTTAGAACGCGGATGATCGCGTGGCCGGGGAACGGTTATATCACGGAAGCCGTTCACGTTCTCACTCTTTCCCCGGGAGAGTCCTCCACCCACTACACCTACGACCTGGCCGAAGAAGCGATGCTCTGCTTTCAGGGTTCGGGAGAGGCGCTGGTGCGTGGCCAGTGGGTGACGATCAAGCCCGGAGACCTGGCCTACTTCCCCGAGGGGGTCGAGCACGCGGTGAGAAACCCCGCGGACTCCGAGCGCGATCTGATTCTGGTCACCCAAATCTCGCCTCCTCAACTCGACCTCTACGTCGATGGCGGTTTTTATCATAAGCAATTGGGCGTGATGAACTTCGAGGCTATTCGAAAAGCCACTTTCAACGCCCATCCGGCTCAGCTTTCCAAAACTTTAGAGATGGGCTACCACGACACTCACCCAGAGGTGCGACCGTGGTCGCTGACACCCGAGGAAGTCCGAAGCGGCGGAGCGCTCTTCAACGTCTACAGTGGAGCCGAGTTCAGCGGCATCGGAGTGGGCCCCATGCGGCTTGTACTGTGGCCTGGAGCGGGCACGCAGCGTTGCGGCTTCAACTACACCTACGTGGCCGCGGACGTACCGGACGTCGCGCACTATCATCCGGCTTCGGACGAGTGCCTCATCCTGTGGGCGGGCCGAGCCCAGGCTTTCGTGGGCGACCGCTGGATCGACTTGGAACCGCTGGACGTAGTCCTGGCGCCCTGCGGCGTGATGCACGGTCACCGAAGTCATCAGCCCACGTTTTTTGGCGGCTTTGCCTCACCCCCACAGCACGACCTACTAGTCAATACGCCGTATTACTCCGACGGGAAAGTGAAGCCGGCACCCTACGTCCAGATCCGAGGAGAAGATTGCGTTGGGTACGACGGGTTCAAGCCGGGTGACGTCTCGACGTAACCCAAGGTTTAGTTGATGAGTCTACGGAATAGAAGTCGAGCGTCTTCTACTAAGGGAATATGCGAAAGTTCCAGGCTCAATTTAAGAACATTCTGTATCTCTTGCTGGCACTGGCTGCTGTCGCCATCGTCGTATCAGGCAATCTTCAACTGGGTGACGACGGCTCCGAGGAGTGTCTCCAACATCTCAAGGACACGGCAACGCAAATCGAAGTGTTTTCCATCGATTACCAAGGTCGGATACCGAATGATTGGAGCGAAATTATTCCTGACTATCTCAGAGAGAAGCCCAAGTGCCCAATTGACGATCGAAGCCATTATTCTTTGAGCCGGAGCAAAGCCGAGCTAGAAGATATCCCCGAAAGCTTCCAATACTACAAGATTAGTTGTGACTCGCCCCGACATCGCAGGGTTCTGACCTATGACAACATCCAGGGTGAGGGATAACGCAAACTGACCTGGCCTATTCCCCCGGACCAGCGGGCCGAACCGATACAACTTCAACATCCCAAGTCAGCTCCATACCCGCAAGTGGATGATTGGCATCGAGAGTCACTTCATCCCCACTCTTACGAATCACCCTGGCCTGAAACTGTCCGCCTTGAGGGTTCGGAACACCCACGAGGTCACCGATAGCCGGGGCCTTCTTGCCGAACTTGGCAAGCGGCACTCCAAACACCATTCTCGGTTCGTACTCCCCGTAGCCGTCAGCCTTCGATACCCGCACCGAGCCCTTCCAGCCTACCGATTTGCCATCCAGCTCTCTCTCCAAGCCCCGCACGAGCTTGCCCCGTCCGTGGCGGTACTCAAGAGGTCCGTCCTTCGAACTGTCGATGACAGTACCGGAGTCATCTTTCAGGGTGTAGTTGAAGCCGACAATGTGGTCTTGAGCGATTTGCATGCCCGGCTTTTCTATAGAGTCGGGTGGAAATGCCTGCAAATGAAAAAAGACGCCGACTCCTAAGAATCAACGTCTTTCCGTACATTTCCGCACGAGGCGAAATGTTGTTTGGCCGCCACCGCTCCTGCACCAAACTCCCGTGGTCCGCATCTACCGGTGTTTGGACGACGTTTGCTACCGTTGCCGGCAACCCCGTTCTTCCAAACTTCGCTCCCATCACTGGGGCCGAAGATTCTGCGTCGGGCCTCGCTTCGAATGCCTTCAGACGAAACGCTGCGCTTTACTCTGGTCTGTAAGCTACCCCTGCTCCATTTTTCACGCTCTCGCGTCGCGGTTGTTCAACGCTTCGGCATCCGAAGAATTACAGTTGCCTTATCGCTGCCCCCTAGTCCAAGAACCCGAAGATTCTTTTTCCAGTCGACCTCTCGGTCGGTTCCCTAGCAGTTCCGCCCCCGCCTTTTCGCCTGCACGCTCGCTCACGCAAGTGCCTGGCTCGGTCCGAGTTACCACTGCGACTTCACAACTTTCGCAGTTTCTTCAGCTGACTGTGTCCAGCTCTCCATTTTTGGCTTTCCAGTTGGCTCTGGGCGATTCTCAGGTCTGGTCGCAACCCCTCAGCTCTATTTACGCCGGTTCTCACCGTGCATGCGGCGTTTGCTAAGCTCCGCTTCTCGGGCGGCTAACCCCGAAACACCTGTCGCACTTACCCGGTGGAGCGCTTCTGCTGTCATTTCCTACAGCTTCCGTCGTACCGACAGCCTCTCACAGCTGCCTACTATCTCTCACGAGACTCCGTCCAGGCTCAGGGCCCGATCTTTCTTTTTAGCGGTTAAGACATCCGCGCCTCGGTCTGGTCTCCCAGGCTACCCTGTGCTCTCTTCTTACCGCTTCACAGTCGGTTGGGGCTCCCTTGCGGGTTGCACAGTTCCTTTTTCGTACATCGTCACTTGCACTTTCCAGTCTCCGAGCTACCGGATACGCCTCTGGACGGCGGCGCCTTCAGGTCGGCGCGACCCACTCAACATTTGTGATTGTGATTCTACAGGGCGTTTTGAGCGATCCCTTGCTCGGCTTATGAGTTCCGAACATCTGCGGCTAGTTCTTTTGGCGGCTCTCCCGAGTTACCTCGGTCGCCCTTTCTCCTCGCGGCTTCCAATCGAGACTTCCACAGTCTCTCCTCGGGTTTTGTATCCGAGGCGCTACCAGGTACTTGTAGGTGCTCCGCTGTCCGTTTCCAGACTTGGGAGACCTCGAAGGTTTGTACCCAACCTCTAACTGCTTTAGCCGTTACCCGCTGAGGGAGTTAGTCCTCGCCGCCTCTCTCGCTTGGCGGGGCGACTCCGTGACTGGAGTAAATGCAAACTACCACCCTCGTATGAGACTGTCAACACCCTTTGAAAATTCGAATTTCGATTTGGCCGGAGTGTAACATCGCGTTCAGGTTTTGTTCGATGTTCGTTTCGAAAGCGGCACACGTCCGGAGTCTGGTCTCGACGGGCTACCCTTCGTCGGGAGAAGTACCTCGTTTCTCTGTGGGTCCATTCAAAGCACTCTCTATCCACGCTTGAGATCAGACTGTCATCCACCACCTTGAGCAGCTCAGCACCATACCTCTGCTCGTCCGCATATTGAGAGACCGGCAGACAACTCACAAAATGCTCCTGAGTCCCCCGTCTGACATAGGTGATGACAAGCTGGTCCCCAGCATTACCAGGAGTACTGTAGGGAAGTTCAAAAGCGCCGGTGCACTCGAGTTCTCGCATGAAATCCGCGGGCCGGTGCAATCATCAACCAGCCCTGCTCGATATAGACAGGGAACGTCCCATCCACTCGGCTTTTCGCAACTCGCCCAGCCTCGACATCAAACTGCTGTTGAGAAAGCCCGCTGATGACCACAACATCCCCCGCTATTGCGAACGCACCTGTTCAACAAAACTTTACAAGCCTAGCCGCCCATCGGAGTCTCATCGGACCCCTCTCCCTTATTCTCAGTTCATAGGTTATTGAGCGTAGTGAATAAAGAGCGGCCGCAGCGCCGCTCTTTTCTTTTTGCTCCTCCCACTTTCATCGACATCTAAAGATCGGTTGCGATAAGTACTTCTGCCCATCGACTGGCGTCTTCAGCCAAATCCTTGAACTGACCGCTCTGCTTGGCGATGCCTTCGACACGACTTTCGTCAAAGGGCCTCTCCACCAAAGGCTCTGGGTCAAAGTCAAAATTTATGTGGCCAAAGTCGGATGGAAGGCTGAGCGGCACCGAGAGAGTCCCCAGAGCTAGAGCTCCAAAGATCATTCCCGGCGGTCCCGCCATCGTACCTATCGCAGCACCGGCTAATGTCATTCCGCCTTGTATGAGAACAGTTCTCGCTGTTTTCCCCACGCCTCGCCAGTACTCACTTCGTGATTCTCTCTTGAGTTCCTGAACCCGCTGCCTCTCAGACTCCTCAAAGGTGTGACGTACCTGGTCGGACTCTTGGTCCAGATCAATGCTCTCGTCACGAAAGACTTGGGCCAACTGTTCTATCGATAGCTCGCCCTTCGCTGTGTCTCTATTCTTCTGCCACGATTCGGAAACGGCACTCGTCGAATTGCTCAAGCCCCGTATTCTCTCAAGGAGAGTTATTCGATTCTCATCGCCTCCATAGGGGTGTTCGATGGAAAGCTTAGACCCGGAAAGGATATCAGACTCGAGTGTGTTTAGCGCAACTTGAAGTCTCTGGATGGGTGGACCGCTTGCGACAGATGGCGGAAGATTGTCCTCAAAAACGGCAGGTCCCGGAGCGAAGCTCTGCTTTTTCGACAGGTCATCCGTGAGATAAGTTATTGTGCCTTTACCGTGATTGACTACAACCCTATCCGTGACGTAATTCACCCTCTCCCTGAACTTTAAAGGGGGCATGTACATCCCCATCCCTCCGACGCCCAGTGACCGAGGCTCGCGGCTCTCGTCATGGAGCTCATAGACGGTTGTGCTTGGAGACCTGAAGGATCCTCGCTTGCTCTCTTCTTTTATATTCAGAACCTGATAATGATACTGCCGATCGCCGTCAGGGACCGTCAACTGGCCGCTCTCCACCCCTCCCAGCACCGCGACTCCATCGTCCGGTGTAGGCTCAGGAGTCAGTCGAGCCGGATCGAACCTCAAATTTCCCGCAACCTTCAGCGGGTTGCCTTCCTTAATCTTGACGACTCCCGTATCGGGTTCCGAATCGTTTGTTTGATCAAGAGCCGCTGCTACCTTAACCCTACTGGTGATTTCCGTGTTCAGCCGCATCAATTTCTCATAGAGTAGGACGCTGGTTTCGGCTTGTCTTTGAGAATGGATATCCTCGGTCAAGCCGGCCTCCGGCGCTTGAATTTTGCCTTCCCTTATCTTGAAAGTGATTTTATGGTTAAGTTTTGCGTGACTTGGGTCTAGCTTCATGGTGAATCCTCCGTTGGTACAAAGAATAGAGCACGTTCTGCCTCCGCACTGTGACATTTGGTACTCACTTGTGCACACAGAGGAGCGAGACGAGCCCGGGCCAAATCCAAGACCGGTGCACATCCTCTCCTTAGACCCCGAGCCTTTCCATCACATTCCTTACCTGATGGTCGCAGAGAGAGGCCGACAGTGCGGAGCGACACTCCCAATCTACCGTGGCCGAGTCGACTCCCTCCCCCAACCTCTCCGGGCTATTGTCTGCGCCTCGGACTTGCAAGGCCGCGAGAGCATCGGAGGACGGCTCTTGGGGCATCTCACTGCCGAGGAACTCTCCAAAATTCTGGGACAATACCTGCCCCAAATGCGGCGCCAGAATGCAGCTGGTCCAAGACGACGGCCCTCAACTCTGTTTCGACTGACACTCCGAACTCGAAGAGCTCCCAGCATAGTCCAAAAGGACTGCCTAAACCCCATAGGAGTTCATCCCGACCGAGTGAATATCGAGCGTTATGAATTTGAGTGTCACTCACAGAATCAACTGGATCATTGCTCTTCTTCTTTTCACGTCCGGTTCGGCGCTGGGTCTTGAGCCGGGCTTTCTCACAGGAAAAGTCACCGACTCTTCCGGCAAGCCGCTCCCCAACGTCACCGTCTTTGCCGACAACACTCTTCTCTACAACACCAACGCCACCGGCGTGACCGACGCCAACGGAAACTACCGGATCAATGTGAGCCGTCCGGTGGGAACCTGGCACGCGACAGCACAACTCAAAAGGCAAATCCAGGGAAAGACCTACACCTTCGACCTGCATCCCAACGACGACAACCCTTTCGCCGGCAATCAGGGCGCTGTCCGAAATTTCACCTGGAAACTTCACGGTCAACGACCCGATGGCGGTCGCTACTACGGATCTTCGGTCATCGCCTATGGGGCGTTGGACAACCCCTTCTACATCGACACCTCGAATGTGGAGTTGTTGCTGGAGCCGGTCACTCCGTTGGCCGATGGAAGTGTCGGTAAACCGATCGTATCCCGCTTACAGTCCACCGCCGACGGAAGCGCGGTCGTCGACGTGCCGCTTGCACGATATAAAGTGAGCGCCCGCTACCTCGATCCCGAACAGGGCCAAATTCCGCTGTGGGTCCGTCTCAGAAATGAGGGCGATTATCAACCGTCACTCACTACGGATTTCAAAACGGTTATGTCGTCGATCCATCATATTGAAGTGGAAGTGAGAACTCCCTAGGAACGCGACTTCACTTGACTCCCCCACCCCAAAAATGTAATGTAGCCGGGTTCGCGCGGGCCCCTGAATTTGGCCCGCGACACGACGAAAGCTGGATTAGACAATGGACGTGAGAGATAGAGCTCTGCTGGACCTGCAGAGCGTACTGGACGTAAAACCCCCCACTAAGCCCCGATTCGACCCTCAAGAAGCTAGCTACCTGGAGTTTAAATCCAGGGTCGGCAAACTGCTCAAGGAATCCCTGGGCGACGATTATCAAGATTTTTTGCAGAAGATATTCCTGAATTTTCTGCCCCCGCTTTTGCGTGCCGCCGGAGAACACGAAAACCTGCACAAGGTAGAGTGCGAAGAAGAGATCAAACAGATCGACGAAGTGTTCGACCGAGATCTGCACCACCTGAGTCACTCACCGATGGTGTTCCCGCTCAATCGCCAGGTCTTTCGAAGCGTGGCACCGGCCTCCCCCTCGCTCGACCTGGGCGTCGGACCCGGTCAGAACTCGTCTTACACCATGCACGGTCGCAAGCTGGACGTGGGCTCCGACATCATGGTCAGCAACCTGATCAAAGCCAGGGCCCGTAAATCACACGAAAACTTCGCCGCACTCGACATGGGCAACGTGCCGTTCGCGGACAATACGTTTCAACGAGTGTACGCTCTGAACTGCCTTTACCACGTGCAGCTGGGCCGCAAGAAAGCCTTAGAAGAGATCTCGCGAGTGCTGGCACCGGGCGGGCAAGTCGCTATCACCGACGTGAGCCCCTATCTCAACGATTTCAAGCCTCTGCGCGGTTTCTTCGAAAGCATGGGCTTCACCAAGCTTTCCGAAGAGTTCAGTCGCTACTTCCTGGCGGGCTTCGGTGCCGACGGCACGCCCGGCTCCGAGGAGTTCTACACCGACGCCTTGCTGGAGCTGGGATTCGAAAACATTCATATCCGCTACATCATGTCGCCTAGACTTTCGCGTCTGTCCTACCTCTTCTACGACTGGCAAGCACTCTTCAACATGGATGCTCAGGCCGGCCTGAAAGACGGTCCGGACAAAGAGCATCTGATGAAAGTCTACCGGGCCACTCTCAATAAAGTGGTGGCGCCGCTGCTTAGACTGGATGAAGAGATCTGCAGCCGAGAAAAGCGCGGAGGGTACATCTTCGTGACCGCTCAAAAACGTGGTACCTCGAAGCCGACTCCTAAGTTCGACTGGAGAGAACACCTGATCTGTCCCGTCTCGAAGGCGCCACTGGTAGAGAAAGACGGACACTTCCACTGCGAGAAGTCGGATATGACCTATCCCGTGGTCGACGGTATCCCGTTGCTCACCGATTTCTATTCGGCTAACGTGGAGCTGGCCGAAGCGGTCAACGCAGCGGCCACTTCTTCCAACGGCAAAGCCAAGAAGACCGCCTCAAAAAACTAAAGACTCAAGACGAAAAGAAGGCCCGGCTTACTCAGTCGGGCTTTTTTTCGTGACCAGGTCTGTACGCTCGCGAGCCGTACGTTGAAAACCAAGGCTCATCCAATAGGCTGCGGCGGTCGATACCACGGAGAAAGCGGCCAGGACCAAGAAGACTTCGGACCAGCCCAGTTCGTCGGAGATCTTTCCGGCGCCCCAAACCGAGAGGGCTCCCCCGATGTAGCCGATACCGTCGATGATCCCGGTGCAGCTGCCGGCTCCCTTGGAGCCCGCGATATCCAGCGTCAGACAGCCGGAACTCATGGAGTAGGGACCAAGCAAGAAGAATCCGCAGGCGCCGGTGAGCCAGAGAATGAGATCGTGATTGGGTTTGTCGCCCGCGACCGAGTATGCGATGCCCAATAAAGAAAGCGTCAAGGCTGCCAGCATGATCCACATGGCTTTGGCCCGATCGCCGTTCTTGGCGTAGTGGTCGGTGTACCAACCCAGAGCGATGGTGCCGATGCAGCCCAAGAGCGGAAAGAGCGCCGACTTCAAGATAGCGGCCGAATTCCCCAATCCGAGGTCGACGAAAAACTTGGGCATCCAAAAGATAAAGATCGACCTCAACAGAGTGGTAAAGAAGCTGTAGACCAAAAGCAGTCTGAACAGCTCCACGCTGAGGAGCTTCTTAATGATCTCCGAGACGGCGACCGACTCTTCATCGTTGTCGTCCCCCGTGGAAAGCGCCGTCCTCGCACTCATCCCCCCGAAGTTCGTGCCGGGTACCACATCTCGGGGAGAGCCTTTGGAGCAAAAGAAAGACCAAACCCAAATAGCGGTTAGTACCAGAGCGGGATAGACGAAAAGTCCGCGCCATCCCACGCCCTGAGCGACCAGAAATCCGGCGAAAAGGTTCGCCACCACCCCGCCGAACTGAAAACTGATGCTCACCACGCCCATGATAGTGCCGTTTCTTGAAGGCTCATACCAGGCGCCCAATGTCTTGGCCAAACCGCCCCAGCCCATGGAGAGAAAATAGCGACAGAGACACCAGATGACCGTGAAGTAGACCAGACTCGAGCCAATCGAGAAGAGCAGATTGAAGACGACGGCGCCCGCCATCCCCAAGAGAAAGATCGGTCTTCCGCCGACCTTGTCGCCCAGCGGCCCGTTGATGAACTTGCCGGTGGCGTAAGCCAACTCCGAATAGAAAGCGAGCAAGCCCAGTTCGGAATTGGTGTAGCCGAAGCGGTCGCTCAACAACGGAAAGGCGGCCGACAGGTTCGCTCTGCAAAGATAGTAGCCGATATACCCGATCAGCATGACCAGGAAGGTCGAGGTCCGCCATCGTCTCAACCGGATGATATCGGGATCCTGGGGCATCATCAGTCGAGTATGATCCTGGGCTCCAGGATGAAGGTGCGAAGCCCGTCTTTGGGACTCAGTACCAACTCAAAAGGCACGGGTCCAGCCACATTCGGCGGCACCACCTGCACCTCCAAAACGCTCGTACTCTTGGGCTCGACTTTCAGCTCGAACTCCTGGAAATCTCGAGGGAGTGGCTCTCCCTCCACCATGCCGGTCAATCCCAAACGTCCTTGGAGCTCCAGGCTGACTTCGGTAGGGTTGCGGCATTCCAGCTCCACTGTTTGCACGAGACCCCCGTAAAGAAGCTCACCTGCGTTGTGCCATCGAACCTCAAGGTCCTGAAAAGCCTCCAGTTGGCGGGTTTCGCAGAGGAACTCCCCCACTTGCTGTTGCTTGGGGCCGTCGCCGGAAAAGAGCTTCACCCGATAGAGCCCGGGGTTGTGAGGACTGACGAAGTGCATCCAGCCGTCTTTGGCTGTTTGGGTAAACCCCTCCTCATAGCTCACCAACCGGTCGTTGGCGATGTCGTAAAATCCGTAGGACAAGAGCCCTCCAGGAAGCTCTCCTTGGTAGCTCAATCTACGATACTCCTCGGTCCCGAAGTTGGTGATCGGCTTTATCTCGGAGAGTGCAAGAGAAGCCGGCGAACCCTGCTCAAGCTCAGGTTCGGGAAAGGAACTTTGGTTCACTCGAAAGACGCGACGATCGCCCGAATTGGCCGGCACGTCGACCACCAACTCAAGCTCATCTGTATCCGCGATCGTCGGCATCCCGGTAGAGTCCTTCACGAAGAGCCAGCGCAAATCCCAGTTTCGCAAAAGATCGGTATCGCCGGTAGCCCAGAAGGCGATGGCCGGCGCGCTCTTGCGAAACGGCTTGGTGCCGACACGGGCGACTTGCAAAGGAAAGGCGTGACCCACCGTCAGCGCTCCGGCGAGCCCCACAAAGGCCGACTCGTGTAGGAGTTGGTCCGGACCATCAGACCGGCGGCTCATCAGAAAGCGATCGTCCTTTTTCACCATCTCGGCCATCTTGAGCCCGGCCGTGACATCCTCGTCCATCATTCCGAGCACCGGGTGATAACGCATCCAGGTTCGGGTAGAGGGCAGGAGCAAACCCTGCGCGACGGAGGGCAGTTGGCCGGTCCTTCGCTCCACCTGCACCCAGGTCGGATAGCAGTTCAAGAATATCAGCAGCCCCGCGCCGAGGTAGGAAAGAATGCTGTCCGACACCGTGACCTGTTTCTTATCCATGCCAAACGGTGGGTCTTTGATGGAAGACAGCCACTCCCCGAGAGCCACTCCAAGCGCACCGGCGAATCCCCAGCTGGCCGCGTACTCCCATCGAAAGACCTCGACCTCCCAGATGCCGAAATCGATCACGGCTGGGATCAGATAAGCGGCGAATCCGTATCCCCAGAAGAGAAAACCCAGTCTGTTGTTGGTCCGCCAAAGTAGGAAAAAGACCAGCGGCGAGAGGTACAAACTCAGCCAGTGAATCCGCCATACCACGGGGCTAAAGATGGAGACGTAACCCGGTTCTTGAGGCGAGATATCAAAAGCCTGAAACCACGGAAAAGTGTGATAAGCGAGTGATACCTCATCTCCCGCGCGAGCCAGCTTTATCTGAAAAAGCTTCTCTTTGGGGAAATGGACGGAAACTTCCAGATTCTGAGCCTGGGTGGACTCGTCTATCTGGACTTCTTGCGAGTCCTGACCGCTGATGATCTTGGAAAAGAGCTCCCCGAAGAGACCACCCTGGAGGACCAGCAAAACAAGACTCACACCCACGATCACACCGGTGATAGCAAGTTGTCGCTTTTTCAACTCTCTCTTCAGGGTGACGATCGCGGCAAAAACCAGCAGAGCCAGGCTCAAGGCCACAAAGTTGGTCTCATAAGACCAGGAGAGACCGGCAAACAAGACTCCCGTCCCCACCACTTGCCCCCAGGAGACGTCGTCGAAGAGCACTCTCACGAAGAGAAAAAGCAGCAGCGCCGTGTGCACTTGCGCGATCGGATTGTTGTTGCCCACGGTGTCCAGCCAGCCGCCTCGTCCGGCTGCGTTCACTCCCATGAAGACGAACAAACTGGCCAGAACGGCCGCCTGTTGAGAACGTCCATAGCGAAGGCCCGCAATGAAGATGAGCCAGAAAGCGTTGACCTGGAAGAAAGCGGTGACCGGAGCCTGCACGGCATAAATATTCACGCCGCTGAACCAACTGAACATCACCATGCAGAGATCGCGAGCGTAGTGCCCTCCGTAGAAGAGGTCCGGGAACACCGGGTTGCGGATAGGGAAGTTCCCTTTCAGGAGCTGTGCTTGCATGGGAGCGTGAAGCCAAAAATCGTCGTCCGGATTCAGGAAGAGAATGCTGACACTGGTGAAATAGACGAGACCCGTCATGAAGATCAGGTAGAGATAAGTCCAAGGAGACAGACAGAGCGGCTCCCCCTGGGTTTTTGTGCCGAAAAACCAGCAGACCACTCCCAACAGTGCGACCGCGACAACAGAACCAAACATGGCCTGGGTGAACGTGCCCCCGGCTCGGAGTATCAGATTGGCGCTCATGGCCGTCAGCAAAGAACCGGTGGTCAGACCCACCGGCACCACGTAAAGCCAATGCTCCAGGGCAAAAAGCCTGCGCGCCATGGCCAATCCCGCCAGACAGGGTAAAAGTAAGACTGAGACCAGCGCCGTCACGATTCTGGGTCCTTAAACGGATAGTCAAGCGGAAGCTCGACCCTCCAACTCCGCACCTCGAACGGAGAGGAGAGAGGGACCGGCTGAAAACTCCCGTCGGCACGGGTCAAACGAATTCCCAGAGAATAATCCAACGGATGGATGCTGGTGCGCAGATAAGCGGTGACCGGCACGGTCTCTCCCGACTCCAAAACCTCCAGGTTGACCGGAGCGACCGGAAAATCGATAGGGCGCAACGGTTGTCGATGGGGAAAACCGGGAGCGAACCGCACTCCTCGATAGAGACTTAAATCGAGAGGAAACGAGGTCGGATTCTTCAGCACAAACCGGAAGGGCACGAGAGAAGCCGCCGGCACTTCGTGAGGCTGG
>Ga0208331_100256_pt1 | contig 16591 bp, 8 predicted proteins | sample DeeseametaMP1648_FD_184184 | JGI IMG/M metagenome (GOLD analysis project Ga0208331, IMG submission 184184) | Marine microbial communities from the Deep Pacific Ocean - MP1648 (SPAdes) | ecosystem: Environmental > Aquatic > Marine > Oceanic | place: North of Tokelau, South Pacific Ocean | collected... | reverse complement strand
TGTCGTCTCGCCCGACCCACACGCTGATGGTATGGTAAGGACTGAAGCCGACAAACCAGGCATCGATGAAGCGGTCGGTGGTACCGGTCTTACCGGCGATATAGGTGCCGGAGATGTTGGCGGCCGTTCCGGTTCCGCCGGTCACGACTCGTCGCAGCATCTCGCACATCTGAGTCGCCGTGGTGCTGCTCAAGACTCGGCTTCCCGCCTCTTCTTCAGTGAAGTCTTTCAGGGTCTTGCCTTCGGCATCTGTGATCTTGAGGAAAACGTTGTTCTTCTTCAGGACCCCTCCGTTAGGAAGGACGGAGAAGGCGCGGGCCATCTCTAGAGGAGAGATCTCACCGGCTCCAAGGGCTAATGAGACAACTTCGGGCAGTTCTGCTTTGATTCCCATCTTGTGAGCCAGAGTGATGACTCGATTGGGTCCCACGTGAGCCATCACCTTGGCGGCCACCAGGTTTCGAGAGAATTGCAGGCCGGTTCGAAGCGGGATAGGGCCCATAAACTTTCCATCGGAGTTTGCCGGTTTCCAGGGATTGGTGTCGTAGTTGAAAACGGCTTCGGTGTCGGCAAACTCGTGCTCGGGCGTGAAACCCGCCTCCAAGGCGGCCGCGTAGACAAACATCTTGAACGAGGAGCCGGGCTGACGGCGGGCCTGCCAGGCGCGATTGAACTGGTTTTCGGTGTCCCATTGAGTTCCACCCACCATAGCGAGGAGCTGTCCCGTCTGGTTGTCCAAGACCACCACGGCGCCCGCGTCCGCTCCCATTTGTCGGCCGGGGCCTTCTACTTCGGCCGTGAGCGCGGCCTCGGCGGCTTGCTGGAGGTCGATATCCAAGGTCGTGTAGACCTGCAGACCACCGCGTCTGATGTAGTTCTCCGGAAACTCTTCCGAAAGCTGTTTGACCGCGTAGGTCGTGAAGTAAGGATACTTCAGCATTCCGTCGGAAAGCTTGAGGGAGTTATTTCGAAATTTGTATTCGGCGGCCGACTTCTTGGCCGCTTCTCTTTCCTGCTCGCTGATGGTGCCGTCTGCGACCAGGGCCTGCAGAACCTCATCCATTCTTTCCATGGCGGCTTTCTTGTCGTCAATGGGCGAATAGGCTGACGGGGCTTGGACGAGACCGGCCAGAAGCGCGGACTGCCAGAGGTTCAGATCAGAAGGGTTGACTTTGAAGTAGACGCTGGCGGCCGCGTCGATGCCGTAGGCGCCGGAGCCGAAGTAGACTTCGTTGAGGTAGAGTTCCAGGATCTTGTCCTTGGTGAGAGTGCTGTCGATGCGGTTGGCCAGGACAGCCTCGCGGAGCTTCCGGGTGTAGGAGCGCTCGTCGTCCAGGAAGAGCCGTCTTGCAAGCTGCATGGTGAGCGTGGAAGCCCCCTGCTCGACTTCGCCGCTGACGGTGTTGCCGAGAGCAGCTCGCACGATGCCGCGATAGTCGACTCCGTCGTGGTCGTAGAAACGGCGATCTTCAATGGCCACGATCGCCTGCTTCATCGGCTCGGAGATTTCATCAATGGTCACCGGGGTCCGGTTTTGGTCGAAGAGAGTGGCCACCAGGGTGCCGTCGCGGGCATAGATCTTGGTAGTTTGGGCCGGATCGTACTCCTGGAGCTTGGTGACGTCCGGGAGTCCGGCGGTGACTGCTCCGAAGAGTGCTACGATGCACAAGAAAATCAGCGTTAAAGAGCCGCCTACCACGGCATACGCGATCCTCAGCTTCCCCGGATTATTTCGGAGATAACTCTGATACTTTCTGAAATACTGCTTCAACCTGAAGCTCAATCTTTCCATGACAAGTCCTCGCAATTGGGAATTGGGTCCCGGTCTCGCGGTGAGAACTCTGAACCCCCTCGACTTCAAGTCTAGGTTCTCGGCGTGAATGCCATGACACCAACCTGCATTGAACCGGGGTATCCTTACAGCTCCTATACTAAGGTTGGGCTCCAAGGTGATCAGTGGGGTTTCGAGAAGCGCCGGGCATGAAAAAAGTGATCGTTCTTCTCTTTCTCTTCGTATTGACCGCCCTGGGAAGCGCCCAAACGGAAGCCCCGCCGAACCTCATGACTCCCGAGCTCCTTTGGAAGCTGGGACGGGTGGGCGGAGTGGACGTCTCGGCCAACGGCAGGACCGCCGTCTACACGGTCCGCAACTACGAACTCAAAGAGAATAGCGGCACCAGCGACCTCTATGTCCTGGATATTACTACCGGCAGTTCCCGGATGCTCCTGGAGCGTTGGGCCTCCATCGGCGACGTGCAGTTTGCCGACGGCCCCTTCGGGGAGCGCATCTTCATCATCGGCATGCAAGAGAAGGGAGAAGGCCATTCCCCTCAGGCTTGGGCGGTCAACCCGCAGGACGGCTCGGTTTTGAAAATCACGGCCATCAAAGACGGGATCGGCAACCTGAAAGTCTCACCGAAAGGCACCCACATCGCCTTCACTCAAGACATCAAGCTGGACAAGGAAGTCAAGGAGATCTACGTAGACCTTCCCAAGGCCGACGCCCGTATCATCGACAAACTGATGTATCGGCACTGGAACAGTTGGCACGACTACAAGTACAGCCATCTTCACGTCGCCCGCCTTGGAGCCAACGGTAAAGCCGGTCAGGCTACCGACCTGATGGAGGGCATGAAAGTGGATTGCCCCGTGCCTCCGTTTGGTGGGTCGGAGCAGTACGCCTGGGCTCCCGACGGACAGCAGCTCGCCTTTACCATGAAAGACGTGGAGAAATGGGCCGAGTCCACCAACTCCGATGTATATTTGGTGAACCTTTCCACTCCCAAGACCCACCTCAACATTACCCAGAGCAACCTCGGATACGACAACGACCCGGTCTACTCGCCGGACGGGAAGTATCTGGCCTATCATTCCATGGAACGCGCTTCTTTCGAAGCGGACCGGAATCGGGTGATGGTGTACGACCTGGCGGCAAAAACCGCCGTGGACGCCACCAAGGGCCTGGACCAGACGGCCCACGGAGCGACCTGGCTCCCCGACGGAAGCGCTCTAGCCTTCGTCTCGGAGTATCGTGGGACCAATCAGATCTTTCAAGTCAACCGAAACGGCGGCGGCCTGAAGCAGCTGACCAAAGGTCGCTACAACTGGTCTCTCCAGTCGGTTCTGCCGAACGGAAAGCAAGCGATTGTCTCCTTCTGCAATATGCAAAAACCGGACGAGCTAGCGGTCCTCAATCTGAGCGACGCTCAGACCCGTACGCTCACTCACGTGAACGACAAAATCTTTGCCGGGCTAAAGCTGCCTAAGGTCGAAGAGCGCTGGGTCGATTCCACCGACGGCAAGAAGATACACAACTGGGTGATCTATCCACCCGATTTCGACCCGACCAAGAAGTACCCGCTCCTGACCTATTGCCAGGGCGGCCCGCAGGGTCAGATCGGACAGTTTTTCTCCTATCGCTGGAACTTCCATCTAATGGCCGCCAACGGCTACATCATCGTGGCGCCGAACCGCCGTGGTCTACCCGGCTTCGGCCGCAAGTGGAACGACGACATCTCGGGCGACTGGGGCGGTCAGGCGATGCAAGACATCCTCAGCTCGACCGACGCCTTGCTGGCCGAGTCGTACGTCGACAGAAACAAGGCTGCCGCTATCGGCGCGAGCTTCGGAGGCTACACCGTCTACTGGCTTATGGGCAACCACCAGGACCGTTTCGCGACCATGATCGCGCATTGTGGAGTGTTCAATCTGGATTCTATGTACGGCACCACCGAGGAGCTCTTTTTCGCAAACTGGGAGTTCGGCGGTCCCTACTGGAAAGACCGGGCCACTCAGGCTCTCTACGACAAATTCAGCCCTCACAAGTTCGCCGGCAACTGGGACACACCGCTACTGGTCATTCACGGTGAAAAGGACTTCAGGGTCCCGATCAACCAGGGCATGGAAGCCTTCACCGTAGCTCAGGTGAAGGACATCCCCTCGCGATTCCTCTACTTCCCCGACGAAGGGCACTGGGTCTTGGGACCGCAGAACGGGATCGTCTGGCACCGGGTCTTTTTCGAGTGGCTAGGCCGCTACTGTAAGGACGAGAAAGTCGAGGGGTGAGATCAGTCTTCCGTCTCCTCGGTTTCGTCCATAATGGAATCGAGTGACGGGATCTCCACGTCCTCTTCTTCCTCGGTGCTGTTTTCCAGGGCAGCCAGCTCGGCATAATCGGAGTAGTCCATGGCTCCTTTTCGAAGCTCTTCCCACTCTTCTTTCTGCCGCTTTTGCATGTAGTCGCGGATCGTGTTGGCCTGGTCCAGGGAGATCGATTTGAAGGCCAGACCGTATCCCCAGGGTGAGGCCGGCTCGGGATGCTGTTGATGTCGCACGGTGGCGCCGAACGAATGAGCGGGAAACTCGGAACTCTCCATGAGCTTCACTTCGACTTCCGCCCCCGCCCGAATGGGCTTGGAGAGTTCGATAAAGAGGCCGCCCAGGCCAACGTTCTTGACTTGACAAGGAACTAACGTGCCGCCCAGGTTGACTTGCGCTTTCAGGCGACAATTGACCCGGTAATCGTGGCGCTGCTCCCTAACATTGTAGGGTCGAAATCCTATCTCTTGCATCTTCGACTTGACCCACGAGCGTCCTAAGCCTTTTGGGTCCTTGAACTCAACACCGGCGAACATCGAGCCGTCGGCGTCGCGCTCTCGGGTCCAGCGGGTCAGACACTCCACCGTTTGCACGACGTCTTTGCTGTCGAGATAGGTGAGGTGCAAAATGCTCTTAGGCTTGAGCTTGACCGGCTCGTGAACGTGGATCCGGATACCACCCGCACTCATATCCACCACTTCGGCCGTGAAGTCACTGCGGCCGATCCGGCATTCGACTTCGAAATGGCAGGGGCGTCGAGCCGCCTTGCGGCGCTGTTCGAAAGTGAGTTCTTCCTGAGAAGATTGGTTTCGGCCCCCGAGAAGGCCGCCAAATAGTTTTTTCAGCATCCCTTATACTATTCGAGGCCCGAAACAAGATCCCCGCGGGTAAAACTTCTTTTCTCAGTGTAAATTCTAACTAGCTCGTTTCTGGTGGGCCAGGGCTTCTCTTTCCGTTTTCAGGATCGAGGCACCGATAAGAATCTGAGGTACGTTCTCGACGACGGAACGATCGCGAATGGCGTCGAGGGTCGTTTCAAATTGCTCGAAACCTAGTCTTTTGTAGGCATCCTCGGGCTTCTCGCCGACGCTGGTCACCCATTGAACCCCTTGCTTGAGGCGATGCATCATATCCAGGTGGTTGGACCACTCCTGGTCGCAGGTTTCCAAGAGAGCCTGGCGATATGTGCTATTGAGATTTACCGGCGACTTATCGAACTCCTCAAAAGCCTTCGACAGCTTCTCTTCGACTTGCCGTCCGCACTCCTTCACCACCTCGTCGGTCTTGCCCGCTCGAAGATGGTCCCAGGACATCGGTAGCTGCAATTTATCGGACAGCTGTTTGAGCACATTCTGAATATCTGAAGCTGCGTGAGCCTTCTTGCCGGAGAGTTGCTCGGCCAGCTGTTCGGTCACGAAATCCTGAGTGTCGGCCACAAGCTTGTCTCGCAGTTCGCCGTCGGCATCCACGATCTGGTCGCGGATGGTGTAGAAGGTGTCTCGTTGCACGTTGAGGGTGTCGTCATAAAGCCCGGTCTGTTCGCGAGCGTGAAGGTCCATCTCCGAGAGTCGAGCCTGGGCCTTCGCGACCAGGCCGTCCACGAACTTCGATTCTACCTGGCTGCCCGAGACCATCCGGATCGAGCCGTCGAGCTTGTGCTTGGCCAGTTCGTGCAAGAGGTTGTCCTCAAGACTCAAGAAGAACTTGCTCCTTCCCACTTTGCCCTGTCGTCCGGCTCGACCGATCAACTGGTCGTCGATGCGTCGGGACTTGGCTCGCTCGGTACCGATCACGTAGAGTCCGCCGGTGGGGAAATCTTCGCTTCGTAAGTTGGTGGCGCCGTCCGGTGTCGGTTCCTCACTCGCTATCCGGATCAAGGTCTCTCCATGTTTCGGGGTCCCGCCGCCGATGCGATAAGGGAAGCGGTTCTCCAGCCACTCGGCCAGTTTCTTAGCTTCTTTCTCGCTTTGAACGTCCACCACCACCCGCTCGTCTTTCAGACTCTCAATTTTCATCGCGAGCTTCTTGAAATTCACAAAGTCCGGTTTGATGTTCACCCCGCGACCCGCCATGTTGGTGGCGACCGTGATCATTCCGGAGCGGCCCGCCTGAGCGATGATAGAGTTTTCCATGCTCTTGTCACCCCGCACGTGTTGGGCGTTTAGCACCTGAATGGACCCGGGGTTGACTCCGTGAGCGACCAACTGGGAGTGGAGGTACTGGTTAGCTTCTACCGAGAGTGTGCCCAGAAGGACGGGAGTGCCCTCTTCATACGCCTGGATCGCCTCGGCCACCACGGCGGCAAACTTCTCTTTCTTGGTACCGTAGATGGCGTCCGGCTGGTCGATGCGATTGTGACGAGGCGCGCTGGTCGGGTCGGTGGGGTTAATCTCGAACTGAAGATTGGTGGGAATCTCGGTGACCGAGAGCCCGTACAACTTCTGAAACTCAGACTCCGAAGTGCGGGCGGTCCCACTCATCCCCGCCAGATGCGGGTAGTTCTTGAAGAAGTTCGGATAGGTGATGGAGGCTATCGGGCTCGACTCCGGGCGAATCGGCACGTTGGACTTGGCTTCGAGCGCCTGATGCAGCCCTTCATTAAAGCGACGCCCCTTGGAAGTTCGTCCCTTGTTCTCATCGACGATCTTGACGCTTTGCTCCTGCACGATGTAGTCGACACCTTCATCGAAAAGCGCGTGGGCTTTGAGGGCGGCCTGCATATAACGGATCTGTGGTTCGTGTTCGGGACTGAAGAGTTGGTAGGAGTCGGGGAAAGCGTCCGTCTTCCGGGAGGCTTCGTGATACTGTTTTTCCAGCTCTTCCTGCTTCTCCGACCAATCGTTATTAAAGAGTCGTTTGAGCAGACTCGGCTTTTCACGGTTGTGCTCCAGAAGCGTTCGAAAGCTCTTTCCTTCGGCTCGAATCGCGCCGGCTTTGCGGTGATACTGAGCCAGCGCCTGCGGATCTTTTCGATCGAGCGACTGCCCGTAAAGTTCGTTCTCAACGTACTCCATGCCGAGATCGCTGAGCCAAGCCGTGCCGGCTTCCCGGTCCACGAAGTAGTCGATGCCGGGCTTCAGGTCTTCGATGATGTCGTCGAAGCGGTGATACTCTTCGGATGCGGGTTCACCGGTCCCGGAAATGATAAGCGGGGTGCGCGCCTCGTCCAGCAGCACTTCGTCCACTTCGTCGATCAAGGCGTAGAACGGCTCTCTCTGCACCTTGTCCTCGGCGCTCTTGGCCGTGCGATCTCTCAGATAGTCGAAACCGATGGCTCGGTCGGTGGTGTAAGTAACGTCACTAGCATAACCGGCCCGCTTCTCTTCCGGAGTCATTCCTTCCAGTACCGTGCCCACGGACATCCCCAGAAGCTCGAAGGCCGGTGCCATCTCTTCCGCGTCGCGCTGGGCCAGAGTGTCGTTCACAGTCACCAGGTGCGCGCCTTTACCGGCAAGGGCGTGGAGGTAGAGCGGCATCACCGCGGTCAGGGTCTTTCCTTCGCCGGTCATCATTTCTGCAATTTCGTTGGAACCCAAAGCCAGACCACCCAACACCTGGCAGTCGTACGGCTTCATTCTGGTGGCGACCTCGGTCGCCCTGGCAGCTAACGCGTAGGCTTCAACTCGGATGTCGTCCAGACTTTCGCCTTTGGCCAGGCGGTCTTTCAGGCGCTCGGTTTGAGCGCGAAACTGGTCGGGAGTGGAGAAATTCGCGGCCCACTTGTCCAGGCGCTTGATGTCTTGTAGCTCGGTCCATCGAGAGCCGTGCAGAGCTTTGCTGACAATTCGGGAGATCAGTCCCGGTCTTTCCGCCGGAAGGGCGGGCGCGAAGGCGTCGGTGGCGAGCGGCCTTTCGGCGGGCTTTCCGGCCGGCGGCTCGGAGTCCGGCTTTCTGATATTGCTCGAATAGGAGCGTTGAACAAGCGAGAGTGAGTTGACCATGGATACACTATCGGGGATGAGTGTTAAGAAAACGCAAAATGGGAGTCGGGGCGGGTGCAGCGGATGATGCGATCGACTCCGAGTTGATCGATCGATCAACTCCAAACCGACCGGCGGTTCCGGCTCAGCCCGCGCAATCCGACAAACCGGCCGTCCCGCGGGTTCGAGTCGCGGATTTCCCCCGGTCCGACCCGCGCAATCCGCCTAGCCGGCCAATCCCCCGGTCCGACACGCATTTTTCCGCCGCTCCAGCCCGCGCAACGGCAATTTTAGAGCATTCTGCGGATTCAAACCGCACTCAATCAAGAGCCTCAATCGATCCGTTCAAACTCGATCGGGTGCGAGCAAATCCGAGTGGATCGATCGATCCGGTTTAACTCGATCGGGGGGCGGCGGCGGGCGGGATCCGCAACTCGTGCCTGCGGAACTCCGCAACTCCAATCCGCGCAACGCGCGAAACCGCAAGATCCGCAACTCCTACCCGCGGAAATCCGCAACTCCAATCCGCGCAACGCCTAAATCGGCAAGACCCGCAACTCGGACCCGCGGAAATCCGCAACTCCAATCCGCGCAACGCCCGAAACGGCAAGACCCGCAACTCGGACCCGCGGAAATCCGCAACTCCAGTCCGCGCAACGCGCGAAACCGCAAGATCCGCAACTCCTACCCGCGGAAAACCGCAACTCCAATCCGCGCAACGCCCAAAACGGCAAGATCCGCAACTCGGACCCGCAGAATGGCCGTCCCGAAGCGCCCCCAAACCCATCCCGCGAAATGGACGAATCAACAGCCTTTACCCCCTACGGCAACCGCCGCACATAATAGTAATTCCCCACCGCCTCGTTTCTCCAGACCATAGAGTCAGCCCCCGGCTGGACGATGGTATACCTATCCCGCCCCCCGTCCAACAGGATCGTATCCCCGTCCAGACCCCAACTAAGCTGGCTAACCCAGGGAGCGGCGGAAACCGATATCCGCTGTGAAAAGGTCCCGCGACCACCGGCTTCCAGCTTCCATTTGATCTCGATCGGGGCCATCTCTTTCTGCTTGCCGCCCAGAGTCTCCGAGGTACCGACCTGGAGCCACGTGCCCACCAGATCTTGCTCGCTCACGACCGACGGCTTGAGCGGGTCGGGCGTTGGGGTGGGCGACTGCGCGAGGGCGCACTGCCCCAACATCAAAAGCAATATGATCTGCAGCTTCATAGGCGACCTCCTTTGCCGCCGCCCCTCCCCCTCCCTGGCGCAAACCGCACTACCATCAGCGTTTGCTCGATTGGTTTAACGCTTTTTTAACGCATGCCGCAGAATTTTTACATTGTCTTGATGGGGTCCGAGTACATTGTTCCTACGCTACTCGTCGAGCAGGGTCGGGCAGCGGAAAGGACAACTTCAATGCTCACACCAGCTACTTCGCTTATTCAGGGTTCTCCCGTTCTGAACCCCGTGCGCTCCTCGGGTGCCGCCAACGCCGCGGCCGAGGGTACGCCGCCGCCGGTCAATCCGAATAACGGCCGTTCGAACGACCAGTTGAACCTCTCCCAAGCAAGCCAGAACCGCAACCCCTACCAGGGCGTCGCTCCCAGCTTCAGTACCGTGAAGGTCGACAGTTGGGGTCAAGGCAACAACGATTCGGTGGTTCAGATTCTCCTGAATCAGGGATACTCCCAACAGGAGATTTACGGCAAGTCAGGCAACGGCAAGAGCTTGCTCGATGAGGTCACCCGAGTCAACGGACTTCGAAACGCCAACCTCATTCGCGCCGGTCAAGACTTGATGGTCCCTTCCAAAGAAGCGTCCGAAGCAGCCGAGGCCGGTCCGGTCCAGCAGCAACCCGCCACTGAAGCTCCCCGCCAAGAGGCTCCCCGCGTGGAAACACCCCGAGTCGAGACTCCGGCAGTCGAGACACCTCGGGTCGAAACACCACCCACCCGGACAGCGACGCAGCCGGAGCAAAACGAAGCTCGCGTCAACGACGTTCGAGTCGACAGGTGGGGACAGGGTCCGAACAGTTCTTTGGGCGCGATTCTCAAGAATCAAGGATTCGACCATAGACAAATCTTCCGAGAGGACAGCAACGGCGACTCTCTCTTGAAAAAAGTAGCGAGGGCCAACGGTCTGGAGAGCCCGGACCGAATTCTCGCCGGAAGCACTCTGAAGGTACCCAACTCCATGGAAGCCTTGGGACAGATGAACGTTCCCGAAATGCCCGCCCGCACCGAGACCCCGCAGACACCTCCGGCCCGTGTGGAGACTCCCCCCGAGCGCACCGAGGCCACCCCTCCCGTCCGCACCGAACCACCCACCCGTGTCGAACCGCCGACCCGTACGGAGACCCGTCCCGAGACACCTCCCGTGCAAGAAACAGGCGGCGAAAGCGAGCCCACCGCCAACATGGGGATGCTGCTCGACGGCATCAAAGACGGCAAATTCACCCGCCAAGAGTATCAGTACCTCAACGCTCGCAGCAGTCGCTACGCTCAAATGAGAGCCCGCTTCGCCCACGACGGCTACAGCAACGACGAATTGACCCAACTCGGTCAGATGGAACGACGCTACGGCGTAGAGTTCGCCCGACTGGCGGCCTCCGACGATGTCCGGCTTCCCGAGTTCCAGCAGAATTCGAACAACGCCGACCTGGCCATTCAGATCAAGCACTATCACGAGTCCGGTCCGATATACGACGGCTATTCCAACGGCTCGATGAGTTCCGAAACCGCCATCCAACGGATGGTCAGACAGCGCGACGAAGCTCGCCGCCAGGAGGTACGATAAGATGAAAATTCAAGTCAATCTCAACCCCAGTTCTTTGAAGAATACGGCCCCTCCCGGAGCAGACAAGACCGCCGCCCCCAAGCCCGAGGTCGACAGGTCCGACGCGGTGGAGCTCCGATTCAATGAATCCGGCCCCGAGCAAGGTGGCCTGAGCCTTTGGCAAAAAGTCCTGGCCGGCGGCATGGCGGGCGTAGCCGGTTTGACAGCCGTGGCACCGAGCGCTCAGGCAGCCCCCATCGATCAACTGGTGACACAGGCCATCAGCCAGAGCGATGGACTGGAAGTCACCGTGATTCCCCCAGGAACAGCCAGGGTGGACATCCTCCGCAAGACCGAGCAACGCTACAACCCCGGTCGCACAGCCGGCGACGACACCAGAGACGTTCCGTACTCCGACGTCGGAGTTCACCTGGGCCGCGGACTCTTCCACGACGCCAACGGCAACCTCAGCCTTATTCCAACCCTGGCCGGTGGCTGGACGGAAGACGCCATCAGCGACTTCACCAGAGTAGAGCTGGACATTCCCGGATACGACGAAAACGTGACTCGATTCGGAGAGACCACCCACCACAAGGGCTCTCGATACAGCCGAAACGTGTATGTGGAAACCCCGGACGGCCAGATGGAAGTGCACCATAAAGGCGACATGACCAAGTACGAAGTCCTGCAAGACGGAATCCAGTTCCGCGGAGAGCAGGGTTTGGAGTGGCGCATCACCCAAGCCGGTAACCGCGTCAGCGTCGACGGCCCCGGCGAGGACGACTACACTCTGACGTACTCCCCTACCGGCATCGATGTGCTCGGAAACCGTGTGGCCAACACCATCACCACTTCCGACACCCAGGTCCAGATCAAGGGAAGCGGTCCCGATGCCACTATTACTCGAAGCGGTCCGGGAGGCTCGACCACCCAAATCGAACGCTCCGGACCGTTCAACGACTATACCATCGTTCGAGAAGGCAACATCATCAGAATCGACGCTCCCATGTCCGATCAGACGTTGCGGATCAACCCCGCCGACTTCATGAACGAGCAGACCATTAACTACGCCGAGTTGGCTCGAAAAATCGAAGAAGCCGAACCCGGCTACGCGGAAAAACACCCGCTAGTCATGGGTCTCCTGGAGTATGCGACGGCCAATCCGGGTTTGGTAGGGGAAGACGAAGCCGGAAACGACGTCTTCCTGGATGTGGGCAAAGGTATCGCCACCGGTGGTGGTGCTCTGCAGTCCGGCACAGCCCTCCTGAAGGGAGCGGAAGCTCTTTCCCTCGCAGAGAACGCGAGAGCTCTTGGAGCCAGTGCCGCCGCAGCCCAAGGAGCAGCGAGAGCCGCAGCTGCCGGAGGCAACCTTTCTCAAGCCGCGGCCTTAGGAGCCGAAGCCCAGAATCTGGCCGGCCAGGCTCGCGCCCTGGGCGCCGAAGCCCAGCGCATCGGCGACTCCGCGATGGGCACGGCGAAGGTGGCCCGAGTGATGACCGGTGTGGCCGGTGCTCTGGAGATCGCCGACGGGGTGGGCGACCTTCACAAGGGCGCCTCCAGTAAGGATATCGTGGAAGGGGCCATCGTGGTGACCGAAGCGCTTCGGGAAAGACTTTCCGAAGAGCTGACTGGGATCAAGCACGAGCAGATGATGGAAGACTACTCCAAGGTCATGCAGATTCTGAACGGCCTCAAGAAGAACGCCAACAAACAGATCACCATCGGCGGAATGAAGATCGGATGTGGTGGACTGATGCTCATCAGTGCGCTGGCCGGTGGAGCCGTCATCCCTCCTATCATCGGAGCGGTCGGAATGGTTTGTACGGTGGGCACCTCTGTTTACGAGCACTGGGACCAGTTGGAAGCTTACTTCACCGGTACCGAAGTCCAACCCGACCCCACCCTCAGAGACGTCTTGCCCGGTCAACTGCGAGAAGTCGACCTCTTCAAGGTGGATTAGCCGGAGCTTGTAAACACCGATTAACAAAATCCCAGAAGTCGTTTACAAACTTTACATTCTGGTTACAAACAGGCCCTCCCAAACGAGGGCCTGTTCCCTATACTAACCATACAAGCGAATAACACAGCCGCCGAGCGAAAAAGCGTTGTGGACCCTCCTGCTAATCTATCCTCAATCTGCTCGGCGGCTTCTTTTTTTTCTCCGAAAAACCAGTCGAAAGAAACTCATGAGGAACGTCCCGAGTTCCAGAGAACATGGCGTTTCTGACCATGAGAAAACTTATTGCTTCCCTGACAACCACCGTTCTTTTGACCGCTGCGTGTTTGGCCTTGCCCCAGCCGGTGGGGAAAGACGTCAAGCATGAAGTCTCTCCGGACGACACTATCTTCACGGTCTCTCGTAAATACGGACTGGCTCCCGACCACGTGATCTGGGCCAACGAGGGCCTGAGCATGGAGCGCCCCTTGCAGCCGGGCCAAGAACTCCTGATACCGCTCCGACGAATCCCACCGTTCACTCCCCGCGAGTCGACGGCCATCGTTCTCAATCTACCGGAGCGGATGCTTTATCTTTTTCGAGGTGGCCGAATGGTGAAGTTTTGGGGAGTCGCCATCGGAGGCGCCCAATACCCCACTCCCGACGGCGACTTTCGCATTCTGGCCAAAGAAAAAAATCCCGCCTGGGAGCCCCCGGCCTGGCTTCGACAGAAACGAATCGAACCGGGTCCCGACAACCCTTTGGGAGATCGTTGGATGCAGATCACGCCCGGCATGGTGGGTATCCACGGGACCAACAACCCCGATAGCATCGGCGGAGTTGCTTCTCTGGGATGCGTGAGGCTTTATCCCGAGGCCGTTCGAGCGCTCTACGATCAGGTCGCAGTGGGGACTCCGGTGTACGCGATCTACGAGCAGGCGAGAGTCGGAAAAGAACCCGACGGCACGTTGGTTTGGAGCTTTTTTCCGGACCCCTACACCAAGTACTACGCGATAGGTCAGGCCCGCGCCGCCCTGGAGGAAGCCAGGGCCGAAGGACATCGAGTGGACATCAGCAACTTCGAAATCGAAGAGCGCGCCGAGAACACCAACGGTCTCATCACCCCTCTCTACGGCATCCCTCTGGAGGTCAAATCAGACCGACCCTTGCCTGAGCTATCGGCCATCAAAAAGCCGACCGGAGAGTGGCTCAACTCGACGATCCTGTCCGACCTTGGATTTGAAGTCAAAGCTGAAGCAGCTCTAACAGTGATCACCTCGAGCACGGGCAAACGCGTCGTCGTCACCCACGCCAAGATCCCGCTCAACCCTCGTCGACTTCCCGTACTGGGGTTCGGCGAGGAACTCAAGGTCGAAGGACATCGCTGGAACGGGAGTACCTGGCTTCCCATTCCCATGGTTTTAGAATATCTAGAGATTCCTCACACCTGGGACCGTCAGCGAGAGGTCTTAACTCTCAACTAAACTTCGAAGCCATCCCGTTGAGATAGCTGTGATGCTCACCGGCTTCAGCTACTACTTCCCCATCGGTCTTCAAGAGGTCTCCGGGCAAGACGAAAGCCTTAGCTAAGAACGACCTCTCGTTAAACTTCACCTGGGGAGCTCCCACTTCGTAGGAGTGGCTGATCAACTCGGAGCAGTAGATCGTATTGGTCGTGGCTTTGAAGAGATAGTCGTACGGCTTGCCCTTCATCTCCTTAGCCGCGGCGATCACTTTTTCGGCCTGACCGTCCTGCAGCTTCGGCCTGACGGCGATGCAGTGATGCTTATGGGTCAACTCCTCGGCTAGATCGAACTCGTGAACTCCCTTGCCGGTAGTGGCTTCGATGGCTTTGCCGTCGCCCATATACAGAATGGAATGGTTAAAATCGTACTCTCCGGACGGGATGTAGGTCAGCAGATTGAAGATGGTGGAGCCTTCGTGCTTGGTGAGAACGACGTCTCCCGGTTGCAGACTCTTCACGAAATTTTGGGAAGCTTCACGGGTAATATTCGGGATGGAAGAGTGAAAGAAGTCGCCGCCGTTCTTGATCAGCTTCTTCACACTAAAACTCTTGGTGATTTCCGCTCTCTCTTCGGAGATGGTGGCTCCCAGCGCGTGAACAGCGGGGCTGAGAGCCTGCCCCACCAGAGCGCCCGCCACCGAACCTACGCGACGACCGAGCAGGGTTTTGGCGTGAAGATATCCTCCGCCCACCAACCCTAGGGCGCCTCCGACCGTCCCGGCAAGGGCACCGCTTCCCGGAAACAGGGCGTTGCCGAGGGTAGCGCCCAGTGCGGCACCTCCCACGAACATGGCAGCGTGCCCTACAACCGCACCACGAGCGGCTCCCGACGCTCCACAAACCTTACGATAAGTCTCAGCCGAAGGGTTCTCCACCGGCACCATGACCTTTGTTCGCAAAACGTAGTCGTCGGTGTGACACGGAACTTGCGACTGAATGTACTCCTTGCCACTGTTCTGGTCGATCTGCCTGGGTGGGGCCTGGATACCCCGTCTGCTGCTTGAAATCTGCATGCTAGGGCGTGTCACTATTCAGCATTTTTTGGCTCAGAAAGTACATTTTTGTCTCCTTGGAGTGAAGATTTGCGCCTAACACCCATCTGAATGGGTACCCGGGCGTATTTAAGAAAATTTTCGCTTCAAGGAGGCGGGTACCCGCTTGCGGGTGATGGACGCCTGAGGCAGGAAATGCCGAATAGTGACACGCCCTTTGCCTTCCTGCGCGTTTGCAAACAGAGTAAGGCCCCAACGTTAAAAGGGTATCAAAGCGCTTTGAATTGGATCGCGATACCACCGCCCGGAGCCAGCGGAAGCTCCATCTCCTTCACTTCCCCCGCAACCAACTCGGTCTTGTCGATCTTGTAAGCGGTCGGATTGGTCTCATAGTGAGCATCCGAAGCGTCCTTGTAAGTCGTCACTTGATACTTCCGACCCTTGGCCAAGAAATCCAGCGGAACTTTCAGAGTCCGAGCGTTCTCGTCGGTGATCGCGCCGAGATACCAATCGCCCTCCGACTCACGGACCACCGCGATGTAGTCTCCCAGTTTGCCGTCGAGCACCCCGCTGAGACCCCAGTCCACCGGCACGTCTCGCAGAAACTGGAAGGCCGGATGCCCTTGGTAGTTTTCCGGGAGGTCCGAAGCCATCTGAATCGGGGAATATAGGACGACGAAGAGAGCTAGCTGGCGCGCCAGAGTGGAGTGAAGCCGGCCCTTCGTTTCCAGTCCGTCTATTTTGTTCCAAAACTGATACTTATCACCAGTGTTCTTAAACGTGATGTCGAAAATCCCGGGCGTGTAGTCCATGGGACCGGCCAGGCCCCGGGTGAAGGCGATGTTCACCGTGTGTTCGGGCGGATTGCCGCGACTCCATGCGTTCCATTCCATCCCTCGAACGCCCTCGCGGGTCATCATATTGGGATAGGTTCGACGAATGCCCGTATCCTTGATCGGCTCGTGGGCGTTCACCGTGATGCCGTGGCGGGCCGCCTCTTCCACCACTTTACGATAGTGGCGCACCATCCATTGACCGTGGTGGTACTGGCCGGGAGGACGAATCTTACCCGCGTAGCCGGTCTTGACCGACGTGACTCCCACTCTCTCATACTGATCCAGAGCGGGCACCAGACGCTCCTCAAACGATTCGATCTGGCCACCTGTCTCCAAATGACCGACGAGCTCGACTCCCTTCTCACGGGCGTAAGCCGTGATGCCCTCCAGGTCGAAATCCTTATAGGGAGTCGTGAAGTCGAAGTTGTCGTCCTTATACCAACTTTCCCAACCCGTGTTCCAGCCTTCCACGAGCACTCCGTCAAACCCGTTAGCCGCGGCGAAGTCTAT
>Ga0208331_100253_pt1 | contig 16697 bp, 16 predicted proteins | sample DeeseametaMP1648_FD_184184 | JGI IMG/M metagenome (GOLD analysis project Ga0208331, IMG submission 184184) | Marine microbial communities from the Deep Pacific Ocean - MP1648 (SPAdes) | ecosystem: Environmental > Aquatic > Marine > Oceanic | place: North of Tokelau, South Pacific Ocean... | reverse complement strand
GCGGAATAGTGGACCTATTTGAGGAAAATTTTGCTTCGGGAGACGGAAAATGAACAAGTTTGGCGACTGAATGCTGAATGTCAACAGACCCTAAACCGCGGTGGGTTCGAGCGGCTCCTGTTCCGAGCAACCCAGAATCTCAGCTAAAGCCTCCTCATACTTGAGAAAAAACGGCTCCAGGTCTTCGGAGTGAGTGAGGACGTTCTCTTCCACGATGGCGAAGGCTTTCTCCAGGTGTTCAAAGGAGAAATGGAGCGATTTGTATTCGCGAGCCTGGGCCTCCAGGTAGTAGCAGATGACGGCGAGCGCCGTGCCGAATGCCAGGAGTCGGCTGACCACGGTTTGCCCGGTCAAGAGCCTCTTCCCCAGAAACTGGCTGCGAAAAAACTTGACGATGACGGCGCGGGCCATTTCGCTCGGTGGACGGTAGAAAGCGAAGTTGGGGAAGGCGGCTCCGGTGCGCAACGACCTTCCCAGATAGTCTTCGGTGAGAGACTGAATGAACGCCTCTCGTTCGTCGGGACTAGCCTCCAACTCCACAATGCCCACGACCGACCGCCCAAAAAGGTCGAGCAACTGCAGCGCCTCCCCCAGAAGAGGGCAACCCTTCAGCGGAGACCAGGCCTCCACCGAAAAATTCGGTCCTTCTTCGAGCATGGTGCAAGCCCAGTTGATGATCCCCTGGGGACAGAGACTGTCGTCGAGGCAGGCTACGAGCTTGGCCTCAAGCTCCAAGTATTCGTCATAAGGAATCTCTTTATGAAGGCTCACGGAAATCTGCTCCGGCACCACGCAAAGCGGGGGGATATCGTTTTCCGCGGCGATAAACTCGCTCAGCCACTCCCGATGCTCATCGATGGGACTGCCCACACCGGCCAAAACAGCCGGACAAGCGAAGGAAAGAGAAACATGGTAGCCGTCCGGGGCTTGCACGAGATTCAGAGGAAACAGTTGGCACCCGAGGGGCTTCGAGTCCGGTCCGAGGTCACGATGAATCTCGCATAACTCACCATCCAAAAAGACGCATCCGCCTGTTTCTTTCGTCCCCAAAACGAATAGCTCATCGAGCACCCGCAACGGCGTGAACCCCTGGCGTACCTTCTCCGCAAAGAGCTCTGTTTCTCGGATACTCTCGGCCTTGTCTTTGGTCACCAAAAGGTCCCAGTCGTTGTGGCAGCACTTGCCACATCCCGTGCACGAAAATCGGAGACCCTGAACGAAATGGATACGGTTCGACGTCATAGCCGAGAATATTCTCTACGCGGGGGATCCCTCCCGCTCTAAAAGGAGCCGTTTTGGAGCTGCACTCCCGTTAGGCGACGACCGGCACGGCGCCCGGGACCAGCGAAAGCACCTCACGTAGAAGGTTCAAATCCTCCTCGGCAAATATTCCGAAGCTCATACCGTTGTCGAAATAGGCCAGGGCCAGAAGCTCCCCGCTCTTGTCGTGGCAAGCCGCGCAGAGACAAGAGCGAACTTTGTTCACTCTGATGCTGCCGGTAGGTTCGAGACGGTCGTCTTGCTCGGTATCGTAGGACACGAAGCTGCGTCCTCGATCGAGCACGGAATCAACAGCTTGGCGGCTGAAAGGGAAGGCTCTATGAAGTTTCTCGTCGCCGCAATAGAGAAGCCGGTTTTCCTGCTCCAGCCACAGACAACCGCGCTCGGCGGACATCTCCACCACCAGCATCTCTAGCACCTCCTGGTAGCTCGCCGTGCCGGGAGCGTCCATCAGATCGCGGTATAGTTCCAGTGTCTCAGCAACCAATTCGGATTCCTTCCAGTCTAGGTTAGGGGCCGAGTATACTTTTGTGAAGGGTCGCGGGGATACTTCTGGTCGGGCCGTCAGACAGCGCTATACACCGTGCCGCGTTTGACAAGACGACCGGAGAAAAGCTCCGGTTTTTCCGGGATTCGGCCGGATAGCAGAGTCATCATCATCTCTGTTGCCACTCGCCCCATTTCGTACCGTGGTTGGGAAAAGCTGGTCAGAGGCGGAGTTAGGTATCGAGCCATCTCGATATCATCGAAAGAGATGACCGAGATATCTTCCGGCACTCTCAAGCCGTAATCGCGTATGGCTTTGACGGCACCGATGGCAAGCGTGTCGTTGAAGGCCAGAAGAGCCGAGGGCGGATTCAGGAACCCCTCCTCAAGCCAGGCCGTCATAGTCTCCTCCCCGGCTTCCATTTTGACATCCGGTGAGTCTCGAAAAACGGCTTTGACAGAGACCTGCCTGGTGTATTCGGTAAACGCTTTGAAGCGGGTTCTCTGAGCATACCCTCCGTTGGTAGCCCCCAAATATGCCACCGAGCGATGGCCCTGCTCCAGAAAATAGTCCAGGCATTCGCGAGTGGCGCTCGCGTCGTCGTGCAAGACTCCCCAGGGGTTACTCTCCGGGTCGCAATTGATAGTGACCACCGGCACCTGCTGAGCGAGCTTGCGGAAAGGGGGTGTCATCCCCGGAAGGCAACACACGAACACTCCGTCGACCTGTTGCTCCAGAAGGGTTTGCGCTACCGCCCGCTGACGCTCAAGCGAATCTTCGGTGGCGGCCATCAGTAGCGAACGCTCCAGGGGAAACAGTCGATCGTGGATAGCCTGCACGACCTCCGAGTAAAAGGGGTCGTGAGCGTAGGACAACACGATCGCGAACGATCCGGTCTTCTGAGTGCGCAAGGCTCGCCCTACCCTACTCGGACGGTACCCGAGTTCAACCGCGGCCTCTTTCACCGCCTCAGCCGTCTCCGACCGGACCCGTGGATCCCCGCGTAAGGCACGCGAGACAGTGCCGTGAGTCACTCCCACCGCTTCGGCTATAGTCTTGATGGTCACGCGCTTAGTCACTGAACCGCCGGGGGTAAAACGGGTTCGAGATCTTCGGCCGGCACATCGTCGATGTTGAGCCAATCGGTGCGAGCCTTCTCCCACTCTTTGAGCATCAGGCCGACCTTCTCGAAGCTGTCCCGGATCTGCATGCTGTTCCAGCCTACGATCTCTTCCAGGACCGGGACCAGTACACTCATGGCGTTGTCGCTCAATATGGTTCGACGGGCGGTTCGGAGAATATAGGGGGTTTGGGATACTCCGATAGTCAAACCTTCGTTTTGGTTGACGTGCATCATCACGTGGAGGTCCGAACTACCGTCTCCTACGTAGACGACGTGGTCGCGTCGTACGCCCAGCTCGTTGGCCAACTCTTCTAAAATGACCACCTTGCCGTAACCGGCCGCAGCTTGTCGAATCGCTGAGATCTCGCCCTGGCCATCGAAATCGAAGTCGGTGCCTCGGATATGTTCGGGAGGCACGAGCCCCTCCAGCGCCGCCTGCACAACGACTGTCGGCGCGGCGGAGATCACTCGAAAGTCGAACCGGTAGCCGGGGAACCCTTCTGCCAGGACCTCCACGAATTCTTTCACGTTGCGCTTGAGCTGGACCCTACGTCCGGCTTCTACCATCACGTCTCGGCGCACCACCCGAAAGTCCGGGTCGTGGCGCAGTAGATAAGCAAGCTCGGCGCCCTGCTGCACGATGTTGATCTTGGAGAGCCCGGCGACCTTCTTGTCAAAATCGTGAAAGCCCAGGAGTTCCGCCAGAATCTTTCCCGAGTCGTTGAAGCTCAGGGTCTTGTCAAAGTCCGAGGCTATCAGGATATGCTTTGTTCGTGCTGCTGCCATATTCTGTTATCCTTCCTTTGGATGACCCTTCACACGTGTGAATATACCAGAAAGTGGCCGCCCCTCGCAACCCGCTCCGGTAGAGTTTGTTCATAAACCTGTAGCATGAGCGAAATGCAGTATTGTCGGCGAACGGCTAGAATAAGAGGAGTATGGATAGTTTACGCGCCCAAACCGGATTAGCAAAATTCAAGGCCGGGCTGGCCACGGGAGGTCGTCAAGGTGGCGGCTCCACCATCGCCCCGGGCGGTCAGCAGACGCCCTTTTCCCCTCCAGCGACGAGAGGAGGTCGTCCTCCCGGCGTTTCTCTCCAACTCCCTGAAGGAGCCAATCCGTCCATGTTTCGTCCGGGCAACACCGTCCACGGACAGGTCGCCGGAATGAAGAACGGGCAGTTCCTGCTCCAACTCGGTGACCAGATGTTGCAAGCCCAAAGCCGAGTGCCTCTCAAGGTTGGGGATAGTATCTCGCTGCAGGTGCGTGGTGAAAATCAGGGACAGATTCATCTGAGCGTTCTGACCTCTCCCGCCACCAAGATGACGATGTCCGATCTCTCCTCCACTCTCACCAGTATGAAAGTGCCGATCGACGCCTCCAGCTTAGATTTGGCAAAATCCATGGTGGAGCTCAAGATACCGCTGACCAAAGAGAACTTCACCATGATGAAGCAGGTTCTGGCCCAAACTGGTCCGCCCGGACCCGGAGGGTCCGCCAATCAGGCCCCCATGAACACCAAAGTTGCCGCCACCGGTTTTCTGCAAAACAGCCAGCTCCCGGTGACCCCGCAGAACGTCACCGTTCTATCGAATTTCTTGTCCAACAACCCGCAAGTCGGGATGCAGATGATGACTCTCAACACCGAGCTGAAGAAGGTCATGGAGAACACCCACATCGCGGCTAAGGATCTCAACAAGATGATCGGTGAGGTCCAGAAAGATCTGGGCAAGATGATGATGGAGCCGCCCTCTCGAGAAAACAAACAGGCCGGCGTTCAAAACTCAAAAAATCTGAAGGGCATGGCCAAGCAAACGGGTATCGAGTTTAACCTCGGCGCCATGGGCTTCGGCGGTGGCGAGGAGTGGGACTTCGCGGCCATCCTCAAACGCATGCGGGAACGATTCGCCAAAGAGGGTGTCGGGGGCGATGAACTGATGGCTCTGATGAAGAGCCTGGAAGAGAATCTGGAGGCGCAAAAGCTCATCAACAGGGCCAAGAGCGAGAGCAACCTGGGTTACTACTATCTGCAACTGCCCGTCCAAGGCGACCCGGCCGAGTTGTGGCTGGAGTACACGGAGGACGGTGAGGGAAATCGAGTGATCGATTTCCAGGACACCCGTATCGAGTTCTTGGTGAACACGGAAGAAATGGGTGAGCTGCACTTTCTGGTCGAAGTCAGAAAAGGCAAGGCCAGCGTCTTTCTCGGGACGGCTTCGGAAGAAGTGAGACGATTCGCCACCGGATATCTTCCGGCGCTGGCCGAACGTATTCTTTCTCTCGGGTTCGACAGGGGCCAATTTCGGACCGTGTTCAGACAACACAGCGGTAAGAGAGAACTGGTAGAACACACCGATTTCGAGGAACTGGAGCGGTACAATGTCCAAGCTTAAAGGATTGATTCCATGACACGTCCTAAATGGCACGAAGCCTGGCAAGATGCCTTCGATGAAGGATTCGAAGAGGGAGAGCCTGTGACCCATCCCGCCGAACGTAAAGCCATCGCCGTGCGTAAGAATGCAGACGGCACCACCACCGTCGTGAAGACGGCCAGTGGTGCCGAGGCGGAGAAGATGATCGCCGACGCTCAGTCGCGAGGGATGGAAGTCGAGAGCAACGCCGAGCACGTGGAATCGTTGATGGCCGAGCAACACGGCGCCACCGACGTGCCGCCCGAGGTGTATCAGCTGATGTCGGTGGTCATCGAGTTTGCCCAGGAGCTCTGCCAGGAGTGGAAGAGCAGCCGCAACGAAAGCCTGTTAGAGGAAGAGGGAGCCCCTCTTCAGTTGGCTACCGAAATCGAATACACGATGGACGACGTGGACAGTAACTAAGCGGCCGGATCCCGGTCGTTCAATATCTGTTGGGTCAAGATCTTGTCGGCCAGGCCCACCGTCACACCGGTAGCCAAACCTACTCCGGCTCCAATCGCGCCGCCGGCGATGCCGCCCAGGACTTTCCCGTATCTTTTGGACTCGAAGGTTTTCGAGGTCTCGGTCATGCGGGGCGACCCTTCGGAATCGTAGACCGGGACGTCCCGCCGAACCGGTTCCGTTTCCGCTCGACCCCGGCCGCTTTCGGGGCCCCATTGGAAAAAGCTGTTGTCTTCGTAGTAATCGTCCGGAATATGGCCGATCGTCTCTTTTTGATAAACCGGAATATTCCAACTTCGGGTATTGACCTCGTTGGCAGCAGCTTCCGCACCGCCCGCTTGCACTCCCAAATACGCTCCGACACCCGCGCCCAGGACGGTCCCGGCTATGGCGTATCCGCCCATGCGATGGGTGAGTGCCTCTCCGGCTTGCGGCTTGGACGACTGCGGTTCAAATCTCTCGATCGCGCCGGGAGTGTTTCTGTCTTCCAGGCTGTTCTGCAGGGCTGCCGCTCCGACCCCGGCAAGCACCCCCACGAAACCGCCGCCGAGAGCGCCGAGAAAAGCTCCTGACAAGGGCTCTAAGAAATTCTGATTCTTGAAAGTCGGCTCGGAAAACTCACCCACTACACGGCTTCGCACGTTCGGGGAGTAGCGATGCCACCAACCGTCAATTTCGGAATCCCAATCGGTGCAGTCCCCATCATCGTCGCGCCTGGCGCACCAGCGGTCTACATCAGCCACCGTCCGATGACGATAGCCGTCAAGCTCGGGATGCTTGATTGTTCGGTCTTCCCAAACTTCTTTGACTTCGTTTTCGGCCTGAGACTGGAAGCCTTTGATGGTCCCGATCGTGGCCCCGACCACAGCTCCGGCGGCGCCTCCCGCGACCGCATAGTCGCGCATCCGATTATCTTGACGAGTCCCGTAGTCGTCGTTACCGCGGACCTGGTTTCCAACCCAACCGGTCGCGCGTCTCACTGATTCAATCATCACTCTCTCCTTACGGTTCGAGTGAGTAAGTCGACATCAGCTTATCCTCTGTCGCTTAACAATTCCTTAAAAGGACGGCGAGCTTCTCCACGATTCCTTCAACTCCGAAAACGACTCGAGTCATTTTGTCGAAGTCGAGAGTTTCAGGAAGGTCGGTCGACATATGGTAGTGAGGATTGCGCAAAGGACCGGTGTCGGTGACCATAAGCGCCTGATAGCCACATTGCCAAAACGACCAGTGGTCGGAGTAGGCGGCGTAGGGGACCATGTTTGGCGAAGGGGCGGCCGCCTGGAGCGGAAACTGGACCTTCTCACGGAAAGCCCGGGCCGCTTGCCGGACCAACTCCTCGGACTCCTGGTTTCCGACCAGCCCGATAAAATCGCCGCTCTCCGGCAAGAGACCCAGGGTGTCCGGCTGACGCTCACAAAAGTAACCCAGCATTTCGAGACAGATCATCCCTATGATCCTATCCGCCCGTTTTTGGCAATCTCGGGCATAGACGAGACTCCCCATTCCGGGGGACATGAAAAACGGAGGTTCCTCGTTGGCGAAGGCCACAAACCTGAGGGAGCGTTCCCAGCGACACCGCCCTGCCCTACCCGACAGCGCCAAAAGGGCCGCCACGGCGGAACCGTTGTCGTCGGCGCCGGGAGTGCCGATGATCGTGTCGTAATGGGCCCCGACCACCACCACTTCGTCGGGTCGAGAGGCCCCCTTTATCTCTACCGACAGGTTGGTAAACTGCTGTTCTCCGATATCGTAATACTGGTGCCTCACATCGAAACCGACATTGGTCCAGTAGCTCTCGATATAGGCGATCGCTTGTTGGAGTGACGCATAGTCCTGGAAGTTGCGTTCACCGATTTCACCCGCCATTTGAAACACGTGATCCTTGAGTTCGCGCTCAAGCTCAGGCTCGCTAAACAGAGGGTCCGGTTTGTCCGCCCAACCATCTCGATAGAATTCCAGGTCCATTATTTTCGCGTTCGCTCCAGAAGGGGAAAAGTCCCTACAGGGGAGACCAGGTAGCGCCCGAACGGCAACTCTTGTGTTAAAGCCCGTTTCAGAGATCCAGCCACCCCAAGCAGAGGAACTGGAGGATTTTCTCGCTCAACGTCTCTCCGAAGTCCTCGAGTTGCGTTGGGACCTCCATCGCAACCCCTGCCTTTCAGGAGACGAACAAGATTCGGCAGACCGAGTGAACGCTTGGCTGAAAGAACGTTTGCAGCCGGCCGACGTTCTGGAGAAGCTGGGTGGGACCGGACTGGCCGTGGTGTTGGACTCCGGCAAGCCGGGCTCTACCGTCCTTCTGAGAGCCGAGCTGGATGCTCTACCGATGAGCGATCTGGCCGAGCTTCCCCACTGCAGCCGAAGGCCGGGGATAGCCCACAAGTGCGGTCACGACGGGCACACGGCTATCGTCTCGGCGGCCGGTCTTCTGCTGCAGCAGTTTCCGTTGCCCGCGGGCAAAGCGGTGCTTCTCTATCAACCGGCCGAAGAGACCGGATGCGGAGCTCGTCAGGTGCTCGCCGACCCCCGCTTCCCCCAACTCGGGGCCGACTGGGCCTTCGGACTTCACAACGTGCCCGGCCTGCCGGTAGGTCAGATTCAGTATCGGGTAGGCTCTCTCTGCCCCGCTTCCGAAGGCCTGGAGATCAAGGTGGTGGGCGCTCCCTCTCATGCAAGCGAGCCCCAGAAGGGCCGTAACCCCGCTCTGGCGCTCTCGCAAATGATCGCCAACTTCTCCGGTTTGCCCACCGAACTGGGCGGCTTGAATTCAGCGGGACTCGTCACCACCACCCACATCCAGATGGGGGAAAAAGACTTCGGAATCTCTCCGGGAGAAGCGGTGGCTTGTTTCACGGTGAGAGCCGAAACAAATCGAAAGCTACACGACCTTGTCGAGGCACTCCGCGCGAGAGCGAGTCTGATCGGCAGTTCCTACGGTCTTCAGATGGAGTTCACCCGGCACGATCCCTTCCCCGCTACCGTCAACACACCTGAAGGGACCGAAGTGCTCCACCGAGCCTTCCATCATCTGGGCTACCCCACCCAGGGTATGGAGGCGATCTTTCCCTGGTCGGAAGATTTCGGAGAGTTTTTGATGCGTCTTCCGGGTGCGTTCTTCGCCTTAGGTGCGGGATTGGATTGCCCCCCGTTGCACTCATACGAGTACGACTTCCCAGACCAGCTGATCACCAAAGGCGCACTCGCTCTTTACACAGCCGCCTGGGTGGCCGCATCCTCGAGAAAAGCCTCATGCTCCGGGGGACTGAGCCTTCGGAATCCGAAGGGCTCGTTATGAAGATTCACATCGTTGACCAAGAATTTCTCTCCTCTCCCCATGTTATTGCAAGCTTCCTCATCGAGGGAGAAGACGGCCTCCTTCTCATCGAGACCGGTCCGGCTTCAGTCCGCGCTACCCTGGAGCGAAAGGTCGAGGCTCTCGGATTCGAGTTGGAGCAAGTGAAACACGTGCTGGTCACTCACATCCATCTGGACCACTCGGGAGGCGCCGGCTACTGGGCTCAGCGCGGCTCTCAGATTTACGTTCACGAGCGGGGTGCGCGCCACCTGATCGACCCTGAAAAGCTCTTAGTCAGTGCGGGTCGCATCTATCTGGAGCGCATGGATGAACTTTGGGGGACGACCATCGCCGCTCCCGAGGAGCGGGTCACCATCTTCGCCGAAGGAACCAAGAATCTCTGCGGCCTCGAAGTGACCGCGCTAGACACCCCGGGCCACGCCCGGCATCACCTGGCCTACCAGATCAACGATGCGATCTTCACCGGAGATGTGGCCGGTTGCTGCTTACCCGGATGTGATTTTCCATCGGTGCCCGGCCCGCCCCCGGAGTTCGACCGGGAGACCTGGAAGAAGAGTCTGGACAAGTTGCGCCAGGCCGGGCCCTCAACTCTTTATCTCACCCACTTTGGACAGGTCGACAACCCCAAACGGTATCTCGATGCTTTGGAGCAACGACTAGAAGATTGCGTCAAATTTGTGGAAGACCGGGAGAACCTCTCCATGGAAGAGCTGCAGAAAGCCTATTCAGACTGGGATCGACAACAAGCGGCCAAATGGAACGTCTCGGACGAGGAGTACGCTCGATACGACAAAGCTAACCCCAGCTTCATGAGCGCCCAGGGGATCCGTAGATACGTGCATCAGATGCAGTCAACCTAACGAGGTTTGGGTTGCTCCCACGGCTGCCACGGCCCCGGAAGTTCCTCTTCGAATTCGCGAAACAAACCGCTTCCGATAGGCACCTCCAAAGCGGGCAAAAGGCTTGAGTCGAAGGCCAGCAGCGTGGCCAACGGGACCACGTGCATCTGGTCCTCGGGCACGTCAGGACCAGGGCCCGAGAACATCTCCCACTCCCGCTCTTCCCAGCGCATCAGCTCGCTCACGGCATAACCGAGCAGGGCATCTAAATTCGTGACCACCTGAATATCAGGCGGTAGAGAGTGAGGCCACCCCCCGTCCAGCCACTGCCAGACGGGCTGTTGAGCAGGCGAGTACGGCTTGGCCATAGCAGGGACATCGATAGTGCGAGCCTCTTCGCCGACGGGTACGAGTTGCCACGCTCTCACCTTATCGGTTTGGTAGTAATCGTAACAGCCCAAAAGCATCCGCTCGTTCCAGGACGAGTCGGTTTCGAGCAGTGTGAACTCTCCAAAACCTTCAACCGTGAGAGTGATCTCTTCGGGTCTCTGTTTTTCAAGTAGCCTCGCCACTCTGTTGAGGAGGCTTGCCGTGGTCGAAGTCGACATCGTGACAAGCCCCGCCAACACCACCTCGAATCCCAAGCGTTCCAGGAGCCCCACCGTGTAGGCGTAGCGAGGCGACTCTCCACCCAGCACGTTGTAGATATGGCACCCGTGTTTCTCGATGTTGGAGCGCATCTGCTGCAGAAAGCGCTCGCGCCTCTCGTTTCTATCCACTTTCCACGTTGCTCAAGAGAGCCAGTCCGTCGGGGATGCCACCATCACCCGTGGTCGCCAGCAACAACTCCTGCAGAGCCTGCCCGGTATTCTTCGTCCGCCAGTGAGCGAAGAGGGATTGATAGAGAGCGGAAGCTTTACCACCGGGCCACAGCTCCGCCAGGGCCTGCCCGGTAGAGACCTGCCCCCTGAAGTTCTGGGCTCCGGGGAAGAAAAGCCGTCTTCCGGGACCAACCGTGGCTTCGCCTCCCTCGTCAAACTGCTGAAGAGAATCGGTTTCTTTCAACCCTCTCGCTCCCAGAGCGAGTGGCTGTTTCCAACCTCGTCGATAGTACTTGATCCGAGAATGTACGGGAAAAAACTGAATGAGACAGAGCCGGAGTTCCTCCGGTTGCCCCTCCAGCGCTTCTTTGCCGGCGCGCCTCGGATTTTCGTTATCTCCGTGGTTGGGGCGGTCCAGCACCGCCAGAACGTTCGAGGTCACAAAGCGAACTCGCTCCTCGGGAATCTCTCCACGCAGGTCGGAAAGCCAGATGAGCACCCACCGCTCTCCGTGCAGAGGAAACAGCTCCACGTAGTCCTCGGGCCTTCGCCAGAGAGCCAGGTCGTAGTGGGCCACCTGATGGGTGTCCAGGCTACTTCCCGGAGGAAGTTCTTGATCGGGTAATACCGGTAATACTCGAACCGCGGCCACTCGAAGGTGAGACTCCGGCATCTCATCTTTGACCGCGGGAGCCCGGTCCGTCCAGAAGGCGTTCTTGGCCAGAGTCACAACCCGCAACGGATGCTCGCCCAGATGCTGATTCAAACTCTTGTGCAACGCCGAGAGAGCTCCCGAATACGGACCCTCTCCCCGACCGGCGAAAGAGGCCGAGCAGAGCACCAGGATATCGTCGGCGGTCATTCGGATCCGGGTGGAGTTGGAAAAGTAGTCTCGTTGCTCCCTCAGCATCTTGGGCTGGAGAGTGGGATAGGAGCGACCGGTATCTATAGTTCGTCCCTCCTCCAGGGAGGCCCACAGCAAGCAGCCCGGACAACCGGCGTTGTAGGTGAGCACCGAAGAGCTGTCCGGTTCGAACAAAAGGACACAGACCTCGACATGCTCCCGAAACCCTTCGCCGACGAGGTGCTCCAACGCGAGATAGGCCGACAGGCCCGGATCTCCATCTCGTAGCAGAGAGGCCTCCATCACGGAGAAAGTCGGTTCCGGGTCCTTCTCCAACGGGTTTCCCTTTTCGTCCACCAGGCGGAGATAGATGAGGGCGAAGCGTTCGCCTGTCAACTCGAGAGGTCGAAACCACTCGGGGCCGCTGGTCGGAACCAACTGTTCCAGCAAGGAAAGTTCGAAGCGGGCCGTGCGAAGAGAAATCAGCTGAGAGGGCAAAGGAGACGAGACAGGAAACGCCTCCGATTTCTGAGTCTGGCCCTTCTCCTGCCGCACAAGTCCGGGTTGGATGACAAGATAAGAGGAGCAGTACTCACAATGACTCCGGCCGCCGCCGGTCTCCGTGACCGGCGCACCGCAGCCGGGACAGTATAAGGCTGAAACCCGCATCAGGATTCTCCGAGACGAGGTTTCAGGTGAGCCCAGACCACCTGAGGGGCGACTCGACGACAGATCCCCACGGCTTTCTCCGAGAGCGCCTTGGCCTCGGCAATGGATCCCACTCCTGCTCGCAATTGCTCCTGAACCGGCTCCAATTCTCGAGCCAGAGTGGTCGCGACTAATTTTTCGAGGGCGTCCTGCTCCTGCTCGGCGATCTTCTCCAGCAAGTGCAGTCGTCGACATGCCAGCGCAGCCGCCACGGCTTCATAGACGGAGGTGGTCCAGACCGGCCCTCCCTCGGTCGGATAGAGATGTCGCCACGCCGGGACGACACCGACCATCAGGTCCGGGAAGCGTCCGATCGAACCCTCCACGAAACTCTTTCGGAGCTCTTGATGATGATACTCGCGATGACGCTCTACCTCTTCCGGCTCGGCGTGGGGAGAAAGACCGGTAGGCTCCGGCCATTGTAGCCCGGCCGAATTCAGTCGAGTTTCAAAGTCGTCCCACCCCCATTCCAACGCTCGCCGGTGAAAATCCGACATCACGGCCCGCATGGCCATCTCGTTCAGTTCGTCCGACCGGCGTCCTTGAAAAGTCTGGCAATGCTTTCGCAGAGCATCGGACATCTGGCGTAGCTCTTTCAAGCTCAACCCTGTCTGAAGTTTTTGGTGCAGCTGCAAGATGTCTTGAAGAATCGCCTCCTGCTTTTGCCGCAGTTCGGCCTTCTCTTCATCGGTATGTTGTCGCTCGTGTAGTTCGGCATCGTGCTCATGAGCTTGAAGAGCCTGGTGACGAAGGACGTCCAGCGGATGCAAGACTTGCTCCAACGGGCTCGGCTCCTCCGTGGTCTCTTGCTCGGCTCCGAGCGGCTCCACGAAAAAGCCTTTTACTCGCTCCCAAAATGACATTCTAAGTACTCCTAAGATCCAATCAGAACGGTCTCGGTGGCAACTCTTCTCCAAGCTCCGAATCGCTAGAGAGAGAGCGCAAACTTTCAATAAGGAGAGTTCGGGCAAGCAGCATTTTCTGCCAGGCCGGACCCAGGGGTCGAAGAAGCCAGCACTGGTAGACCAGGATAGGAAGATGCAGTTCGTGAGTCCGGGTCAAACGGAAAAAGCCCGAATCCCTCGGCGGTGGAAGACTTGCCATCTTCTTGCTATCGATTTGGCTGTAAAACTCTTTCTTCACCGCACTAGCTGTCTTCACCCAACTGGTGGACCGAAGGGCCGTCAGTTTGATCTGCTCCGACCATGGCAGAGAGCCGGCGCTGGTTCGGGCCAGCAGCTCCAACCAACAGGCCCGCACGGTGGCCGGCAATCGGTCATCGACCTTGTGAAAGACCTCCAAAAAAGTCTCCACCGTCCCGTAGAGCAGCTCTCTCATCAAGGCCCAGGAGGGGTCCTCGAACAATCCGCCCTCTTCTCCAAGTAATCGAAGCGGCTCTTTCCAAGATTCGCTGACGTTGATCTGATCGAGTTCGGAGCAGATCTCCTTCCAAGATTCGTGAGGCAGCAGCAGCAGCGCCGAGCGGTATCGATCAGAGGGACGCCAACTCATATCCAGCATCGTCTCCTGGGCCCACTCTACCGCCACCTTGCCGTCCACGATAAAACGGAACCACCGCTCGATAGCCTGATTTCGGGCCACCCGCCGACCGGCTCGCGCTCGGAGGTAGAGATGAGCCTCATTCCAGCTCCGGACGTCGTCCCAGCTTTGGCCGGAGATAGCCTTCTCGACCTCAAAAAGAAAAGCGCTATCCATTCTGTCCAGGTAGACCTCGGACCCGGAACGCTTAGCCTGAAGAACGACTTGGTCTAGCTTTGTTTGATCGCAAGTGATCTGCAGCCCCCGGGTATTGTCTAGATAATCCTGAACCTCTTTCGGAGACTTTCTAGCCTTGAAGCGATTGGCAAGCTCCAGTCGAAACACCCGGTCAAACACAGGACGAGTCTGCGGCGGGGCCTGGCAGAAAGCGACCAGAAATCGGTCGACTTCTCTCTCTATCCAGCGAAGGAACTCGTCGTACTCCGCATTCTTGACCAGATTCTGAGCCGAGAGATCGCGCTTCAGGTGGCTGGTCGTGACCGCCCCCGTTATCAAGGGAAATCCGAAGAAGTTCGTTTCCTCGGCCAAAACGACTCCGTTCGACAACAACAAAGCCTCGGGATACCCGGACCACCGCGGCTCTACCAGACAGAGCAAGAGCGAAGGTCCGTCACCCGACTGGCGACCGGCGTAGAAACAGGTGTCGTCGCCACGAAGTGGCCCAGTGGAGAGCGGCTCCGTTCCCTTGACTTCCCAGAGTCCTCGCACCAGGCCGCGAGCCATGCCGAAATCCAACGGCCGGTTTTGACTCTGCCCGCCGACGGTCAGTTCCAGAGGAGCGTGTCGAGCTCGCCGAACAAACCGTTTCAAGTCTTCATCGGAAAGCCGGGCCTCGACTAGAAAAGTATGTAAGTTCTCGTGACCAATCGGCACTTCGTGGACGGTGGCCTCCCCCACCACCACTTGAAGCTCGTGACGGAGTTCTCTGCCAATGGCACCCAGCCGCACCGTTGTTTGGCCGGCCGCGGCGCTGATGGCGATGCTCAGCTCGTTTAGCCGGCCCTCACCACCTGTGGCGTTGGAGAGAGCGAGGACATCCTCCCGACTGAGCGGGGCCCCGTCGAAAGACAGCAGAGTCGCCTGCTCTTCCCTCTCCAGGGTCAGCTGAGACGCTCCGCCGGCCACTGCAGCCGCCAGCACGTGAGCCGGGAAGTCACCCCGGTTTGCCAGGCAGTACTGGGCCATCTTCCAGTGAGACTTTTCCGACGACAGAGTAAAGCTGCCCTCCGAATCGGACCGCCCCTCCTGCTTCATCTGTTCGAGAAAACTATCCACCGCTGGGGAACTCGTTCGCGATGGAAGACGGGAAAACTTTCTCTTAGTCGTTGAAGATGAACATGCCGAGCCCGCCCGGGTCGCGCAAGACCACGTTGTCCACGACGCCCTCTTCGTTGAAGTGGGTGATCTCTTCAGCGATAGGGATTCCGGCCTCACGGATAGCCTTGATAACCGGCAAATTCTGTCCCCCGTTGAAATAGGTGAGTGAGGGATTGAAGAAGAGATGAGGGCAACAGCAGGGCCCCATCAGGCTGATTCCCATCCCGTCGCCGTTCTTGCAGGCGACCCATCCGTGTTCGGCATCTCCCTTGTCGGTTTCGAAACCCAGCGTCTGATACAACTCCAGCGAACGTTGGATATCTGCCGTTTCCAGACAGACGCCGGCGTACTTGCCCAAAATGGAGCCTGTCTCCGGCAGGCTGGAGATTGGTGTGGCGGTCGTCTTGAGATAGATCCAGACTCCGCTTGGGTCGGCCACAAGATGACCGTCCGGCTGAGTGTGCACCCTTCGGGTCTTCTCCAGTTGTGCAACCTCTTTGTCCCAACTTGCCCGATGGAACACCAGACCGGGTCGAGCGAAGTTGTCCGGATTGAGAAGCACGGCCACCCCGCTCTGGGCGACCACAGAAGGGTCCTCTTCGTTGAGGATCTGAAACTGAAGCTTCTTGTAGAAGGAAAGACTGGTGGTTTGGTTTCGAGCCGGGCTCTGGAGGTAACTATTCATCGTTTCTTGTTCTGGAGCGGAAGCCGGGGGCCTGTCGACCAGGGAGGTCCGGATAAAGTGAGAAGGCCCCCGCAACCCAGTCTAAGGACAGGGGTTACACGAACAGGAGGATGGAAGAATGAGCTTAGGACCCATGGAAGTAGGTTTACTACTTTTGGTGTTGCTGATGGTCTTCGGACCGCGTCGAATAGGCGACATCGGTAAGTCTCTCGGTGAGGGAATCGCAAGCTTTCGTAAAGCCAGCCGAGACGAAGAACAGCCGAAAGAGATAGCCTCCTAACCGAGAGCTATCCAGATCGCCTTTGCGGCCGCGCAAAGCTCGCCCCGCGAGTTGAAGACAGCTGTTCCGGCGAAAGCTTTCCTACGCTCGAACCCTAGAGGCCATCCCAGGATAACCGCCCGCTCTTCGACCCGAAGCGGGCGATAGATTTCCCCTACCAGACGACCCAGAACTCGCGGGTTTTCCATATTCTGGTCCACCGAGAACGCACCCGGGCAGTCGAGCGCGCACCAAATGTATTCGTTGCGAACATGCCCTTCCTCATCGCCGAGCTCAGCTGAAGGTACCCAACTCGATGCGACCTGGTCACCGAGTGGACCGGCGAAAATCCCGAGCCCGTCATCTCGGGCGGGGCCGCAGACGAAACAGGTGGGGAATGGGTGGTGCCGGTGCCCGATATACTTATTCGAAGCCTCTTGCGCCTGAGCAAAGTCCGGGCCGTTCGGCACCTCAAGCTCCAGTTCGCCTGGCACCGCTTCCGCCACTAAAGCCTCTCCAGCGTAAAGCTCCACCTTCTCCCCTTCCCGACGGACCTCCATCTCGACATCGAGTGGCGGGGG
>Ga0208331_100249_pt1 | contig 16799 bp, 11 predicted proteins | sample DeeseametaMP1648_FD_184184 | JGI IMG/M metagenome (GOLD analysis project Ga0208331, IMG submission 184184) | Marine microbial communities from the Deep Pacific Ocean - MP1648 (SPAdes) | ecosystem: Environmental > Aquatic > Marine > Oceanic | place: North of Tokelau, South Pacific Ocean... | reverse complement strand
AGCAACTCGAACAAAGCGGAGCCAACGACTCCACCCTGGAGGCCAAGCAAGACGAGATCGACACGCTGCAAGACACGATCGATACCAAGCGCGACGAGGTCGACGACCTGGATAAAGAGATCCAGCGCAAGCAAGATACGGTCGAAACAAATAAGGGCATCATCGACAACCTCCGAGAAGACCTGGAAGATACCGCCATGGACTGGATCGAGGGAGACCCCAAAGGGCCCAACCAAACCATGGAAATGGCGATGTGTAAGGTGGGCGTCGGCCAAAATCCCGATACCAAGTCGCTCGAAAAGACCAAGCCCGCCAACGCCAGCACGCAGGAAAAAACCAAGGACGACAAGACCAAATGGCTCAGCAGCAAGGGGATGCTGTTTCACTCCTACGCGGCTCTGATAGTTCGTCTCGCGGCACAGGTGGTCCGCATCATCAAGAACGCGATCACCTCCTTTCCGATGAAGAAGATCAAGATCCCGATCATCAATAAAACTATCGAGATCCCCGACCTCACCAAGCTCGACAAGTGGCTGGAAAATATCGCTAAAGATATCGCCGAAGGATTGCAAAACCTGGTCGTCTACGAAGTGCCGCTCTGCTTCCTGGACGCCGAGCCGCTGGAAAAAATCACCGGCAGCAACTTCAAGATTTACGACACCTTTCAGGTCCCGATGGGGCGCACATTCAAACTCGATGGCGATATGACCATCTACGGCGACCTCTGGCTCCAGAAAGGCTCTTCCATGACCCTGAGCGGCGACCTCACTATGAAGAAGCCCGAACTGGAAGACAGCATGTTCTTAAACTTTCACTCCATGACCCAGCCTCAGGGCCGGATTTACATGGAGGAAGGGACAAGCCTGGTTGTGGAGGGCGACCTGGAAGGAGCCGGTGACAAGTTTATGGGTTCGGTGGTGGCCTGTGGACCGATGGGCAAGAATCGGGCCATCAGCGCCATTATCATCTGCAACGGCACCGCCACCTTGCCGCACGGCACCGCGGGCGGAGTCGGTTTCGTCGAACTGATCGACTACATCGGCTCGGACACCAACGCTCGAGACATGAGAAGGCTCTTCGAGGATTGGATCCCCAACCTCAGCAAGACACCCATGTTTCTCAGCCCTTTCTACGCCCGACAGCCCTATTTCGGACGCTATCCGGTGGTGCTCAAGATCATCCCACCCAGCCCCATACCGATTCCCACCTTCGAGACCAAAGGTCAGAATCTCAACGTCTATCTCTTCCGCATTCTCACCAACATTATGACAGTGCAACTGAACCTGACCTTGGGAGAAAACTTCTCCACCAGTTGCGCCTGGTGGGCCTGGAGTAGCGAACAGGTCGCGGTCTTTCCCAAGCACGCGGGTCCGAGCTTCAAGCCGGAAGCTCAGAAGCGCCTCAACGAGATGCTCGAGTCTTTCGGCTGGGCCGGAGGCGACGCCGAAGACTTTCTTGAGCCACTTCTCAGCGATGCCTTGAAAGAGGTCAAGGATGTCGAAGGCCTGGCCAAGAGCCTCGGAATCACCGCCGCTCTCGCCTTGAATCCGGACCCCACCGACGCCTCCAACGAAATCGTGGAGGATCTCATGGAGAAGCTTCTCGGCGAGAAGTCTCTTCAGAGTAAGGCCAACGATAGTTTGGACGAACTCAACCTCCCGATCAAAGTGCCCGGCGGTATCGACATCGACATCTGGAAAGGGCTCAAGGAGAAGCTTCGCGACATTCAAGACGCGGTCAACGCCCTCTCCCCTCTCAGCGGAGGCAGCCCCTCCGACGATCAGCTCCGGGAGTCGGCCAACATTCTGCTTCTGGAAACCCCCGGAGTCTTCGTCTACGCCAAGAACTCCCTGACCGTCGGTTCGGGAGACACGGTACGAGCCGTGGGTTGTTTCGTCTCCGAGGGCAGTGTGGATATGGACGTCAACTACACCATCGGTTCCATCGTCAGCGGCCAGGGAAGCATCCGAGCCCAGCAACTGTACTACGCCCCCCAGTACTCCCGAGCATCCGTCTATATTCCCAAGCAGCTGAGGACAGGCGGCAAGGGCATCACAGCCAACGACGACTACTGGGACAACGCCTTCAATTTCAAGTACGGCTCCAAGCTGGACACCGAAGAGGGCATGGACGTACCCGAGCAGACGGTGTTCTTCCCCTCTTCCTACGGATGGGGTCCCTAATAAAACTGGAAACTTCGCCGCTTCATTTTAGCTTCTTTTCAGCTGCCTGGTGTAGTCTGAATGCATGGAAGCAGGGCCATTAAGCAATAGCGTCAGCGGTCGGCTGATTCGCGGACCACTCAAAGGTACGGCTCGGACCGTGGGCGCTCTGAACCGTTTGCAACCGAGCCTACCCTATTTTCTGGTGAAAGGCGCCTGGTGGCTGCACGGCTTCCAGAGCATACCCGATTGCTTTCCCATCGTTCAGTCGGCGGCCCGGCTACTTCCGCACGGCGAACTCGACGAGAACAGCTGGAGCGAAGTCCACTTGCTTGACTCGCTGGATGAGAGCACCTTGCCTGCCTCCTCTCCCAGCGGCCAGGTAGAACGATATCGTGGCTCCGGCGTGGTCATCGACCGGGACGGTAGCTTTCGAAAAATCTTTTTGACCTCCGAAACCAACCTCGAAGGGACGGGTGAATGGAAAATCGGCGAGACCGAGTGTATCGCCGTACCGGTCTCGAAGAGCGTCTCTTATGCTCCTTTACTGCCCTCGCGTCCCTCGCTCTTCGTGGGTGGGTTAATCTCCCTCTCGGCCGAACCCCCGGAAGGGTTTTTCGCCGCCGCCACCAGCGCCGAGTTTCAGAATTTAGGATATAGGCTCGAGAGCGCGGAGAGGGCCCGGGTCTGGCTTTATCGAGTTCCCGATTCCCGTACCCAATCTTATTTTGACTTTCATTACGCTTCACCTGATCGCCCCCGCTGCAGCGACCGAAGCTCCAAGTTTCTCATCGCCTCGGGCGTGGGGCCGGCCTCCGACCCGGCCTCCGCCGGCGGCCGAGAGTGTCATCTTCTTTGGCTGGGCGATGAACAGCACGGCCCACTTCAGTGGTACCTTGAGACCCTCACCAAGCCGTTTTCTCTGGACGAACTCGCTCGAAACCACAAGGGTCTTGCTCAGCGACTAACGGACGGAACTTTCTTGCTCAGCAGTGTGAACTTCACTCACAACCTCAGCAAGGACGGCTTCAATGAGCTTCAGACCGACCCCGAACTCTATCGTCGAGTCTTCTCCGAGGAGTACGACCAGTTTTTGATGAGCCTGTTTGAGCCCCAGCCCGGTGGACCCGCCCAGGCTTCCTATCTGTTGGCCACGTCGCGAGGCTGCACCCAGGGATGCAGCATCTGCTGCTCCGGCGGACTGAAGGCTTTCCAATCTTTTTCCGGAGAGAGAATGATGTCGGAGTTGAGGACTCTGGCCGCCAAAGAGTCTCTTCGATCCCACGGCTTCATCGATATCTTTTTTTTGGATAGCAATTTTAATAACAACCCCAAACGCATCGTCGAGTTCGCCCAACTGTACCGAGAGAGCGATCTCTATGGTCGGTTTCGTTTTTACGTCAGACATAACACGGTCAAAGGTTTTTTAAAGCGCCAAGCCGGCGTGAATGTACCGGACCTCGAACTGGTCCAGGCCTTTCGCACGCTGGGAATCACGGAAGTCTTCATGGGAGTGGACACCTTTGACGAAGCCAGTACGCTCACGCTCAAGAGCAATCGTGTTCAACTCGCCCGGCGTGGAGAAGAGACCTCTGCCACTTATACACCCTCGGAGTTGCGCTCGTTAGTGGCGGTCTTGGAGTCCGAAGGGCTTTCCACTCGAGCGTTCTACTTGCAGAACAACCCCTGGGTCAGCGACTTCGATCGACTGGAGAGTTACTATCACATTGCCGACCTCTGGTTCAACTTCGCCCACTTTTCCATCGACACGCGGGAGCGGCAGGTCAATCAACTGAAACCGTTCGCCGGGAGCCCCATCGAGCAGATCAACCGCCTGGCCGACAACGCATGGACTTCTGGGGGGCGGTTCGTGACAGGTAGCGAGGTGGGTGAACTGGACGAAATGATGTCGCTGAGCTACTTTGGCAAGCCGCGCCATCGTTCCAACCCCCATGAAATCGCCCGACTTTTTATTTTGGAACTCGACCGCGTGAGAGCGATGGTGGAGGACTCCGGTGACGAGCAACTCCTGGCCAAACTGTTGGCCCTGGATGAAGCGTTTGACCTGCATCCCCTCATTTCGTCGGTGGGTCGTTCCTTCGCCGCTCGATGGAGCGATCTCGGTCCGTTTGACCCCAGGGCACAGAAAGCGGCTTTTCAGCGGGCCGCCCGGCCTCTCTTCGACGGGCTTGCCGATACGGTACCACAGGCCCAGACTACGAACAAAAGTGGCAACTCGGCCCGTTTACGGGCGGCTCAACGCAGAGAGCCGTTCCCAGAGAAACAGACGACCCGGTAGACTCTTTCACAAGACTAACAAAAAGTCGTAAGATCCTTGTCCCTATTTCCCAGAAAAACCGGCTAAATCGCCGTATTTGGGGCAAGGATCTTACGACTTTTTGTTAGGGTCTGTTGACTTGTCCTTAGGCTGGACCAGCGGCACCGAGAAGAAATCGTCCACCAGGGTGTCCCGGCCTTCGTCGGCGCCCAGCGCTTCCTCAATGGCGGCTTTCACCGGACCCATCGTGGCGAAATTGTCGCGAAAACCCCAGCGAGTCATGTCTCGATGGTTGGGGCCCTGGATCACGTCGCTGACCACGGTTTGCACGCGGAACTCCACGTCCGGTCTGTCTTCCAAGACCTTAAACCAGTGACCTAGCTCCACTTCGATGACATCCACATCTTTGGCGTCCATGTCTTTGGCCCATTTCTGAGTCTCGATATTCGGGGTACTCACACGACTGTAGCTGACCTGGAGATCGTGCCCGGAATGAGGCGTCAGCCAGTCCAGACTCTCTCGTTCTCCGTCGGGATGGACCCAGGTATGAGGGGTGGTGACCTGACGCACCTGCAGGCTTGGATCGACACCACCGCAAGTCCCCACAAAATTCAACTTCTTAACTCCGTGCTCCAGGAGAGCGTCCAACAGGTCTCGGGAGAGATCGCCGTACAGAGGCGGCAGAAACCACACGTCCTGACCGTTACGAAGTTTCATCACTTCCATCTTCACGTTGGCCATATCCGAACTTTCCTCGGTCTCGCCCACCACCGGAGCGCCACGCCTACTAAACAGGTCCCACAGGTGACCCAGGTTGCGGACGGGATGGTCGCTCAATAGGGCAAAAGCGCTCGTTTTCGACATACCGTAGACCACCAGGTCCGGAGCTTTGTCCCCCAGACGACGGAAAGTTCGCAGATAGTCGTCCTTAAAGGAATGAGTCGCCCCCACCGTTTGGACTTGTTCGCCGACGGCTCCGGCCAGCTTCAGGAAACTCTGCATGTGCTCGACTCGATCGTCGCCGTTGACCCGCCAGATGAGTAGCTGTGACTTTCCCTCCGGATCTTTGGCGTGGCGTACCTGGTGAAATCCGACCTCTTTGTCGACCGGCTCGCCCAGATTCCATCCGCTCTCCTTGAGCCGTTCCAGCGTTTTTCGGCCCTCGCCGACGGCGATGGTGACCGGACGGCCGTCTTTCACCCACTCCAGCGTCTCGGGGCCGAGATTCTGTTCCATGTACTCAGGGGTATCTTTGATCGTGTGGGGTCCGGAAAGGTCCATGGTGTCGACCTGCTCGCTAAAGCCGCTCACTCTAGCAAGGCTCGGAGCGGGCTTCGGGGCCGGATTCGGCGGAGCGAGGCTGAGAGCGGACGCTTTCCACGGACTGATCATAGGGGAATCGTAGCTGTTCGTTCGGAAAAACCTCTGAAATGTCCGCGCTGAACAGCTATCGTGAGTTGACCACCCTGGGCCGTCCCCTGTGGGTCCTGGCCGGTGCCAGTTTGATCAATCGGTGCGGCGCTATGGTGCTGGCTTTCATCACGCTCTATTTCGTCAAAGTGCTCGGATTCTCGTTGCTGGTAGCGGGCACCCTGACGGCCGTCTACAGCGCGGGAAGCGTCTTGTCCGCTCCTGTTTCGGCCTACCTCTGTCGTCGCTACTCGGCCTGGAGAGTGCTCACTCTCAGCATTCTTCTCTCCGGGCTGGTGATGTTGATTTATCCATGGTTCACCAGTCTCTCGGCCCTTATCCCCGTTACCCTGCTCTTCGGCTGCATCACCGAGGTGGCCCGGCCGGCCGGCTATACCTGCTACGGCCAGTTGGCCCCCAAGGAGCGAAAGCGGGAGGCGTTTGCCTTGCATCGCCTTTCCGTCAATCTCGGAATGAGCCTCGGGCCGGCCGTCGGCGGAATCCTGGCGACCGTAGACTACCGGTACATCTTCTGGGTCGACGGCGTCACGTCCATTCTGGCCGGTCTGGTCCTCATCGTCTGGTCCGCCGAAGTCGACCTGCAGGTGCCCAAGGAGACCCGCTCCTCCGACCCGGGCCCTCTTCCCGGGAGGTTCCGGCTCTTCATTCTGGGCAACTTTCTCGGACTGCTCGTCTTCACCCAACTCTTCGCCGGTGTGCCGCTCTTTGCGGTGGAGTTCGTCCATCTCACGGAAGCCAAGGCCGGGCTCCTCTTCACCTGTAACACCCTTCTTGTGCTACTCTTCGAAGCCCCTGTCGTTCACGTGACCAAGGGTTGGAAACTCTCGCGCGCCCTCACCCTCGGCCATCTCTGTCAGGGAGCCGGCCTGGCGTTGCTCGGTTTCTTCCCCACCTTCCACGGTATGCTCGCCGGAGTGGCGCTTTTTACGGCGGGAGAGATGCTGCAGGCTCCGCTCGGATTAGCCTACGTCAACGAAAGCGTGGCACCGGAAAACTTAGCGACAGCCAACTCCTGGCTTGCCGGCACCGGCAGTGTCGCCTTCCTTATCGGACCTCCCTTGACAGCACTATCCCTGGAGCAGCTGGGCGGCTCGGGCCACTGGAGTATCGTCGGCACACTTGGATTTCTGGCGGCCGTTTGGATGTGGATGTTGGGCGAGCCGTCGTCCTCAGATCGTTGAATGGCAGGTCCGCCCGCTTTCTTAAGAAATGGGGGCCGCCATGAGAACTCCTATCCTGTGTTGTTTCCTGCTGGCTCTGCTGCTCGTCCCGGCTCCCGCTGAAGATCCCGACGGCTTCGCCTCTCTTTGGGTTGATAAGAACGCCGAGTTTACGCTCGACGATGTGCGCCAAACGCTGGAAGAGCTGTCCAAGCAAGAGACCGATCCGGAGCAGATCATTGTTTTCATACACGGCTTCAAAAAGCCGAAAGCGGGCAGCACTCGGGATTTCAATATTCTGGCCGAGCAGCTCGAAGCGCAGTTTGAAGAGGACTCCACCCGAGTGGCGCTAGTCGGTGTTCAGTGGGATTCCTCGGTGGACATACAAAAAGCCAAAGGACTCGACGCCCTTCGCATGATCAGAGCCTATCACGACGCGGTTCCTCTGGCCCGAAGCGTGGGGCGCGGACCGACCAGAGCGCTCCTGTTGGCGCTTCAGGAGAGGTATCCGAAAGCTCATCTATCGGTGTTTGCCCACAGCATGGGATGTGAGGTCGCCGCCTCCGCGCTCCTGCCCGAGATCGACTACGACGAGTACGAACCGTTCGGAGAGACTTTCCGGCCCGAGGAAGACGTCCGCCTTGATCTCCTGGTGCTCGCCGGCTCCGATCTAGACTACGATTTCTGGTACAAGAGCGGCATCTCGGCCCGGGAGATGGAAGAGCGTACTCGACTAGCCTGGCTGACGGTCGCCGACTATCTCGACAAAGGCGACAAAGTTCTCAACACCCGGCGCCGAATTCGGGGGCGAGCCGGGGGGTCCAGTTTTCCTCGGCTGACCATGGAGCAACTCGATCAAACCGTGGCCGAAGCGCGTCTGTTCTTCGACAACCAAGACATCCCCCGGAGCCATCAGTTTCTCGACTACTACACCGATGAGCGACTGGAAAGGATTCTCGCCGCTCTTCGCTATCTCACCGTTCCCAGAGCAGCCCAGCCCCAAGAGCTTGCCCGCCTGGACGAGATCCTGGCCGCACCAGACGACCTCGAGGTCCTGCTACCTCTGCTCGACTCGCCCGGCTACGCCGCCAAATTCTACGCCCTGTGGAGATTGGAAAGACTCAACTGCGGCGACTCGCGCCATATGACCGATTTGACCCTGGATGAGATGGCTGAACTGCTTAAGCTCGATCCCAAGAAATTGCCCCAGGCCAGGGAGAGTTGCGTCTGCCTTACTGTGAAAAAGGGCCATTTCCCCTCTCCCAAGCAGTTGCAAGAAGCCGGCGTTAATCCGTAACTCTCGCGGTGGGTTTAAGGATGAAGTAACAAGATAGAAACAAACCAAGCGACTCCATGGATCTAGTATCCTGACAACGAGGAAACAGACCATGAACTTTAATCCATTCCGCGACGTGCGCACCGGACCGCGTGTCCTTTTCAAACAAGAAATGGGGATGACACCCGAACAGGCCGGCAACCCCGAATCCCAGGAGAAAATCCCCTTTTCCGGGTCGGAGTTGACTCATAAACAGTACAACGACGTGTTCGAAGGCGACAGTTGGAGCATCCCGACCTCCAACGGCCATATCAACACCTCCTTCCGTCCCATGGAGTTCCAATCCAACGGCGACGAATCCGCTGAAATGACGGTCAAGACGAAGGAAGGGTGGTTTGGCACTCGCCTCTTCGCCAAGAGAGGCCACGCCCATATCGTGACCGGTGGCGGAAACGACGTCGTCAAACACCAGGGCAACTCCCAGAGCAACGTCTCTGTGGTGGAAGCTGGTTCGGGTCGCAAGACCATCATTCAGGACCTCGGAAAAGCCGATGACAAGAGCGTCCTCTACCTCGACAATACCGAGGGTACGATCATCATCAACGGCGGCGAGGACAACGACGAACTCCACATCCATCACCGCAACGAGGGTTTATCCTACACCCTCATCCAAGACCCCGCCCAACTCCCCGACCCGAACGACGGCTATCCCGGTCTTCGCATCGTGACCCAGGGTGTGGAAAAGATTTTCCAGTATCGAGACTATCTCGAGAGCAACTAGAGTGTCAAAATTCTCCCAATGAGCAGCAGCTTGGAGTCTTTCGTAGGCCAAGCCGGAGACGCTGGAACGAAGCAGTCTCAGGGCGAGTTTTCTATCTCCTCGGCCCAACAGTTGGAGAAGTTACAAGGTCTTCTTTTAGAAGAGCCGGGAAATTTTGCGCTCAAGATTATCCAAGGTCTGGTGGCCTCCGGAGCCAAAGAAATCCGGTGTACGTTAGGTCGTCTGAGCATGCGAATCGAGGCGACCGGATGCAAGCACCCTCGTCACGGTCTGCTGGAAAGGTTCTCCGGCAAAGTCGGAGGACAGAAAGACGCCACCGACGACCTCGCGCTCGGAGTGGTAGGAGCTCTCGGTTTGCAGATGAGTGAAGTCGGATGGCAATTGGCCCGGGGCGAATCCGTGGTGATGGATAAGTACGGCGTTCAACGCCCCTCCGACTCCAACAAAAGCGACAAAACGTCCTTTACCTTCAAGTTTCCCGTCCTCTCCTTTCTGGAATCGATCCGGGTCGCTATCAGCATCCGAGGCTCCGCCCACCAACTCATTTCCTGCAAGTGCTGCTACTGCCCCGTTCCCATCTATCTCGGGTCCAAGAGAATAAAACCGATCGAGTTTGGCTCGCGATACGCCTCGGGCGGCGGAAGAGTCACCCTGAAAACCGTCACCATCGGCATGAAGACCAGCATTTATCCGAGCCTCACCAAGTACTCCTATCAGTATTGGGGGCGAATGAACGTTTACGGCACGGAGAAGCGCGACAGTCACTCTCCCCCGCAGATCTGGGGTCCCATCCAGTGCGCGGCCAACGGTCCTCCCAACAAGACATCCTCGAAGAGAGCTTGGTACGACTCGTTTCTCCTGGCTCATGTTCAGGAAACCGCTCAGGGGCTGAATAAGCTCGTAGAGCCTCCGGAAGATGCCGCTCTCCTAAACTCGCTCTACCTCCTGGCCGACCGCGACGCTCCCGGCGGCACTCTGAAGCTCATTTCAAGAGGCGTGGAGGTCTACAGCGAGCCTCAACAGATCGGAAGCTCCCGCGGGGTGGCGATCGCTTCAGCCGGTGGACTGAAATTCGACGCCAGCACTCTCAAAGTCGTGCAGGACGAGAATTTCGAAAACAGGCTCAAAGAGGTTCGAGAGCAGATGGACTTGTTGAGGAGCGAGGTGCTTATGAGAAGCGGGGCCGTACCCAAAGAGTTTCAACTCGGTCCGGGCAGTTTGTATTAACTCACCCTCTGCTCTTCTTTCAGACGGCTCACCGCATGATGGATCGACCCGGTCGGCTCCACCAATCCCTGATTGACGAAGAATATCTGGTCGGCGTTTTCGATGGTTCCGAAACGATGAGCGATCGTCACTTTCGTGGTCTCGGGGGGCAGTTTTTGCAGCAGTCGGTCCAACGTCTTCTCGGTGACGGTGTCGATGTTGGCGGTGGCTTCGTCCAGAATCAAAAGACTCGGGCTCCGCTGGATGGCTCGCAGGAAGGCCACCACCTGCTTCTGACCGAGACTCAGGCCCTCCACCGGTGTCTCCAGACCCTTCTCAAACATCCCCTCCAGCCCGTCGAGAGAGTCCAGATTGTCGCCCAGAGTACCCGAGAAAAGAAACGGGTCTTGAAGAATAAATCCGATCTTCCGGCTCCTTTCTTCGGCCGAGTAGCTCCTCAGATCGCGACCGTCAAGCAAAACGACGCCCGAGGTCGGGTCGAACAGGCGAGAGATCAAAGAGGCGGTCGTCGTCTTACCTCCGCCCGTCGGGCCCACGAAAGCGTACGATCTGCCCGGCTCCAGCTTGAAGCTCACCCGGTTTAGCACCGTCTGGTCTTCTCGATAGCCGAAGCTGACCTCCCGAAACTCGATTCGCGGGGCGTGGGGCTCACACTTTCCGGCCGGCAGTACCGGGAGTTGACTCCTCTCCTCAAGGATTTCGTTGATCCGGGTGTATCCCGCTCGCGCCGATTGAAAAGTGGCCCACAAAACGGCCAACTGGCGCATCGGATTGTAGACTCGATCGACATAGACCAGATATCCGATCAGAAGACCCAGGCCGAATTCCCCTCGAGCAGCCAGGATCAGACCGTAGACCAGCACGATCAGTTGAGCCAGGTGAGAACAAAGAGAGTAGAAAGGACCGAGAACCCCGTTGGCCACACCCGCTCGCAAAGCGTGGGCGTAGTTGCGACGATTCACTTCGTCGAAACTCTCCCGGAAATAGTCGCGGCGTTCGAAAACGGCGATCACCTTAAAATTCTCCAGGCTCTCAGTGACCTCTGCCGAGACCTTACCCGTGCTGACGAGATTGGTGGTGTTTTGGGAGCGAATCCATGGGGTCAGGGCGGCCGTGAGCAGACCGACCACCACCGCGGGCCCGAGCGCGGCCGCGCCGAGGCGAGGTTGGAGAGCGAGCAAAAATCCGGCCGCCCCGACCATCGAAACGATACTGCCCACGAAGCGCATCAGAGACTGCGAGAAAAACTGGTTGATCTTCTCGGTGTCGTGGTTGATACGAGAAATCAGGTCTCCCGTTTGATGCCCGGCGAAGTAGGCCAACGGCAAGCTCTGCAGCTTATGAAACACCTCGTCTCGCAAGCGGTACACCACCCGCTGACCGATGCTGCCCATCCACAGCGATTGAAAATATTGAGAGACAAAAGCCACCGCGGCGATCGAAAGGAGCAGGCCCCCGCAGCGCATCACCCCCTCGTAGTCACCGACCATCAGGTAGGTGTCGATGGCATAGGCCAGGACGGCCGGCGCCGACAGCCCCAACCCGGATGTGATCAAAAGAGCGATGCTAGCCTTGATCAGGTTCTTCTTTTCGACCAGCAGCAGCCTATTCATACTCGTGGGTACTCTTCTGCGATTCAAAGATCTGCCGATAGTCGGGAGAAGAGTCCAGGAGTTCGGCGTGAGTGCCGGAGGCCAGGACCTCGCCCTCCATCATCAGGATGATGTTGTCGTAGTCCGCGATGGTCGAAATTCGTTGGGTCACGGCCAGCAGGGTCAGGCCCGGATAGTTCGTTCTCATATTTTCGAGAACTCTCTTCTCGGTCTGCTGATCGAGTCGGGCCGTGAAATCGTCCAACAGCAAGATGTCCGGGTTCACGGCCAGAGCTCTCGCCAGCATCACCCGTTGCTTCTGACCTCCCGACAGTGAAGTCCCTCGCTCCGACACCACCGTCTCCAAGCCCTCGGGCAGCGACTCCACGAACTCATGGAGTTCCGCGGTCCTCACCGCCTTGTCAAATCCTTCCGGCGTCACTTCGGGATGAAAAGCGATGTTCTCGCGAAGGGTGGTGTGAAACAGAGCCGACTCCTGAAAAACCATGGAGACTTGATGTCTCAGGTCGACCGGCGAGTAACGGCCGTCGTAGGTGAGAGAGCCGCTCTCGGGGTCGGTCAGACCGGTCATCAGATAGAGGAGCTGAGTCTTACCGGCAGCGGTGGGCCCGATAATCGCGTTTCGGGTGCCCGGGCGCAGGGTGAACGACACGTCCGATAGCACTCGTTTCTCGCCCAGCGTCAAATTGAGCTGCTTCGCCTCCACCAGTCCGCCCAGTTTGGCCTCCACCGTTCCGCTCAAGGCGGAGTCGGAAGCATCCAACACCTCGTAGACGCGCTCCCAGGAGGCGCGGGCTCGCGCGATAATCCCAAACATGAATCCGATCATAAAGACCGGAAAGATCAAGAGACCGAGATAGCTGACGAAGGCCGTCAGATCTCCCATGGTCATCTGCTCGGCCAGCACGTACTTGCCACCCAACAGCAAGATAATCAGCGTGCCCATGCTGGCTGTGAACATCACGATCGGGAGCATGACCGCGAAGTGACGAACGATGCTCAAGTTCACATCCAAAGAGCGAGAGTTGGCCAGATCGAAGCGCTTCATTTCCTCGGCCATCTTATTGAGGACGCGAATCAGACCGGCTCCGACGATGCTCTCGTTGATCACCTTATTCAGCCGGTCGACCACCTCTCGACTCTCTTTAAACAGCACTCTCACTCTCATCAAGACCAGCGCGAATGTCAGCCCGATCACGGGGATGATGGAGAGCACGGCGAGCGCCAGTTTCCAATTGATCTTCAATAGCATCACGCTACCACCGGCTAGTATGACCACGGAGGCCAGCAATCCCGCGATGGCCTGAGAGACGAACAGTTTGATGGCGTCCACATCGGAGGTCAGATTGGTCAGCAGCTTGTCCGCCCCCTGGGCCATCACAAACTTATAACTTTGGCGGGAAAGCTTGTCGGAGATCCGTTGGCGGAGATCGCGGGCCACTTTTTCCGAGGTGTAGACCTGAACCAGGCTCTGCAGAGAGCTCAAGAAGGCCACCGCCACGATAGCGGCAAGGAAGTTGTGGACGATGGCCTCTGAAACGGCTGCTTCCCGGGTGTAGGAGTCTACTCCCCGACCGATCAACTCGGGAAAGACCAACGTGGCGCCGTTACCAGCCAGGCCCAGAAGGGCGAGCATCAGGATCAGCGAGCGATATGGGGTGAGTAGTTTCAGCATCCTAAAGCGGTTTGAATAGTTGTTTATTGCCTTTTCAGTCGCTGGTCAACCCCCTTCCCACGAACGCGGAGCTCCGAAAGGTACAATCACGCGCCTCGCCAATCTTTAGGAGACAAACCCTATCGGAGGTAACTATGAAAACTTCATTTCTCGCACTCGGACTTCTGGTCGCTCTGAGCGCTCCCAGTTGGGCCCAGCCGCAGCGCCAACAGACCTGGTTTCACTCGGTCGACTCAGACGAGGTACCCACTTATCAAGAAGCTCCCGATCCCAGCGGTCGATACTCCGACCAAGAGCTCAAAAGCTATGAAGACGAAAAACCGATCAACGAAGATCAAAACGAACTCAAGTCCTACGAAAACGAGCGAGGCAACAAAGAGAACGACACCGACTTTTCCAATCGTCAGCCGAACTACAAGAAGCGGGATCTGAGCGACGACTAAGACCTGCCGGATCTAGACAGCTACCCAGCTTTGCGGCGGTACCCAAAAGGATGTCGCCGTTTTATCTTTTGGTCTCCTCAGTCGATTTCGTGATTCGCTTATCGTTGACTTATGGGTGAGTCCACCATAGGCGAAAAAATCCGAGTGGCGTTGGTAGGGGTCCGGGCAATCTTCCGGAGCGGTATCCGAGCTCTTGTGGAGTCCGAGCCGACCCTGGCCCTGACGGCCGAGGCTGATAGCCTGGACGCATTTATCCAAGCTACCAGAAATGACGACACGGCAACGGACGTGGTGGTCCTTGAGGTTCGTCCCGGCGACGGACCTGACTTGAAAGACATTCAGTCCCTTTTACAGTACCAACCAAACGTCGCCCCCGTGGTCTTTGCCACTTCCAACGACAGCCCCGGGCTTCAAGAAACTCTGCTCGCAGGTGCGCGCGGCTACTTAGACGCCGATTCGGCCCACGAAGACATCGTCGATGCTCTCAGGGTCGCCGGACGGGGAAAGTGTCTTCAAGTGCCCGCCAGGTCTCTTCTGAACGTCATACGAGGTCTCCCCTACTCCCAAAACACCGAAGGCTCGAGCCCCGGATTCGCTAGACTCACCGCGCGTGAGCTTGAGATTCTCAACGCCATGTCCCGCGAAGAATCGTACCGCGGGATCGCTGCCGAGTTTGGTCTCGCACCTTCCTCGGTAAAGAAGTACGCCCACAGCATCATCACCAAACTCGGAGCGACCAACCGTTCCACCGCTGTCATTCGAGCGTACCGAAACGGTCTCTTAAAGACCGACTCTCCGGTGGGTGGTCTACCAAGGTAGACCACCTCCTGAATACCCCAACTCCATCCGGAAGTCGCACTCTTTCTTTCCTTCTGCCACGTAGGTTGGTTGACACCTAACCGGATGAGGGCGCAATAAGCCACCCTCTCCCAATCCAAATTAACTACTGCCATCCAGAGGAGAGCATATGAATCCCAAACAGTCGGCTACGGCCCGACAGACAAAGAGGCCGTTGAGCCTCCTTTTATCCCTATTTCTAGCCACCGTCCTGACCGTCGGTTGCGGGAATTCGACCGAAGAATTCGTTTTCACGGGCACGAGCCGCGTGATCACCAACGTCGACGTCCAACCCCCTACCGCGTCCTTGACGGTAGGTCAGAGCCGGCAGTTCGTCTTAGAAACGACGTTCTCGGACGGTACCACCGTCACAACGACCAATCAGTTCAACGGGCAAGTAGCCTGGGATTCCGACAATGAAGCCGTGGCCACTATCGACGAGAACGGCCTTGCGACCGGCCTCTCCCCCGGCACCGCGACCATCACCGGGACCCTCACCTCGGCTCAAGGGGTCTTCTTTGATACGGCCACTCTCACCGTGACCCCCGCCGCCAATCAAAGTCCTCAAGTCAATCTCGACGACGCAGCGCTGGCTTACACCAGAGGCTCCGGAGACACCGCGGCTTTCCCCAACGCCACCGTCACCGACGACCAGGCGAACCTGGCCAACGGCACGCTGACCATCGAGGCCACCGGGAACAACACGGGGATCGACCTGACCGCTCCCAACACACCCGATATCGGCACCGTCACCGATGACGACGCCAACGACACCATCACAGTAGCGCTCAACAACAACGCCACCCCGGCCAACATTCAATCCTTCCTGCGAGCCGTTCAGTTTCAGGCCGACAACACCGCCAACTTCGGCTCCGTGACCCTCGACGTCACACTCACCGACGGTCAAGGCGGAAACGGAACCGACTCCAGACAGGTCAACATTCAAGGTGCTGCAGCCCAGAACGTCACCGTCGCTCCCAGCGGGGCCGACTTCACCACCATCCAAGCCGCCGTGAATTCCGTGGCTGCTCAATCCGGTGGTCAGGGCAGCGTGATCACGGTTAGCTCCGGAGACTTCACCAGCGACGGCACGGGCACCGACGGTATCATCGTCATCAGCAACGACGCCGACCTCGAAGGCCTCGAGATCCGCGGCGCTAACGCCGGCGTCAGCGCCGGAATCAATCCCGGCACTCGTGGCACCGAAACCGTCGTCAACGCCTTCGACATCGACAATCAAGTCACCATCGACGGCTTTCAAGTCAACGGTGGCGGTACGTCCGTCGCCTCCGCCGACGATCAGGGCTTCGGACTCAACGACGAGGCCTCAGGTTCTATCATCCGTAATAACGTGGTCGACTACACCGGCGTCAACGCCTCAACTCGCGGTGTCCTCACCGTCACCGGCACCGACCCCTCCAACCTCACCATCGAGTTCAACCACTTTCAAGGCTGGACCGGCGCCGTCTACCTACAAGGAACGTTGGACGCCGCCCTACCTTTACGCACCGGTGGTCATACCATCAACGGAAACGTGGCCGAAATGAACACCGTGGGATTCTCGAACGACGCCGTGGAGAATACGGAGTTCACCAACAACGTCGTTCTCTCCGACGGAGCCGGCGAAGAAGCTTTCGGCTTCGCCCAAGCCGGCACCGGGATTGTTATCAACAACAACGACATCGCTAATCAAGTCGTCAACGCCTACGTCGTCCTGGCTGTTCCGAACTTGACCATCGACGCCGAGAACAACTGGTGGGGTCAGGCTTCCGGTCCCATCAACGACGGTAGTGGAGACGACCAGATCAATCGAGACGGCAACGACAACGACGCTGTTTTCGACACCGACCCTTTCCTGACCACCGACCCGTTTCCGGCCTTGCCGTAAACACCAAAAGTGGTTAGCGAGAAAGGCC
>Ga0208331_100246_pt1 | contig 16850 bp, 14 predicted proteins | sample DeeseametaMP1648_FD_184184 | JGI IMG/M metagenome (GOLD analysis project Ga0208331, IMG submission 184184) | Marine microbial communities from the Deep Pacific Ocean - MP1648 (SPAdes) | ecosystem: Environmental > Aquatic > Marine > Oceanic | place: North of Tokelau, South Pacific Ocean... | reverse complement strand
GAAGGCTTGGCGAACCGGAAGTTCGCCAAGCCGCAAAGCCTATCTTGCCAGCAGCACCGACAGGTTGTCACTGTTATTATTGGCGGAAACGAGGTCGAGATTGTTGTCATCGTTCAGATCTGCTATCGCCACGGACTCGGGGGCATCTCCCGCGCCGAAGTTGGCGGCGGCCTGAAAGGTGCCGTCTCCGTTGCCCAGCAGCACCGATAGGTTGTCGCTGCCCCCATTAGCGGAAACGAGGTCGAGGTTACTATCACCGTTCATATCCGCTATCGCCACGGAAGCGGGGCCATCTCCCGTGCCGAAATTGGCGGCGGCCTCAAAAGTGCCGTCTCCGTTGCCAAGCAGCACCGACAGGTTGTCGCCGTTAACATTAGCGGAAACAAGGTCGAGATTGTTGTCACCGTTCAGATCCACTACAGCCACGGAAAGCGGCCCGGCTCCCGCGTCGAAATTGACGGACGCCTGAAAGGTGCCGTCACCGTTGCCCAGCAGCACCGAAAGGTTGTTGCTGCCCACATTAGCGGAAACGAGGTCGAGATTGTTGTCACCGTTCAAATCTGCTATCGCCACGGCTCCAGGGAAAGCTCCCGCGGCGAAATTGACGGCGGCCTGGAACGTGCCGTCTCCGTTGCCCAGCAGCACCGACAGATTATCGTTAAACGCATTAGCGGAAACGAGGTCGAGATTGTTATCACCGTTCACATCCGCTATCGCCACGGAACTAGGACGATCTCCAGCGTCGAAATTGACGGCCGCCTGAAAGGTGCCGTCTCCGTTGCCCAGCAGCACCGACAGGTTGTCGCTGTCTCGATTAGCGGAAACGAGGTCGAGATTGCTATCACCATTCACATCTGCTATCGCCACGGAAAGAGGGAAATCTCCGGCGTCGAAATTGGCGGCCGCCTGGACGGTGCCGTCTCCGTTGCCCAGCAGCACCGACAAATTGTCGCTCAACGCATTAGCGGAAACGAGGTCGAGGTTACTATCACCGTTCACATCCGCTATCGCCACGGAACGAGGGGAATCTGCCGTGCCGAAATTAGCGGGGGTCGGGAAGGTGCCGTCTCCGTTGCCCAACAGCACCGAAAGGTTGTTGCTGCCCACATTAGCGGAAACGAGGTCAAGATTGTTGTCACCGTTCACATCCGCTATAGCCACGGAAAGTGGGCCATCGCCCGCGGCGAAACTGGTGGTGGCCTGGAAGGTGCCGTTGCCGTTGCCGAGCAGCACCGACAGATTGCCGCTGCCAAAATTAGCGGAAACGAGGTCGAGATTGTTGTCACCGTTCACATCCACTATCGCTACGGAATAGGGGGCAACGCCGGCGCCGAAATTGGTGGCGGTCTGGAAGGTGCCGTTTCCGTTGCCCAGCAACACCGACAGGTTGTCGCTGTTTTGATTGGCGGAAACGAGATCAAGATTGTTGTCACCGTTCACATCGGCTATCGCCACGGACTGAGGGCCCGCTCCAACTCCCGCGGAGAAATTGACGGCGGCCTGGAAGGTGCCGTTTCCGTTGCCCAGCAGCACCGACAGGTTGTCGCTGTCTCGATTAGCGGAAACGAGGTCGAGATTGCTATCGCCATTCACATCCGCTATCGCCACGGAGAGAGGACCATCTCCCGCGCCCAAATTGGCGGCGGCCTGGAAGGTGCCGTTACCGATGCCCAGCAACACCGACAGGTTGTCGCTGTCTTGATTGGCGGATACGAGGTCGAGATTGTTGTCACCGTTCACATCCGCTATCGCCACGGAAGAGGGGAAAAATCCAGTGTCGAAATTGCCGGCGGCTTGGAAGGTGCCGTCTCCGTTGCCCAGCAGCACCGAGAGGTTGTCGCTGCCTCCGTTAGCGGAAACGAGGTCGAGGTTACCATCACCGTTCACATCCGCTATCGCCACGGAAAAAGGAAGAATTCCAGCAGCGAAATTGACGCGGGCCTGAAAGGTGCCGTCTCCGTTGCCCAGCAGCACCGACAGGTTGTCAGTGCCCGAATTAGCGGAGACGAGGTCGAGATTGTTATCGCCGTTCAGATCCGCTATCGCCACGGATCGGGGAAGCCCCCCCTCGCCTACTAGAAAAGATCTACTCGATATGAAGTCGGGAACAACATTACGGTAATTTGGGTCCGTGACCAATGTCGTCTGGCCGGCGATGACAATCACCCCCTGGACATACTCGCCCAACAGAGAGTCCACGGCACTGAGATATCGCAGCTGAAGCTCATATTCGCCCGGCTCTAAATCCGTAAGTTCTAAAGTTTGCGCGGGCCCTACATCAGAACGAGTGAAAATCTGCTCGACAACAACGTTGCCGCCCTGGCGAAGAGTCACACGAAAGCTGCGCACATCACTCTTCACCGAACGGTTGTTCTGTAGGGCGAGTTGAATCCGAATATTCCCGGTTAGATCAGGGACGGGCGTCGGGGTGACAGTCGGTGTGATCGTCGGCGTACTGGTGAAAACAAAGTTTTTACTGTCTCCACAACCGGCTAGAAGAGTCGCGAAACAAAGGGCCGCGCAGGATAGAAGTAGATACAATCGTTTCAAGGGAACCCCCAAAATGAATCTTTTCGAATCGGGAATAGAACCCGGCGATGGGATGGTTTGGGGCTCAATAAATCTTTTCCTCTTGACCACCGGTCGAACTCACTGCAGTTTAGAAAGTCACCACGATCCGGTCGATCACCGGATTGACCTTCTGAAAAACGGGATGAGAAGAGCTCACTTCTCGGTCCCCCACCACCTGAGTCAGCATATCTTCCCCGGCGAGTTCGTAGGCGTTTTCTGGAAGTTTGAGCCGGACGTGGATGTCCCTCATCTCCTCTTCGAGGTCGCCTCCCCAACTATTCACTCCGCCGCCGAGGTCCCATTCGAAGCCCAGGAGCGCAAACGGAACGCCGTTGAGCTTTTGGAGTTCTGCAAGGCCGGTGCCGAGAGAGATGCCGCTGGGGGTTTTCCACTCCGACTCCTCGCCCATAATCCACACACTTTCCGGAGTGGCCGTTTCTTTGGGTCCGGGTTTCCAGACGACCTTGATCGTTCGGTTCGGATGGCCGGGATAAACCACGGTCGCCGGTGAGGTCATCCCTTCCCCCAGGTAGACCTCGCCCTCTTCCATGTAGGCGGTGCCCACGATGGCGGCGATGTCGGCACGGGTCGAGTTGATCGTGACGGGGCCGACCTGCTTGCCGGAGATGATCTGCTGGTAAGCCGGAACCTCGGCCAAGCACGGGGATAACAAAAGGAGAAGCATCAACAGTTTTTTCATAGAGCCGCGGTTCGGCGTGGAAAAGGTTTCTCCTGACGTTAGCGGCACAATGGCCGTTTTGCCTGCGTTGTTACCACCGGTTTACAATCTTTAAGAAACTGTTAAAAGCAGGCAGGCCGGAGCCAGTGGGGTTCCAGACGGAAGTTTTAAGATGAAACCATGTTCATCAAGTCCACTTTCTCATCCCCCGCCCGCACGGAGTTCAAGGGCGTCGTAGCCCATCGAGGCTCGCAGAGACGAGCGCCTGAAAACACGATGGCCTCCTTTCGCGCAGCCCTTGAAGACGGTGCCAAGATCTTCGAATTGGACGTCAGCGAGACCAGCGACCTGCGTTCCGTCGTTCATCACGACGATACTCTGGACCGGACCACCAACGGGTCGGGTAAAGTCAGTGACCACACTTTTGAGGAGGTGCGGAAACTCGACGCAGGCTCCTGGTTCGACCCTCAATTCGCGGGCGAGAAGGTTCCAACGCTTGCAGAAGTGCTGAGCTGGGCCAAAGACAAGATTCACGTTGACGTGGAGATCAAGAAGCACGCGGCGACACCCGACTACGCCGATCGGCTTCTCCAAATCATCGACGAGCAGGGCGTGGCCGAGCAGGTGACCGTCACATCTTTCAATTCCGAGTTTATCGAGAATCTGGAGCGGCAAAAGCCGGGCCTCCATACCGGGTTGCTGATTGCTCCGCACAAGTCGCTCAAGGCAGCGGGTATCGGTGGAGCGGTCGGTCTGGTGACCGGGCTGGGGGCAGGTGTGGCCGCCGCCGGCTCCATTCCAGGAGCGCTCGCGGGAGCAGCTCTAGGCCTGGTCGGAGGCGCCCTGACCGGTCGCTATGCGGGATCTTCTTACGCCCGCGCAGCCATCGATACGACCTCGGCTGATGCGGTCATCCCTCATTGGTCTTTGGCGGGCCCGGGATTGATAAGACGTGGCCACAAGGAAGGCAAGAACGTCCTAACCTACACCGTCAACAAACCAATCACGGCAAGAGCCTTGAAGCTCTTTGGAGCTGACGGTGTGGTGACCGATGCTCCGGTGGAGATGCAGAAGATCTATCCCTAACGAAAGTCGCCCCAAAAGATGAATCCGGACCAAAATAGGGGGTGAAAAGTCTTCTGGTCGGCGATCAGGGCGAGTTGGGCGTCTCTGAAGGCTTGGCCGTAGCTCTTATCAGAGGCGAGGCCCTGGTAGTAGGTTGCCATGAGCCGGTAAGTGGGCTCGTCGGGCACGCTCCAAAGGCTCCCGATCACAGACCTGGCACCCTTCGACCAGAAGGCGTCAGCCAGACTGCTCACTTCGTTACCGGATTGTCCGCTGAGTGCCGTCTCACAAGCCGACAGGGTCACCAACCTGGCTTTCCTCAGATCGAGGTCGGAGATGATTTCCTGTCGAGTCAAAGCCCCCGGCCGTCCGACCTCGTCGATCAGGAGAAGAGAACTCTGAGCCGGGTTGCGGTCGTTCAGCCGCCCGTGGGTGGCAAGATGGAGTACGCCCGTTTCCGCCACCAGCTCTCGAAGGCGTAGCTCCCGAGCGTCGTTTCGAACGAAGGTCTTGCTTTCCGGGTGAAGTTTCTTAATGAACTCCGTTTCCAGTTCGGCAGCAGGCAAAGTACCGTCGGGGTTTCCGAAGACCGTCCAGGACGAGACGTTTGGCGGCGGCTCATTCTGCAGCCGGGCCAGGTCGCCGGACCGAAGCAAGGAGACGATCTCATAGTCTTCCACCAAGAATCTCGGCTTGCCGTTCGTAGCGCCTGTCACCAGCGCGGAGAACGGAAGGTTGTTTAGCGAGCCGGAAGTCGCCAGCAGAAGACGCTTCTTGCCGGCCAGTTCGCTCTCGACCGGCTTCAGGAGTTGATTGTAGAGCTTGTTGAGAAGGCCGTATGTGAGCTTCTGATCGGTCACCGAGCGACCTCTCAGAGCTCTCCTGAGGTTGAGGATGTCCCGCTCTAAATCGGCCGAGTTCAGGGCGTACTTTTTGGCATCGAGGCTGGAACGACCGATCACCAGGATGTAAAGTTCCGAGCGGTTTTGAGCCAGAAAATGCTGGATCAGAACGGTATCGTCCGGCAAAGAAGCTTGAATGGCGCTGATTTCGGCAGGTTTCGTGACCAGCAGCTTGCGATAGTTCGGGTGGGATTGCAAACCGGCCAGGAGTTGAACCAGACCGCGACGGGCGACCTCCAACTCCGCTCGGACCGCTTTTTGCTTCTCGGGCATATCGGTCTGACCAAGCTTCTCTTCCAGTGAATGGATCTGTTGCTTCTTCCAGTTCAACTCCGGCTGCCCGCTGAGGGGAGTCGAGGCGACTTTCTGAAGGAGGTTCTGCTTCTCCAGGTTGGCGACCGCCTCAGCCACTCTATCAGCCTCCAGAAGCCAAACGGTTCTGAGTTCGAAAATCGGGGAGTATCGACGTTTCATCTGCTCCAGGGTCCAAGCGCCGCCTTCGCTTTCGACGGCGAATTGATTCAGCAGTTGAACCGCCTGATCGAGCGTTTCCATCGCTTCTTGTCGGACGCCCTGAAGCTCCAGGATTCTAGCCAGCATGAAAAGCGCTCTGATTTTGGCCTGAAGATTCGCCGAACGGCTGTACTCATCGGCAATGCTGGTCGCTTCTTGGAGTTCTTTTTCGAGATTGTAGTCGAGGATGATTTCGGCCTTGCGGAGGACGGCGTTGTCAAGAGCGTTGCGGTCAGGCCCGGCTTTCAGCAAGCGGATACCCTTTTCCATCGTGGAGAGCGCCGCCTCGGGCTGTCCCGGCAGTTGGTTCTCGGCCAGAGCCGTTTGCACCAGACCGGCCCTCGTGTTGTACAAATGAGGTATTCGACCGAAAATCGACTCGACGGCCTTTTGTTGAATCTCTATGCTGGAGTATCGTTGGGAAAGCACCGCAGTACCAGCCTCGGCCTTCCACAGGTTGGCTCTTTCAAACTCCGGATTGGTGAAGAGTCGAATCGAGATAAGATCGATTTCTCTCTGCAGAGGGTCCAGGGCCGGGAAGCCGAGTGCCATCTCTTGCCATCCTCGTTCCCAGTCGTCCAAACTCTCACCCACCCAACGCCAGACAAGGGGCGGCGCCTGGTGCTTGGGGTCGACCAGTTTGAGAATCTCCAGTCCCCTGCGAAACGACTGCTCGTAGGCGGGCACGTCTCGAACCTCTCCGCGCAGTCGGGCCAGCCTTTGTGAAGCGGAATAGAAGCAGAATTCGTAGAGAGGCTTGTCTGCGCTCAGTTTCAATCCTCGACTCAGGCTGTCTAGAAAGGTCTTGAGATCTCCTCGAGCCTCCGACTCTCTCAGTCTGGCCAGGAGCCAGTAGATCTCTTCATCGGGCCCGAGTTGAGGGGCGGTGTCGGGGAGCGGCTCCAGGCCTGTTTGGGCCTTCAAGATCTGACTTCGAAAAGACACCAGGGGAGAACTCGGCTCAAGGCGACTCAGCCGCTCGACGGCTTCGGAGTAGGCCCCAATCCGAGCCAGGTAGTCGGCCACTCTCCAGTCGGAGGAATCGGCCAGGCCGCTCCGGGCTTCAGCCTCCGTGCTCGGGCCGTTGTAGGGAAGCCCCACGGCCAGGCCGCTCAGACCTGGTGGAGAGGGTTGCTCGACTTCCACCACGGGCCGGTTGGAGTTGGCGATAAAGCTCATGGCGTACACCACATTGAGTTTATCTGCTCTGGGACCTTGAAGGTGCACGGCCCGGCTCCAGTTGACCCAGGTATAGAGGTCGTCGCCCCCCTTCTCGACAGTCTGGTTCACGGCGGCCATGTCGCCACGAAGAGTGTCCTGATTGGCCTTTTCTATGAGTTGCTCAAGTTCCAGGGCGCGGCTTTGGAAGGACTCCAAAGGGGCGCGGTCGGGACTTTCGCCGTCGACCATCTCATACAGCACCAGGAGAGCTTGGGCGCGTAGCGATTCGATGGTCTGGGAGGGCTTCTTTGCCTGTCTTTCCAGGCTCCAGCGCAGTGGCTGGAGCTTCTCGGAGGAATTCCTCAGAAGTTGAAGGGCCTGAGATTCCCCTTTAAAGATGAGTTCCTCAGCCAGGGGTTGGAGTAGCTCTTGGGCTGCCGAGGACGCCACCAGGAGAAGGGTCATCAGCAGAGTGCGGAATATCGTTTTCACATCAGCTAACTACCCGGCTCGCCCGCCGAACTAACCTAAAACTTCCCCCCACGTAGGAAATCGCGCTCTCTGGAGCAAGCCTCAGGGCATGCCAACGCTCACGCCACCCGGGAGACAACTCTGAGTGGAAAACATCGAATCACGCATGCTCAACGCTCTGGAGCTTCTGCACTACTGCCACAAGTTTCGGGACAGACTGTTCGCCTTTTATTTCGAGAAGGCGCAGCACTGCGAGGAGTTGCTGACGGACCTCCGGGTTTTGCACACTGCGGGGATCCGCCAGATTCTCTTCTGTTATGCCGACGATAGATTGGTGCAGAAGCTCGAACTGTGGAACCGCTCGGGACAGACCTTTTTGATAGTAAACTCCAACGAGCTGGAGTTGAGAACTCCGGCTTTTATGGGTCAGCTGCAGAGGCAACTGGGAGATGGGGCGCTCCCCATCGTGCTCCTTCCTCACGGCGACGACTCGACATCGCTGAAAGAGAGCGTTATCCACTGCGCGGTGGCTATGGGAGCTACCAAAGTCTTCTTCCCCGGGCCGGAGGCACATCTGGTGATCCAGGGGCGAAAAGTGAGTTGTCCGACACCGTCTCAACTCGAGGAGGCGCTGGCGCACCCCGACACCAGCAGCTATCCGGCCGACGAACTGGGATTTCTCACTCATCAGCAAAACACTCACGGGATCGAGATTGTGCGAGTGGAAGCTGAACGGGGAGCGGTTTTTCGAGAGGTCTTCACTCACTTCGGCTCGGGTACACTCTTCACTCACGAGTTCCCCGATGTCCTCCGGCAGGCGCACGAGAGCGACGTGCTCGATATCCTGGCCATTATGAGGCCCTACGTGCGGGCCGGCACTCTCAAGGAGATGACACCCGACGAGGTTCTCAAAGCCATCAACTCCTTCACCCTCTACACCGTGAACGAGCAGATCGTGGCTCTGGCAGCGCTTTTAGAATACGACGACTGCTACGAACTGGCGAAACTCTGCACGCTGCCTCGCTATCAGGCGAGAGGCAGAGCGAAGAAGCTGGTTCTCGAGTTGATTGAAAAGGCTCAGGGCTCGGGCAAGCGCGGTCTGTTTGCGCTTACCGTGAGCGTGCAAGTGGGCGAGTTTTTTGAGTCCTTGGGGTTTCAGCCCTGCCCACGAGAGTCGTTACCGGAGGCTTGGAAGCGGGAATACGATTTCTCGAGGCCCTCGGTGAGCTACTGGTTTAGCCTCTAGCTACCGCAGCAAGGACACGGGCACTTTTCGGGCTTTCCGTCCTTGTCTGCCGCGGCACATTCCTCAGAGCAGTATTTTTGATCTTTTTCGACCCTGCACTCACAGGGAGGGTGGGCGCACTTATCGCGATGCGCTTGCGGAGGTGTTTGAGACATTGAACCTTCCTATCTGTGGCGAGCATTCTACATCGGGAGTTTATAGAACACAACCGGCCTGTCGCGCGGTCGAGACCGAGACGTTCCGGATGGACGACCAGAGCGACCACATGTAAACGATGAGAACTTTTTGTTACCACCTTGAAAACAGTTCGCCAATTTCTCCAATAAAAAGTTGACGACCCCACGACAATTTAATATTGTGCCAATACTTCGGCCACGAAGTCGCCCCGGTGAGCGTGAGAGCCGGTGGGCCCTGTCGAGCCCGGTGGGAAACGGTCGGATCGACAGAGGTTGGAACACAAACCTTCGTGATTCCGCGGACCCGGGGGGGCAAGCGGGCATCAGCAAGTGTTCTCCAGCGCTCTGGCTGGAACAACCAGAGTGAGCTTGGCGGCAAAAGAGGATCCGGCGACGGTGAAAGTGGACTCGGGCGAACCGAGACACACCTCTCAAAGCCAGTCAAGAAGTTCGAACCGAAATGTCGGACAGCGGAACGTTCGTCGCCGCGCACGCACCACGGCAGCGAAAGAGAACGGGGTTGCACTAACCTGTAAAGTGCCCGGACAGGCTCGGTAAAGGCCTGAGTGTTGTGGCCAACACACATAGGAGCTGTGTGAGCTCGGAGCAGTCCGAGAAACGCCGCAGCGACCGACGGGTCGCGAGAAGAGCACAGGGTGGCCTCTCTATCATAATGAGGCACGGCGTCATGCCCGGTGAAGCGTGACAGGGCCCGAGACGGCTATCGGATCGTGAGATGAAAGCGCTGCTTCGGCAGACACCGATGTGGTCGAAGTCGGGAACGCTCGGAGTGTGATGGGTGGCCGAGCACCGGGTTCGAGAGACCCGGACACTTGCGTGAGTGGGTGTGAACTCTCGAGGGTGTACGACCTGACCTTTAAGAGTCGTCCAGAGCCAACTGGTGAAATGGCAGCCGGGGTACCGGCTGGAACCTGGCGATACGTGGAGTCGTCGGTGGGCGCCAAGGCGCCAACATGTCGACCTATAAAGTCGAGTTAGATGGCAGTAGCCCATATGCCTAACTCTAAAAATATCGGGGTGGGGCACGGGGCGCTTCTCATGAAGAGGAGCGCCCCTTCTTGTTGTCTAGTGTTTCAACCAGGTGGTTCTCAGCAAGCTGGCCACACTCTCCGGCTTTGAAGTTACCAGATTCTCCAGAGCTTCCATGCGGTTGCCATTGGGGGCGGTGACATCGAGATGAGTCGTTAGGCCGTTCTTGTTGTTGCCGTGGTCCACGATGCCGTTGATGCTGTTTTGGTTTTCCGAGGAGCCCACTGTCACACCCAGGAGAGGGTTGATGCGCTTGCTCAATAGCCCCGCTCCCACCAGACCGAGTAAAAACATCCCCGCGCCCAGGGCTAGCGCTTCCCACAAAAGACTATGGCTTTCTTGCGCCGGAGCGAGCGTTGCCGCAGGTTCCGGAGTCTCTTCCCAGACCTTGTGGTTCCAGGGAAGGCCGGTCACGAAAATATTATCCAACCGGCTCTCATCGATACCGATCGCGCCCTTGACGATGCCGGCCACGGCAGCGAGCTCTTCGTCGCTCGCTCCGTCCACCATCACGGTGGCAGTGATGCGGTCAATCTTAGGTTGCATCCTGACGCTTACCAGAGAGTTTTGAGTATAGACATAGTTGGTGGACTTTTTGGTGACGCCGTATTTCTTCCCGTCTTCTTTGTTCTCGCCGTCTAAGAATTCTTCCATCAGCTGAGAGCTATCGGCGATCACGCCTTCATGCTTAGGGTCGCCGGGGGTCCAGCGCCGAGATTCTTCTTGAGAGGTGTCGTACTCCACGTTCACGACCGTGTGGACTCTTTCCCCAAAGATACGAGCCAGAGCGCCTTGCAGCTTATTTTGCAGCTCCACTTCTCGCTCCGACACAACGTCGAGCTGATCGGGGGCGGCAGACTCGATCTCTTTGCCCTGGCTGTTCAGCAGGGTCACGTTTTCTGGTTGAAGTTCGGGCACCGAGTGGGAGACGAGAGAAGCGATTCCCTGGGCTACTTCGGGTGTCATACGATAGCTCTTGGTGAGATCCAGGAAAACGGAAGCTTTGACGGCGACTTCATTGTCTCTGAAATAGTCTCTGGGAGGAGTGGCGATTTTTACCCGGGCGTCATTGACACCGTCCATCTGGCGCAGAGTATAAATCAGGTCGGACTCCAGTCGGCGGCGTTCTGCTGCTTTTCGCATATCGGCCGTGGGCATGGTGGGGTCCTCTTCCGGGGGAGCGGGATTGTGCCGGGGAAGAGAGTGACTGGCCAGCAAAGCTCGGGCTCTTCGAACGTCCTGCGGATGGAGCTGAATTCCGTCCATGGTGGGAGGTATGGTGTGTTCGATACCGGTATTGGTCAGCACCGAGGAGATTTCGGTGACATCCTCGGCGTTGAGCTTCAACGGATATAAATCTCCGTAGGTGTTGCTGTGGACGTCGTGCGCTTTGAACGAACCGCCCAAAAGGAGCAGCAGCACCAGGCCGCCGATTCCGTATTTGACCTTCTTGTCCAGCCCGCTCCAGATCGAGCCGACCTTACTCCACGGGCTTTGATCTGTGGTCGGTTTCGCTGATAGTTGCGAGCGTCTGCCTCTTTGAACACTTGTCTGTATACCGGTAGCCATATGGTTAAGCACCCTCCTGCTGTTTCTCTGTGTCGCCTCACCCTACAAGCGTTAGTGAGGGCTATTCAGTGAGAATGGTCACCGTTCGGACAGACTTATTCCGCAGTTTACAAAGCTTTAACAGAAGTTTACGTCGGGTTCACATGAGAGGCCGATTTTCTTGAGTCGTAGAAGCATAAGGGCGTGAAAGACTCACCAGCTATCATCGTCGCAAGTGGCTTGGCCGGACTGGTAGGCGGATTCTTTCCAGTAGCCCAGGGCTGGGTTCTGGAGCAGAGCATCGATGTGATGGGAGTGGAGATCAGCGCCGAGAGCCTGGGGCTTTTCGTCGTCTCGCGCCTCCTCTTCTTGCCTTCCCTCTTTCTCTTGGTGCTAGGAGCGGTGGCGATGAAGTGGGAGCGTTTCGGCAATCGAGGGCTGGCTACGGCCTGTCTGGTGGCATCTCTTGGCACGCTGGGAGCCTGGTATCTTCAGAAAGCGACCATCGACGGCCTGTCGGTGGTAGGGGTCGGGCCCTCGTTTGGCTCTTTTTGCTCCTGGTGAGCGGCTTGGGAGGGTTGTTGGGAGCTACTCTTCTGTTGATTTCGCCGCTGCAGCCTCCTCGGCAGCCTTGAGTTGGTCTTCTCTCTTGCTGCGTCGAATAAGAACGATGTTGCGGAAATAGATGAAGAGTCCGGTGGACTGACCCACCGCAAAGACGGGGTCTTTGAGATGGACGATGGCGTAGGTCAAGAGCCCCGCCGCCCCTGCTATGCTAAAAAACCAGAAGGCGGTGGGTATCACGCTCCGTTTGGCTCTTTCGCTGGCGATCCACTGGACCCAGAAGCGAGCCATAAAGCATGCTTGGAAGACGAATCCGAATACCGTCCAGCCGGTGAATTTGAGGCCCAGAAGTGTGTACTGGGCTTCTAGCATATTTCGTGGACCTCGAACCGGTTGTAACGGTGCTTCATCCAGAGAAAGCCGAAGAGGTCGGGGATGGTGTCGCGCAGACGTCGGTGCCAGGTGTACTTGGTCACTCCAGCTGTTCTGGCTCTGTGGGAGACGGCTGTTTCGTCAACCTTATATCCGGCCATTCGGGCGAAAGCAGGCATGAAACGGTGGGCTCCCTTAAAGAAGTAGAGCTGGTCGGCCACTTCGGTGCGGAAGACCTTCAGAGTGCAGCCGGTGTCCGTCACACCGTCATCGGTAATTTTTCGTCGGATCGCATTGGCAAACTTGGAGATGTAGACACGCCAGGCTGAGTCTCGCCGTTTCGCTCGTATGCCGCAGGCCATGTCGGCATTTTCCAGGAGCGGGAGAAGGAGAGCGATGTCCTTCGGGTCGTTCTGAAGATCGCCGTCAAGTGTTGCGATTTTGTCGTATCGAGCGCTCCTCATTCCCGCTTCCATGGCCGCGGATTGACCGCTGTTGTACACAAAAGCCAGCACGCGTACGTTGTCGGAGACCTTCTCCTTGAGATACTCCTGGCTGCCGTCGGTACTTCCATCATCCACCAGGAGAAGCTCCCAGTCGATTCCGAGAGATTCGCCTGCACTACAAACCTCATCCAGAAGTTGCTCTAAGTTCTCCCTCTCGTTGTATACGGGTACTACGATAGAAAGACCCGGCTTTCGTTCCAGGTAAGGCTCTTTCAAGTTGAATTTTTTATGCCCGGTCCAACTGTCGCGCCAGGTGCTGTAGGTATCGTCGGCTCTGTTGCTCATCCTTAGTTCTCCTCGTGTTAGGATCGTGGCAGGGTTCCGGAAGGTCATGACGCCCACCTTCCAAGGCGGAGTTTGTGTGGTGAATTTTGAACCGTAGGCTCATGAGGTTTGTGGCGCTCAGCGATACCCACGGTTGGCACGACGACGTGGTCGTTCCCGAAGGGGATGTTCTCCTGTTCGGGGGAGACATGTGCGGTCGAGGTACACTCGAAGAGGTGGGCCGGTTCGCTCGCTTTTTGGAGAAGCAGCCGCATTCACACAAGATCGTCATCGCGGGAAATCACGACTGGCCGTTCGAGAGGGTGCCGAAGAAGGCTCAAGAGGCGCTAGGGGAACTGGTTTATTTACAAGATGACGGCGTACAAGTCGACGGGGTGAAGATTTACGGAAGCCCCTGGCAGCCGGAGTTTTTTCAATGGGCTTTCAACCTGCCGCGTGGCAAGCCGCTCCGGGAAGTGTGGAACCGAATTCCCGAAGACACCCAGGTGTTGATCACCCACGGGCCTCCTCACGACATCCTGGACCTCACCTCGCGTGGTGTAGCAGCGGGCTGCGAGGCTCTAAGAGAGCGTGTGGAAGAGTTGCCCCAACTGAGGGCTCACGTCTTTGGGCACATTCATGAAGCCTATGGGTGCCGCGAGCTGGGCCGTTGTAGATTCTTCAACGCCAGTATTTGCGATCTGTATCAAAGGGCAGCAGTCAATCCGCCCTGGGTATTCGATTTATAAGGTCGCGAGGATGACCTCTCTCGGGCAGTTCCAACGAAGAGGAAAGAGGTCGGTCACGCCGCGACTGACCAGCATGACCGACCTTTCACGCTCAAATCTTAGCCCGTTCCACCGAGAGAGCCAGGCTCCCGGATAGAGATACTCTCCCCGCTGACCCACCACGATCTGCCAACCGTGCAGGTGGCCTGCGAAGACGGCATCGACACCGGCCTTGATGGCGCCGGGGAAATCGGTGGGATAGTGGCTGCAGAGGACGGCAGGTCGTCCGGCGACATACTGTTCCACGGAACCGAGCATTTGAAGTCCTCGCCAGTTCATTGGGGCGTCCGGCAGCCAACGAACTCCGGCTTGGATCATCGCTTTCTTGACTCGCTCTCGCCCCTGGAGAACGTCGTGGTTGCCGTGGACGGCCCCGATAAGAGAGTGGCGACCAAATTGGGCCAGGAGCTCCGTCAGGGGTTTCAGGCAGGCCGGATGGTCGACGTGATCTCCGCCCAGTAGAACGATATCCGGCGAAGACTGCCGGTAGGCTTCCCACAACTCCGAAAGGAGACGAGACTGATTGCGGGGACGTAGGTGAATGTCGCTGATGTAGAGTAGCCTCGCGCCAAGCCCCATGTTGAGGTCTTCGCGGCGGACGAGCAGCGAGTTTGTGAGACCAAGCTCTAGGCGGGCCGGCACAGTATGACCGCCCTGGTGAAGAGATAGACCAACCAGCCGGTGACGACGAAGGGGCGATCCTCCGGAGCGCGGTGGGAGCGTAGTTCGCTCCAGAAATCCCAAGCAAGTTGCCGTGGAGCGGGCCCATCGACGGAGAGAAAGGTCGGTAGGCCCAGTCGCTCGTCGATCGCTCTGTCCAACACGTCGTCGACTAGCTGAACAAGGCTACAGAGCGGCAGCAAGACCTCACGGTGTTGCAAGTGAGAAAGACGGAAGAGGTAGGCAAGCGAGACATCCAATACCGAGCGCCGGTAGTGATAAATGGAATTCCAGTCGTGATTATCGGGTTGGTTTTGCTCCAGGACTCGAAGCTGCGTCAAGTATTGTCGTGTCGGATGGGACGGAAGGTCTTTTCGAAGTCCTCGGTAGACGGGGACCTGAAAGCGACACTTGCGGTCGAAGCAACGATTGAGGTAAACGCCTAGTTCGATGGCCTGATTCAGGAGATCGCAGCGTTGGCTGAGCATTTTCTGGTTCTGGGCCCGAGCAAGATAAGAGAAGCTCTTGAGGCATAGCCATCGGATTGGGGTCTTCGGCTTGCGTGAACCGAAGGGTTGTAGGATGCCTACAATCAGGTTGCGGAGCACCGAGGCGTTGTTCAATTGAGCCGTCCGGATATGGTGAGACCGACTCCCAAAGTGATCAGCGCTATTCCCGCATACTGAAGACCGTTGAGCGATTCTTTGAAGTACCAACTTGCCAGCAGCGGTGTCACAACGTAGTTCAGTCCGTAGAGGGCGTAGGCGTACGAGAGTTCGGACCCGGCGAGGACATAGATCCAGAGTAGGGTCGAGACCGTCCACAGACCAATGCCGGTAAGTGTTGGCCAACCAGTAAGAATACCAAACCAAACTCCGAGGTTGGCAGCTTCTTCCCTCAGGAGTTTCCCCGCCGGGCCGGACGCACCAAGTTTGAGAAGCAACTGGGCGGATGCGTTGCAGATAACACATGCGATCACAAGAGCCACGAGTTTCATGGTTGCAATCTTATTATTTCTGTCTGCTTCCTACAATGCCACCAAGAAATAGTATTTATGTACCATCTCCGCAAGGAGGATTGTGCGTCAGGCGATTTGTTTTGGATTAAATGTTCGATGCTAGACCGAACACGATGTAACACCGAGTCCTCCAGCTGAAATACTTTTCAACAGATTCATTTTTTTTCTGTGGAAAACTGTGTGGAAATGAATGTGAAAACAATGTTAAAGCTGTGGTTAAACGGCTTGGTTGCAACGATAAATATGGTTTTCCACAGGACTGGAAAAGGTCTTTGACAAGCGCCTCCAGGGGCGCTAATGTAAGAACTGTTCCGGTCACGGGATACGCTCCGATGAGCGTCAGATTCGGTAGGTCTCGCACCCTGGTGAGAATCATCTAGTGCGAGAGGTTGGCTGGATACCTGTATGAGACGATCGTACTACTGGTTATGCCAGGAGTTTCATCTCAGCAACCAGCCGCTCGCCTCTTCCCGAGTAATTTGGAGGAGAAGGTCGACCGACTGAGTTGGACTCCGTGAGGAAGAATGACAGCCGAAGCAATTCGACCTGTTACCAGTATCAGTTGAGTAGATGGTCTGCCCTTACAAAGCAGACGGCGGATCACTCAGATGCCGCGCCCGCTCACAAGGGCGAAAGAGAGTGAAGGCGTGCTTCCTAAAGGCACTGGAGCGCCACCTTGAGAGAGTGGCACCGCGCTGTGACCAGCGCACCACGGTTCTGCGGAGCCGCCCGTAGAGGACTCGTCCTCTACGAGCGTTCGGCCGTGACGACCGGCAGGTCGATCAAAAGACGCAGGGTCGCTCGACGCCTCAGGCGAGCAACTTGGCTGAGTACTTCCGAGTATCTCAGAAGGACCCGATGACGTTTAGAAAGCGTGGGTGAAGACTTCTCTTGGGCAACCTCGAGGAGGCACCTTTCTAGAAGTCGGTTTTTCGGGAGTCCCGCACAGGGTAGGCTGTCGGGAAGCGGATCTGTCAACCTCCGCGTAGCCTAGCTACAAAAACGACAGCGGATTCCATTCGTCCGAGAGAATGGCCGTGCCGCGTGGTGAAGCGGTAGTCGAGGCATCGATTTCGGTTTCGGTTGTGAGGACGAAACTTCTGGACCGACTCACCGGTTCGCTTCGGCGAACGAACGGGTCATCGAGATAGGACGCTCGCATTTCGGTGCACGCATCCAATCTCAGGCGCGACTCACCGGTTTGCTTCGGCAAGCGAACGAGTCACGGGAATGACCGTCGGCGCTTCGGCGTAGACTATCAATCCCAGGCCCGGTTCACCGGTCTGCTTCGGCAGG
>Ga0208331_100241_pt1 | contig 17103 bp, 11 predicted proteins | sample DeeseametaMP1648_FD_184184 | JGI IMG/M metagenome (GOLD analysis project Ga0208331, IMG submission 184184) | Marine microbial communities from the Deep Pacific Ocean - MP1648 (SPAdes) | ecosystem: Environmental > Aquatic > Marine > Oceanic | place: North of Tokelau, South Pacific Ocean... | reverse complement strand
CGACATCCGAGACGGAGTGAGAGCCGTTCTTTCGGTTTTCGTTTCCGACCCGCAGTTCAAAGGACAGACCAAAGACCGCCTCAACAACCCCGAAGTCACTTCGGCAGTGCTGGGTGCGGTAGCACCCGCTTTGGAGCAGTTTATGCTCACCAATCCCAGTGTTTCCGACGGAATTGTGGGTCGTATCATCACAGGAGCCAAACGAAGGGCAGCGGCCGAAGCCGCGACGGCACTCGTTTCTCGAAAGAAAGTGACGAAGAGGCTCAACCTTCCGGGTAAGTTGGCGGACTGCTCCAGCAACAGCGCCGGTGAGAGTGAAATCTTCATCGTGGAGGGAGATTCCGCGGGCGGCTCGGCCAAGCAAGCCAGAGACCGGCACTATCAAGCGATTCTGCCGTTGCGCGGTAAGGTCCTCAATACCGAGCAAGCGAGCCTGAAGAAGATCGGAGCCAATCGCGAGATCTCCGATCTTGTTTCCGCTCTGGGCTGCGGTGTGGGTAAGAATCTCGATCTCTCCAAGCTGCGATACGGTCGAGTGGTCATTCTCACCGACGCGGATTCCGACGGTCACCACATCGCAGGGCTGCTCCTAACTTTCTTCTTTCGCTACATGACGGGTCTGTTGGAAGCCGGTCACGTCTATCTCGGCCGACCTCCACTCTATCGAATTCGCCACGGGAAAAAGACCGACTGGGCCTGGACCGACGAACAGCGCGATCAGGTCCTGGCCACGGTGAAAGGAAACACGAAAGCTGAGATCACCCGCTTTAAGGGACTCGGTGAGATGACGCCCAAGCAGCTCAAGGAAACGACACTCGACCCAGAGAGTCGAACACTCTTTCGAGTGACGATGGACAACTTCGATCTAGCGGACCGGGCTGTCAAAGACTGTTTCGGAAAGGATTCTCGGTTGCGCTATCAACTCGTCATGGAACGTTCCGGCGAAGCCGACGAGGTGGACGTGTAGATGGTTCGTTCCAGCAGTGTCATTGCGGACGAACGGGTCGAGATTCTCCAAGATAGTTCGCCAAATTCCGACGGAAAGTACGTCTTGTACTGGATGCAGTCGGCTCAGCGGGCCGAGCATAATCCCGCCCTGGAGTTTGCGATCCAATGTGCCAACGAAGCCGGGTTGCCGCTGGTAGTGGGGTTTGGTTTGACTCCGGATTTCCCCGAATCTAACCTCCGTCACTACACCTTCCTTCTGGAAGGTTTGGTGGAGACGTTCGACGCCTTGCGCCGAAGAAAGGCTTTGCCGGTTTTGAGGCTGGGCAGCCCCCCCGAGGAGATGGCCAAACTGGCCGAGCAAGCCCATTCGGTGGTTCTGGATAAAGGGTACCTCAGAGTCGTGCGCGAGTGGTATCAGAAGTTCAAGAAGAAGGTGAAGTGTCGGGTCTACCAGGTTGAAGGGGAGGCCGTCGTGCCGGTGGAGGTCGCCTCGACCAAAGCCGAATATGCCGCCAGGACCATCCGGCCGCGGATCCACCGGCATTTGGACGATTTTCTCATCGACCTTAGAACGACCGCGCTCGAGACCGGACCTTCGGGTCTAGAGTTAGACTCCGTGTCGCTAGAGACTGAGGATATCCCGGAATTTCTGAAGGGGCTCAAGATCGATCAGTCGGTCAAGCCTGTGAGTCAATTTTTCAAAGGGGGCACGGTGCAAGCTCGCACGACGTTCCTCCGCTTTGTCGATGAGCTGCTCGGCGATTACGACGTCCAGCGAAATCAGCCTCAGACGGACTACACCTCCACCATGAGTCCCTACCTGCACTACGGAATGATCTCTCCGGTCTATCTGTCGGCGACCATGCTCGACCGGTGCAATCCCGATGATGAAAACGTCAAGTCGTATCTGGAAGAGCTGATCATCCGGAGGGGCCTCAGTCAGAACTTTACTCATTTTGAGCCGAAATACGACTCCTTCGACTGCCTGCCCGAGTGGGCGCGAAAAACTCTCTCAGAACACGCCGAAGATGAACGCCCCGACCTCTTGACCCGCGATCAGATGGAGTCGGCTTCCTCTCGTGACCCCTACTGGAACGCTGCCCAGGTAGAGATGGTCGAGACCGGCTACATGCACAACTACATGAGAATGTACTGGGGCAAAAAAATCCTGGAATGGAGTGCTTCGCCAAGAGAAGGGTACGAAACTACTATCTACCTGAACAATAAATATTTTCTAGACGGTCGAGACCCGGCTTCCTTCGGAAATGTGGCCTGGATTTACGGGCTTCACGATCGAGCTTGGCAAGAGCGCGCCATCTACGGAAAGATCCGCACCATGACGGCCGGAGGCTTAGAGAGAAAGAACGATCCAAAGGCCTACGTGGAGAAGGTAGAAGAGCGGACCGGAAGAGACGTGGAAGGCAAGGATTGGCTCTGCTGAAGAATGATTTCCAGCACTTTATCCTGCAAAAAAAAGCCCACCGGATCGCGGTGGACTAACTAGGTGTCTATGGTGGTTATCGAACTGCCGAGCTTCGCTCGCAGCCGAATAACACTTTCCAATTCTTAGCGTAACGTTGCTCAGCGCGCGGCATGCGCTGAATCAGCGTGTAGCGATAACTCGAACCTCTTTCGGTGGCCACGAACTCTTCGTGGGCCGAGAGGATCGGTTCAATCTGCTGGTAGCCCTCTTCTAGTTTCACTCGTTGTTCGCCAAGTCCGGGGATGCCCAGGGGATCTTGGTCTTTGCTCAGGCGGTAGAAACTGCGAGAGGGGTTGCGGTAGACTAAAAAATGGTCGTCCCTTTCGAACCAGAAGCCGTTTCGAAAAAGGTGGAATCGATCTTGGGTATAGAGAACTTGGTCGTTGGTGGGGTGCTTGGAACGTACGAAACCATTCGCTTCAAGCAATCCCTCACCGGCGTCGTGTCGTAAGAACCACAGCGTTGCGGGTAGGGGGTTTTTCACATCTGCCTCCGAGGCTGGACTAACCATGACTTTAGGTCGAAGGAGATATCTCCTCCCAGAGAAGTAAGGGTATTCTGAAATTTGTTTAAAACTCGATTGTAGGCGGGAAGAGGCACCCATGAACGACCGGTGGGTCCTCCTTGCCGAGGACGATAAACTGTTTGCGGCGCTGTTCGGAAGGTTCTGGAAAGAGAGCTTTCCCGATGTCCCTTTGATTCAAGTAACTTCGGTCTCCGGCGCGCGAAAAGAGCTCGATTCCCGAAATCCGCCGGCGGTGGCCGTGTTGGATCACACTTTGCAAGACGGCACCTCTGAAAATCTCTACTCGGAGCTAGATTGTCCATCCTTGCTGTGGAGTTCGTGTGCCGAAGGCGGAGTCCGTGCCAAGCCCACGGGGAGGGACGAACTTACTATCGCCGTGCGAAAAGTTGGGGAAATGGCCGGTCTTGTACCCCCTCAATAGAGGGTGCGCATCGAGATAAAAGGAATAGGCATGACCTTGTGAGCGGCCGTAAAGTAACAGGGCTTCCACTTCCGGACACCCCTCGGGAGGCACCTCCCGAGATTCACAGTCTGGTTGATGCCATCGAAAACGAGCTTGGCGATTCCCAAACGATGGGTGCCGTCCAGGCTCTTGGTCGTGCCTTTAGTTATCTTACCAGATATTTCGCGGCCGTGGCCGGTGCGACGGCGGATATGATCGAATTGGGCGGTGGTTCGGCCGTTGCGGAGGACTTTGAGTCCGCCCGGATGCAGCTGAAAGACCGCTTGGAGCTGTTGGGAGAGAAAGCGACCGACCCGCTGTCGAAGCTTGTCCGCTCTGTCTTTTATGTAGGAGCGACTCGAAAGACTCCCACTCCGCGCCGTCCGGCCCGTCTTCTCGATCTCGGCGGAATTCCGATTCGAGGTTATCTCAATCTGGGTGAGTGGATCGCGCTGGATCCGGCCGGCAAGGAGCTGTCTAGCGATTCGAAGGCGAATCGAGAGTTGCTTCGCTATTTGCCGATCTTGAAGGAGTGGGTGACCGCCACAGCCACATTTTTCCTGGACGCCCGGCAAAGCGGGTTGAGGAAAGACGGCGACAACGCTATTTCTTTCGATTTGACCTTGGATGGAAAGACCGTCGCGGTGGGACCCCTTCAACTGCCGCCCGATTTGTATTCCGCCCTGGCGAAGCACATCTCCGAGGAGTTGGCGGATCCTCCCGAGGTCAAGCCTGCTCCTGTTTCCGCCTTGGAGACGAAGGAGCCCGAGTCCGCACCTTCTGAAGGTGCGCAGGCGCCCGTTACGGCCTCGACGACCGAGACGACGGTGCCTCAGGAGAGTTCGGATCAGCCCGAAGTGGAAGGGCCTCCCCAGGCGGCTTCGGCCCCGGCGGACGCTCTTTCCGCTCCCCAAGCTCCACCGTCGGCACCCGAACCGATCCCGTCCACACCGGAACCGCCTCAATCCACGGAATCGACTTCGCCGACGGAGCCGACACCGTCTGAGACTCCCGCCGTTCCTGAATCACCGCCCGCTGTTTCGCCACCGGTGAACGAGGTCGACCTATCTCCGACCGAGCCTGCCGAACAGGCACCGGCAACCACAACGGAGCCAGAGTCCGCGGCTCCGACTGCCGCTACCCAAACGGCCCCCGAACCGCCAAGCACCACGCCGGTAGATACCGTTGGCCAGACTCAACAGCTCTCTCCGGCCGCCTTGACGGGGCTGATGGAAAAAGATGCCGCGGAAGCCCAAGCCGAGACTTCAACGTCGGTACCCGAGGCCGTTACTGATGGAAGCTCCCGATCCGACTCCGAAGAGGTCACCCACATGCCGGAGCCGGAGCCGGTCGCTTCCGGATCTTCGGGAGTTGAGGAAGCGGCACCGGTAGAGGAGGCGGAGGAGAGTTTGCCGGAGCCACCCAAAGTGGCCGTGCCCAAATCGCCCCCCCTTCCGAGCCGGCCCGACCAGGATGCCCTCGCCGATCCGGTGGTGGCCGCGTTGCACGTGGGATCGTCGCCGTCCAAACCGGCAGCCAAGGCTGCTGAAGCACCTCCGGCCCTCAAAGTCTATCCGCTTCCCAGCGGGCCGCCGCCTGAATTCTTCGACGAAGTCGATGTAGAAGTGGACTACCCGGAGGTTATTCGGGCCGCTATCACCGACCTCAACGGTGCTATCGAGAGCAACGATTCGATTCTGATCTGTGGTCAGATGCAGAGAAGCTTCGATATTCTCATTCAATTTTTCGCCGGACTGGCCGGTTCGATCCTCATGGAGATCGACTCCGACGCTCTTTTCGATTTCGAGATCGAGGACGGCCGATTCGTAGAACTGGATATCAAGACCGATCTGATCGTCACCGCTCTGTCGGCTTTGGAAGAGCACTGGGAAGGCAACGACGCGGCCAACTTACTTTGGTCCGTCTTTTACGACACCTTGTTGCCCGCTACCGACCCCAATTGTGCTTATCTCCATACTCGCTTGCTGGGAGTGGAAGGCCTGGTGCCCGATCCGTTCATCGAGTTTGTCGAGCTTATCGAGCGGGTGCCGGGTCAGGGACAGCTCAAGTCTCAGGAGCACTGTCGTAAGGTCGCTCACTACTACCTGCCGGTTCTGAATTTCTGGCTCGAGAACGCCATGCCGCTGTTTCTGGAGTGCGAACTCGATACGGTAGAGGAAGATGACGGTAAAGCTCTGAGCTGGGCCGCCACGTTGGCAGGCTCCATGCTGGACGGAACGGGCTCCGGGTTCTGGCTTGAGATCGATCCGGGTCGTTGGAACCTTCCCCGGCCCGAATTGGCTCCGGTATTTGTCAGTGGAGACGCTCCCGAGGTTCTCCTGCCGGTCTTTGACGAGCTCAACCTGGCTCTCGAGAAAGGCGACTTTTCGGCCGCCGGTTTGCAGTCGCGAGTGGCCCTGGATTTTCTTGTCCAGTACTTCGCCGGTTGTGCAGCCTCACTTTGGCGCCAACAGGGAGAGATGTCCGAACAGGCTCTCGCTCTTTTTTACCCGGAAGCGAGCTTGAGTGAGAAAGAGCGGTTGTTGCTGCTGAGTCTCGGGGGCGTTTCCACTGAAAGCGAAGTGGGCTCCAGCCTGAGTAAGCTTTTCACCAAGGGCAGTCTTCAGTATCGTGCACTAGCTCAGACCGACGTGCCGAGCGGCATGGCTCCGGTGAGCGAGTGGGCATCGCGACGGGATCAGGTCGATGAAGACGAACTGGTTCTCTATCTGCCCCTTCTGCGTTCGTGGATCGGAGCAGCCAACCCCTGGTTTCAGGCCGGGGAGCAACTGTTTGAAGAGCCGACTGCCGAAGGTATCCTGGAGGGCGTCGTTGCCTTCGCGGAAGACTTCCTGGAGATGGTGGACCCTGAATATATCATTCAGCTTCCCCGTGAATGCCTGGAGTTGGTGGCGCCGCTCGAAGAAGCGAAGGTCGAAGAAGAAAAAGAAGAGGTCGAACCGGCCAAAGAGGAGACTCCCTTTACCGGAAGGCTGCCTCAACTGCCTATCCTCACGCAGGGGCCCCCCGTGCTGGTTGGGCACGTCTCCCGCCTTTTGGAGTCCGTGGAGGACCGCCGGACCAGCAACGCCTGGTTGGGTAGTGCGTTCGAGTACCTCATTCAGTATTTCGCGGGTCTGGCCACCACCATCCAGGGCGCGGGCGAAGCTCCCTTGCCTGCCGACCTACTGAAGCACTACAACCCCTCGGCCAGTCTAAGGGAAAGAGAACTTCTGTTGGTGGCGGCGGTCGAGCGTCTGAAGTCGTCGGCCTCCAGCTCGATACAGGAGCAAGTCCGGGACATCTTCTTTAAATCCGACGGGAGCTATCGAGAGCATACGAAGTACCTGGGAGCCCTCGGTGCCGGTTCGTTGGATGAGAACGAAATGCTTCTCTCTTACTGGTGTCGTCTTCGCCACCAGGCGGGTAGCCTGACCACGCCCGACCTTCATTTCGGCCTGCGAGTGCTCAACTCGTGGCTCGATGCCGCCAAGCCTTACTTCGCCTCTTGCGAACACTACGCTGAAGACCCGGGAGCCGACGGCCAGGAAGAAATGGTTGTCGAACTGGCCGAGGACTATCTGGATATGGTCTTGCCGGATTACGCGATTCAGATACCGGCTCGTGGCTACTACGACATCCTCTACAAAGAGCCCGATCGCGAAGCCGTGGAAGACATGGAGAGCTACTTCCCGGAAGACGTTCGCCCCAATCTGCTCGGTCCCCAAGAGGTCGTCCTGGGCGGAGTGGCCGGCGGCGAGTCCGACGAGCTGCTGGGAGCGGCGGGCGACCTCGGCTCCGAGGAACTTTTCGGAGGGGTGGCGGACAACTACGATTCCGACGACCTGTTCTCCGGATCGGCCGGGGCCACTCAGAAGCTCAATATCGACGACATGTTTCTCGGGGCTACCACGACCAACGAAGAGAGCCCTCAGGAGAAACCACCGGAAAAGAAAGACACGAAAGCAGCGGGAGCCGAAGCGCCGTCAGCCGGCGCGGTGATGGCTTCGGCCGCAGCCGACATCAAGAAACGGCGCAAAAAGAAGAGCAAGAAGCAAGAACTCGGCTCGGCGGTACTGGAACTCTATAAGAAAGAGCGATTGGAGAAAGCGCGACGACGCGCCGAAGCGCGGGCCCGGAAGGCCGAATCGGAGCCGACTCAGCTCAACTACAATTTGCAATACCGCGGGCTCAAGAATTCGAAGCAACTCGGTGGACGAGGACACTTCGGCTTGATAGAGCTCAGCAACGTAGGCGGCGGCGAGCTGAAAGGGACGGTGGAGCCCGCCCACCCTTGCGTGCGTGTCCAGCCGACCCGTTTCGAGGGCAACCAGGTCAGAGTTACTTATCAGGTGGATCCCGCCGACATGCCTTCGACCGGCCGCGTCGGTCTGACCATAAATACTCAAGACCAGCGTGTCGAGCTGAGATTGGACAGATTGGTTCCGACCTCGTGGTTTAGCGAACGAAATTTGATGGAAGCGATAGGCCTGATGGTTGTGCCCAGCTGTGTCTATGGTTTCTGGCTCACCATCCTCATGGGCGCCTTGATCGGGCCCTCGGTGGCAAAATCGATTCAAATGTTTGGAATGAATCCCGAACTCGGGAAGCTCCCCTGGGTCCCCCATCTTCAGCTCTGGTCGTTTGCCGTGTTGGCGATTCTACCGGGCGCGTCGGCGATCCCAGGATTGATTAAGTCACTTTTCGCGCGTCTGGACTACACCGTCCAGGAGGAGATACGCTGGTATCTGCCGGCCCTGATGATGCTTCCGACCCTGGTTTTCTTAGCCGTCATGTACGGAACCAGTTTATGGGTCTTCAAGGTGCCGCCGGCACGTCTCCCTCCACTGGGCTCTCGTTTGGTCTTGACCGTCTTGACCTTCGGTCTGAACCTTTTGGCGACCTCACTTTTCAGCTTGCAGACCACCATGTGGTGGGAAGATCGTTCCGACAGCATGGGAGCAAAACGAACCTTCATCGGGTTTTGGGCGACCACCATCATCCTGGGCGTCGTGCTCACCTTCTTTATGTGGTAGCGCCGGCCGGCCGGATCTGATTCGGAAGAGGTGACCCAAACCTCTCTGCGAAGGCAGTCGGCAATGAGCCAAAAAAGTACCAAGTTTGATGAGTTCGCCTCGCTTTTCCGGTCGGTCGTGCGACCCCATCTCGAGGTTGAGCCGCTACCTCTCAATAAGCTTCTGATTGTCCTCGACGTGCATTCCGATGACGAAAAGCATAACGGAATTTGCAACGTCGCCGAGTCCATGCTGGACCACTTCAAGCCGGAGATAAAGCTCTTTGCCCCCGTGGCGGTCGCCGAAGATCTGACGGTCGCCGAACAGCGGCTGAAGGCCCTGGCCGACCGGCTTTTGCAGGGGAAGGATGTCCAGTTGGCCACCGAAGCTCGTCGTTGTACGATGGCCCGCGCGATTCTAGACGAGGCCGACTCTTTCGGAGCGGATTTCCTCGTGTTGCCGAGTCTATTCGGGGAGCGAGACCGCGAGCTTGAAGGCTACACTCTCGGCTCGGTGGTGGACATGGTCCTCTCGAATAGCGCGCGACCTATTTTGCTGATCGAGGGTGACGTCCCGGAAGCCGACCTTTTGTGGACCGACATCTTGCTTTTTATCGAGGAGGTCGGGACAGCCGAACCCTGTCTTGCCGCTACCCGCACATTGGCTGGTAAGGCAGCCGAAGCGCGAATGCTCCACGTGATCGACTCCCACATGCTGACCATCGTGGAACGTGCCTTCCGAGTGGCTACGGAGTTGGAGACGACGGTGGCCACCGAAGCTCTCACTTCGGCTCTGAAGAAGGATATGGAACATTTCCTATCCGGAGCCAAGGAGTTGCTGGACCGCACCGGTCACAGCTCCAGCTTTGAAATTCGGGTTGGCGACCCGGTAGAGACTACCAGAAGGTTTATTCAGGACCACGGTCCTCATCTGGTGGTTTGCAACTCGGTGGCGCCGGACGAGCGGCTGGTAGACTCCGTGGCTTACAATCTGGCGGCCTATCTTCGGGAGGTACCTCTTCTACTCGTATGAATTCTGCAAACCTAGATACAGACAAATCCTACTGGACCGCCCAGCTGAAGAGGCTGGCTGTCCTGCTGGCCATTCTTTGGTGCATTGCCGGGCTCAGCACCACCTCGGCCCAGCCTCCCGAACTTCCGGCTACTCAGGAGCAGGTGCTGCTGGCCCAGGAAGGTGTTCCGGCACCTTCGGCCACCCCTGTCGACTACGAGCATCCGCAGGCCGAGGTCCATGAATCCGAACACGAGGACCCGCTCGAGGACTATCGGGGAGAGAAGAAGTCGAACACGAACTCAAAGATATTCTTCGGCATCTTGCTGGCGCTGATCATCGGCATCATGTCGGCCGAAGTGGTGGACAAGTCGATCGTGACCTTGATCGGAGCTATCACTTGTTTGGCTTTCGCCTACTCGCCCCTCTTCGAGCTCCTACGTCACGATGCAGGGGGACACGGCCATCCTCCCTTTTACGCTTACGTGGTGGACTGGTCCACCATCGGGGTGATTATCGGCACATCGATCTTCGTGGAAATTGCGTCACGGTCCGGGATCTTTACCTGGTCGGCGCTTAAGCTGACCAAAATGTCGAAGGGCGATCCCTATAGACTGCTGATCTTGTACTCCGTATTGACCGTTCTTTTCTCGGCTTTTCTGAACAACGTGACCGCCATGATCATTGTCGGTTCGCTCACGGTCGTTTCTTGCCAGCGGTTGGAGCTCAAAGTTCTCCCGTACCTATTTATCGAGGGGTTGCTGACGAACGTGGGTGGCCTTCTCACTCTTATCTCCAGCATTCCCAATATCATCGTGGGTAATACCGCGGGGATTTCGTTTGCCTGGTTCTTCGTGATCGCCTCTCCCTACGTCGTGCTGGCGACCTGGGCCACCGTTATGATGGCTAAGCGCAAGTTCGACACTATCGAGAAGCTGGACGACGAGGCGGCCATCAAAGAGGCTGAAGAGCGAGTTCAAGAGTTCGATGAAAACGAAGTGGTGACCGATCGGAAGTTCTTCGTCATCGCCTGGTTGGGAATGGTCGCCGTTATTCTGGGCTTCGCTCTCCAAAGCTACCTGCCGGTTCTATCCGACATGGGTTTGGAAGCTGTGGCTCTCGGCGCGGCGGCGCTCTTTTTATTGCTGTTCGCACCTCACAAGGTGGAAGAAGCGCTCAATACGGTGGAGTGGTCGCTGGTGGTCTTTTTCGCCTCCCTCTTTGTGATCATCGGGGTGATGGAGTTGGCCGGTGTCTTGGAGGCAATCGGAGACGGCTTGGGGATTCTCCTGGGTCTCGGAGGAATGCTGGCCACCACCGCGGTGACCTGGTCGGCCGCCCTGGCGAGCGCCGTCACGGACAATATCCCGCTGGCCGTGGTCCTGGCCAAGATTCTTTCCCTCAAAGGAGCTGAAAGCGCCTCAGCCTACTGGTGGGCCGTCATCTTCGGGGCCAACCTCGGCGGCAATATCACGCCGATCGGCTCGGCCTCCACGGTGGTTGCCATGACGGTTATCAAGAAACAGAACGTCGAGCTCTCTTTTTTAGGTTTTGTGAAGATGGCGCTTCCGTTCGCTATCGTTCAACTCATCCTCGCTACCATCTATCTGGCCGCTCTGAGCGGACTCGGGTTGGTGGTCAGCGGACTTACCGCTTAGACCCATTGCCTAGAAGCCGATCCGGATTGGTTTCTAGCACTTGTCTTTGCTCGGCTGCAATGCTATGATGCAGCCTCTTGGGACGGGCCGTAGCCTGTCCCAACACTCTTCTCACTCGCTCTACCCGAGCGAGTCGAAGCCCGAGGGAAGGTAAACAAAATGAGAAATTACGAATGTACCTACATTCTGGACACCCGTATCGGAGACGACGCCACCACCGCCATCATGGAGCGGTTTGCAGCGGTCGTCAACGACAGCGAAGGTGAAGTTCGCCAGGTCAAACCGTGGGGTAAACGCCGGTTTGCTTATGACCTGAAAGGCCGACGCGAAGGCGTTTACGTCACCATGCAGTTCGCGGCCGAGCCTGACACCATGGCGGAACTACGCCGTCAAATGTCACTCTCCGACGATGTCATTCGTTCTCTGTTCTTGACCAGCAACTAGTCTGAGTAGAAAATAGGATGAACCAAATTTAACTTCGTGTTCTGAAGTAGATTTGACTTCTGCATAGAAGGACCGGAACGCCCCAAAATACTGGGGCGTTCGTTCTTTTTTCGGGCCTCTCATAAGGTAAGCCCTGGAACGAAATTCGAATGAATATGTTTAAAATTGTGAAAATTTGTCAAAGCGAATCAAGGAGCTTCTTCACACTCTCAGAATCGCGTTATAAGGCAAGCAGCGAAATGAGGTTTAGATCGTGGCATCATTAAATAAGATTATCCTGGTCGGCCGCTTAACGGCCGACCCCGAACTCCGGTACACTCCCAGCGGAGCTCCCGTAGCTAACTTTACCCTGGCGGTAGACCGCAAATTCAGTAAGAACGACGAGACCGACTTTATCCCTGTCGTGGCTTGGCGCCGTTTGGCCGAAATCTGTAACGAGTTTCTCCACAAGGGCAAACTCATTGCAGTGGAGGGACGGCTTCAGACCCGTAGCTATGAAGACAAGGAAGGGCAGCGTCGAAAAGCGTTCGAAGTTGTGGCCGACGATATGCAGATGCTGGACCGTGGACCGGGCGCCGGAAGCGGTGGCGGTGGCGGTGCTCCCGCCGGTCGACGGCAAGCTCCGGCCGGTGTCGCGTCCGGCGGAGGCGGCGGTTACGACAGCCACTCCGGAGCGGGCTTCCCACCAGCCGATGAGAACCTCGGCATCGACGACATACCGTTCTAGGAGACAGCTATGAAAGTGATTCTGTTGGCCGATGTGAAGTCGGTGGGCAAAAAGGGCGAAGTGGTGACCGTGGCCGATGGCTACGGACAAAACTTTCTCATCCCCAGACGGCTGGCCTCTCCAGCCACTGAGGGAGCCGTCAATAAGCGCAAGAAAGAGCTGGCGGAACAGTCTTCCAAAAAGCAGCGCGAGGTGGATGCCGCTAAAGAGCTAGCGGAGCAGCTCGGTGCCAAGTCCTTGACGCTGAAAGTGAAGGTCGGGGATGGTGGGAAACTGTTTGGTTCCGTCACCTCGTCCGATATTGCGAAAGCGGTCAAGTCTAAGTTCGGACACTCCGTGGACAAGAAAAAGATCGATTTGCCGAAGCCCATTCGTGAGCTCGGAGAGCACGAGGTGAAGGTCCGTATCTACAAAGGAGTGCAGGCCAACCTTAAAGTCTCCGTCGTGGCCGAAGACTAAGTCACCGAAGGAGAGCCTGGTTGCTTCAAGAGGACATTCTCACGCTCGAAGAGACCGTCGAGCTTCCCTCTCCCGAGCTTGAGCGTCAAGCTCGGGTTCTGTTGGGATTTTTGTCCAATCTGTGGGGGCCCGATCAGCTTGTTCTGCGTGCAGGCAAGTTGGAGGCCCTCACTCTTTTGCGTTCCGACCGGCTGACCGATCGACTGGTTGCTTTGCAGCGACTGGTCTACGAAGACCCGACCATCGAAGCCGATGAGGGGACTGAGTCGGAAGACCTTCTGTTGGATCTGGAAGACCAGATCGCCGATCTGGTGGCGATGCGCACGGTCGAGGAGAGTCTCGACCGTAAGATCGCCAACAAAATGGAGGAGCGCCACCGGGACTACCTCAAAGATCTTCGCCGGGAGGCGCTGCAGGAGGACATCGGTCCGGAGAACTCCACCACTCAGCGCAAGCTCGAAGAGTTAGAAGCTCTGCATAAGCGGGGGTTGGATACGACGGCCCTTCGCCTGATGCGTCCGGAAGTTCTGGAGCAGGTGATCGGCCAGGAAGAGGCCGTGGAGAGTCTCTTTTCTAAGCTAGGCACACCCTACCCCCAACACGTCATTCTCTACGGACCTCCGGGAGTCGGGAAAACAACCGTGGCTCGACTCATCCTCGGCGAGGTTCGGAATCTCGAGCACACTCCGTTCAGATCGGAAGCTCCATTCGTGGAGGTGGACGCCACGGTGGTTCGCTGGGATCCCCGGGAGATTACAAATCCGCTCCTGGGGAGTGTCCACGACCCGATCTATCAGGGCTCAAAGAAAGACCTCGGTGATGAGGGCATTCCTGAGCCCAAGGTGGGATTGGTCACCAAAGCTCACGGGGGAATTCTCTTCATCGATGAGATCGGTGAGTTGGATCCGATTCTTCAGAACAAACTGCTCAAGGTGTTGGAAGACAAGAGGATTGTTTTCGAGTCCTCATACTTTGATGAGGACAACCCTCGGGTGCCCGAATACATCAAGCGTCTTTTCACTGAAGGGGCGCCTGCGGACTTTATCCTGGTCGGGGCGACGACTCGGGCGCCCGAGGACATTAACCCCGCCATCCGATCTCGTTGCGCGGAAGTCTATTTCAACCCTCTGACGCCCGACCAAACCGAAGAGATCGTCAGTCAGGCCGCCGAAAGACTCGGCGTCTCGGTGAAGCCCGAAGTGCCCGCCCTCATCGCGCGCTACACCTCGGAAGGTCGGAAAGCGGTGCGCACACTCGCGGATTCCTATGGCCGTGCCTACTACCGTCGAAACCGCGGAAAGAAAGGTAAGCCCTCTAAAAAAGTCGTCATCTCGGAACAAGACGTACGAGCGGTGCTGAGAGCGAGTCGACAGAAAGCTCCGTACCACACCAGGGCCAACTCGGAGTTTGAAATCGGGGCTGTCCTGGGTCTCGGCGTGAAAGGGTTTCTCGGGTCGCCGATCGCGGTGGAGGCAGCGGTCTTTCCCTGCGCTGTGAAAGGGAAGGGCAGTCATCGATTCAACAAGGCGGCCGGTGACATGGCTCACGATTCATTCTTCAACGCCACCTCCGTTATTCGTCGAGTACTGGGAGATAATCTCGGAGACTACGACGTCCACGTCAACGTGGTGGGCGGGGGTAATGTCGACGGCCCGAGTGCGGGTATCGCGCTGGTGACAGCCATCGCTTCCTCTCTGCGTGAGCGACCTGTGCCTCAAGATATCGCCATGACAGGCGAGTTGAGTCTGCATGGAAAGGTCAAGCCGGTCGGCGGTGTGGTCGAGAAAATCCACGGGGCGCAGCAAGCAGGGGTGAAGAGAGTTTTCATCCCCGCTGAGAACGCGCCGGAAGTGGACGGACTTTTCCCCGAGGTCGACGTCATCCCGGTGGCCACCATCGAAGATGCCTTCCAGAAGCTTTGGGGAGATTTCGTTTAAACATTTATGCAAGGCTACGGAGGCGTCGATCTCGCGGATCGAGGAGCCCAGGAAATAAATCGCTTACACATACCGCCTCACAACATTGAGGCGGAGCAAGCCTGCCTTGGGGCCTGTCTGATCGATGCCGAAGCGCTCGACCGAATCTCGGAAGTTCTCGCCGGACCGGACGATTTCTACCGCGAGGCTCACTCTGAGATTTTCAAGTCCATGCTGGCTCTGGCCGAGGGCAACTCTAACATCGACCTGATCACAGTCTGCGATCAGCTTCGCGACCTGAACAAACTCGAGCAGGTGGGCGGTCCGACCTATCTGGATTCGATGGTGACCGTGGTCGGCAGCTCCGCTCACGCCACTTCCTACGCCAAAATTGTGGCCGAGACCGCCACCGAGCGTCGACTGCAGCAAGCGGGCCAGCAGATTCAGCGGCTGGCGGGGGAGGGCGAGTTGGCCGTGGCCGACAAGGTCGACCAGGCGGAAGAACTCGTCTTTTCCGTTGCCGACACTCGGAAATCCCAGCAACTTTTGCACGTGAAGCCGATTCTCGAAACGACCTTCGACGAGCTTTACGAGAGGTATCAACAGAAGGAAGAGATCACGGGTATCGCCACCGGCTTTCGAGAGCTCGATGCCATGACCGCCGGTTTTCAGAAGTCGAACCTGATCATTCTAGCCGCCCGGCCTTCCATGGGTAAGACCGCGTTCGTTCTCTCCATGGCACAGAACATCGTCCTGAATAAGAAGCGTCCCGCCACCGTGGCGATGTTTAGCTTGGAGATGGCGGCGACCGAACTGGTCCAGCGAGTACTCTGCTCGACGGCTCGCGTCAACGCTCAGGATGTGCGGACGGGGAGAATGCGAGAAGAGGACTGGCAGGCCATCACCCGGGCTATGAATCAGCTGAACGAAGCCCCTCTCTACATCGACGACACGGCCGCTATCACCCCGTTGGAAATGAAAGCGAAGTGCCGTCGCCTGCAAAAACGGCACGGTTTGGATATGGTGATCATCGACTATCTCCAGTTGATGAAAGGCGGGACGAAGATCGAAAACCGGGCTCAGGAGATCTCGATGATCAGTCGACAATTGAAGATGTTGGCCAAGGAGTTGAAGATTCCCGTGGTCGCCCTCAGTCAGGTCGGTCGAGGCGTGGAACAACGCCAGGACAAGCGTCCCGGTCTATCGGACCTGCGTGAGTCCGGAGCGATCGAGCAAGACGCCGACGTGGTGGCGTTTATCTATCGAGATGAGTATTACCATCCTCAGACCGAAGACATCGGTATCGCCGAGGTGATTATCGGTAAGCAACGGAGCGGTCCGGTGGGCGCCGTAAGACTCTCCTTCGTGAAGCGTTTCGCCGCCTTCGAAAACTTGGAAGAAGACCGGGAAGCTCCGCCCCCCGCTTCTCGTATCCGACCGCCCGACGACGGTTTTGAAGTGTTGGACGATATCGAAGACTTTCCGCTGTAAGAAGTCGCGCGCCAGGTTAGCAAGCTCATGTTTAGATTGGGTATCTCGCTGGGAAGGTGTTTTCTAAAGTATCTTCAAGATTGAAAAACATTCTACACCGAGGCGAGTTATACCAACCGATGAGATTAGCCCAATACCTGTTGATCACCCTGGTTCTTCTGTGCGGCTCAGCGCTGGCGCAAGAACCGATGGACGTCAACATCGTCATAAACAACCAAGCTCTTAGCAAGGAGCCGCCACCGCTCAAAGTAGCCGGCCAGGTGATGTTGCCGCTCAGAAGCGTATTCAACGCTCTCGGGGCTGAAGTACGCTACGAGAATAAAGTTATAACGGCAACTCGTGGCAGCAAACAAGTGGTCATGAGTCCCGACGTGAAAAAAGCGGTCATCGACGGTCAGGAAATCGAGATGGCGGTACCCCCGATGATCTTCGACGGTTCGACTTACGTGCCGCTGCGTTTTGTTGCTCAAGCTCTGGGTGATACGGTAGCTTTCGATACCGCTACCAACACCATCACGGTCGCTCCGGCCGAGGACCCGATCGACGTCCCACCGGACCGAATTTCTATCCTGAAAGACCGCTTGAAACAACTTGTGGTGGGCAACCAGGGCGCGATCCTCAAGGTGCGAGATATCTCGGGCAGTACGGAAGTCTACTATCGAGGACTCGACGACCGGGACACGGCCCCGTACGACGTCGAGGACCACGCCCAGATTCTGCTGGTTACCGAGCTTGGCTCCGATATGACCGGATGGCTGGCCGACTCCATGGAGGCCTTCAAACTGCTACCTAAGCGAGAAGCCATCGCGTTTTTAGGTCTGGTCTACTCTATTCCGAATAGCTCTCCCCAGGACCCGGGGAAACAGGTCGACGACCAGATTGAGGAGTTTTTGATCCAGACCGTCGCGGAAAATCCGGACGTGGTCGTGCGGCGCCAAGCGGTGCTCTCCTTGGCCGTAGGTAAAGATGTGGATCCCGAAGTG
>Ga0208331_100238_pt1 | contig 17277 bp, 14 predicted proteins | sample DeeseametaMP1648_FD_184184 | JGI IMG/M metagenome (GOLD analysis project Ga0208331, IMG submission 184184) | Marine microbial communities from the Deep Pacific Ocean - MP1648 (SPAdes) | ecosystem: Environmental > Aquatic > Marine > Oceanic | place: North of Tokelau, South Pacific Ocean... | reverse complement strand
ACCTGGTACTCGCCACTCTTCATACCAACGACGCCTGCCAAACCGTGGATCGGATCGTGGATGTCTTTCCTCCACACCAGCAGAGTCAGGTTCGCCAGCAAGTGGCGGCGTCTCTCCTGGCGGTGGTCTCCCAGCGCCTGCTGCCACGAGCAGACACCGATGGTCGGGTGGCGGCCTTCGAAATGATGATCGCCACTCCGGCTATCCGAAACCTGATCCGAGAGGGCAAAACTCACCAGATTCTCAATGTGATAGCGACTTCTACCGGCACTGGTATGCAAACGCTTGAAAAGGCGCTGACCGAGCTCTACCGCGCGGGCTACGTCGCCTACGACGAAGTGGCCCGATATCTTACCGAAAAGACGACGACGACCGAAGCTCGATGAGTTTGAGCATTTCGGCTTTCTGAGCCTCCAGCCAGAGGCGACCGGGGCGGGGGCCGAAGACCGCGTAGCGGATCCGATCGTCCCGAGGAATGGCGGCCATGAGTTGGTCCAGGGTGGCTTGAGCGGTCACAAAGCTGCGGAAAGCACTTATGAAGAGGGGATCGCGCGATGCTTTGGGTAGATGATGGAGAGCCACACGCTCCAAGGCTTGTCGGTCGAATTCGAGGTCACGAAGCTGGAGGGATTCCACAAAACTGAGATGACAGGCTCGCACCAATTCGATTCCCCAAGCTTGAGTCGAATCCCAGCGGTCTGCCGCGGTTGCCAGCCACGGTACTCGCTGCCGATAGTCATCGGCGGCGAGCAGAGGGAGAAGTTGTAAAAGAGTGGCCCGATCGCCCTTTTCGAAACTCTCCACCCAGGGCTGGACCGAATTGCGACATCTGAGAGCCAGAGCGAGCAGGGCGCCATCCAAACACTCATCCTCCAAGCGCTCCAGGGCCAACTCGATCTCCGGCCAGAGGAAGGGATGGTTTCGGACGGCGCGGAGTAGACCCGGCCAGGAGAGGTCGTGGCTCCATTCGAGATAGAGTCGCTGCAGATGGGTGGGTCGTCTGGGCTTAGCTTTATCGTAGGTCAAAAAGTACCGCTCGGCCATCTCCTCCCACTGGTCCGCCGGTGCTTCCACGAGCGATTGGACCAGGCCGTGGGCGTACGATCTGACGTCTTGAAGACCAAGGCTGACGACCCTGTTCCGGCCCCTCAGGCCTTGCTCCAGGTTCTTGGCTCCACCATCGGTCAGAAGTTTGCGTCGACCCAGAAATCGAGCTAGTTCTAAAAGAAACGACTCCCTCTCACCTCCTATTGGAAATCTCCCAAAATGCGGCTTCAAGACCAGCGGGGGAGAGGGGCGTTTTCGACGTTTCCGATCTCTTTTCACAAGATCCCATTCTACACACTTCGGCATAGAGTGTACATTTGAGCAAAGTTCCTTTTGCACCGGAGGGTGCAATGATAAGTCGCTGAAACTTATCAGAGTGACCCCCGAACCGATGACATTCTTCGACTACCAGCAGGCACTTGAGCGACTGAGACGACGAGCTCACCAACGCAGAGCGGTCATGTTCAGAGGCTTGAACACCTCGATGGAAATGCCGCTCTTGGATGAGCAGGAGCTTCGAGACCGGGAACTCTGCCAGCGCTGGCAGGACCAGTACGGATTTTCTTCCGACGGCTACTAACAGGATCTCTATTCCGAGCGCTTGAACGACAACGCTGCCATGGTATCTAAAATCGCAGCACTAGCTATATTGGCCGTCGCGGCCTTCTTCTTCTTCAAAAAATCGGTCAGACTGTTCGCTTACGTCAAAGCGGCCAAGCCGATCGACCGATTCGACAACCCGATGGCTCGAATCAAAGCGGTTCTCATCTACGCGATCGGACAGAAGCGCCTCTTCCAAAAAGGTTACGGCGGTATCCTGCACTCCATGATCTTCTGGGGTTTCTGCGTTCTCAGTCTGGCGAACCTCACGCTGCTTATTCGGGGACCGGTGGGACGAGAATTCAACTTTCCGTTTTTGGCTCCCTACGAAGTCCTCGGCGCTCCCTATAACATGGTCAAAGAGTTCTTCATCTGCCTGGTCTGCGTGGGCGTCACGATGGCGTTCTTGCGCCGGCTCGTCATCAAGCCCCGGTTTCCCGAGCCGTCCATGGACGCTCTTTTCATTCTCAGCATGATCGGAAGCCTTATGTTGGTGGAGCTACTCTACGGAGCGGCCGAGGTCCAACAGTTCAACCGCTCCGGCGCCGAGTATTTCTCCTGGGCCTTTCCGGTAACCGGTATCATCGCGTCGTTGATGAACGACATACCTCAGGAGACGCTCACCACTCTGCAAAACGTTGCCTGGTGGGTCAACTACGTGCTGGTCCTGGCCTTTGGCGCCTACCTGCCCTATTCCAAGCACCTCCACGTCATCACCGGTATTCCCAACGTCTATTTTCAGAATCGTCGCCCCTATGGCGAGCTTCGCAAGCTGGAGCTCGAAGACGAAGAGAAGATGGAGTTCGGGGCTTCGCATCTGGGAGATTTTGACTGGAAGCGCTTCCACGACTGGTACAGCTGCACCGAGTGCGGTCGCTGTACTTCGATGTGTCCGGCTTTCAATAGCGGCAAGCCACTTCATCCCAAGAAGATTTCGGAGCAGCTCAGAGAGGAGTTGGTGGAACACGGCGGGGGAGAAGTGCTGGCACTGGCTATGCGCAACGGCGCTAAGCTTGAAGCCCAGGAGGACGGTTCACCACCCGAAGGCTTGCGACACCTCCAGAACAACCTCTCCGCTGTTTCCGAAGAAGCCCTCTTCTCGTGTACGACCTGTCGTGCCTGTGAGCAAGCTTGTCCCGTCTTCATCGAGTATGTCCAGGAGATCGTCGATATGCGCCGCCACCTGGTGCAGGTGGAAGGCCGCTTTCCGGAAGAGGTCCAGCGCGCATTCACCAACATGGAGAACAACTCCAACCCCTGGGGTATCGGATTCGCCACTCGTGGGGACTGGGCGAAAGAGTTCGATGTCCAACTGATGAGCGAAGACCCGGGTGAGCTGGACATGCTGTTCTGGGTAGGTTGCGCGGGCTCTTTCGATGACCGCAACAAGCAAGTTTCCGCGGCCTTGGTGAAGATCATGAAGGCAGCCGGACTCAAGTTCGCTATCCTCGGTCAAGAGGAAGGTTGCACCGGAGACTCCGCGCGTCGCATCGGAAACGAATATCTCTATCAAGTGCTGGCCGCCCAGAACGTGGAGGTCCTCAACGGCTATAACGTCAAGAAGATCGTGACCGCCTGCCCCCACTGCTTTAATACTATTAAGAACGAATATCACCAGTTTGGTGGCGAGTATGAAGTCCTCCATCATTCCGAGCTGATCGCCGACTTAATCGCGAAGAAGAAGATCACTCTCGATAAGGTGGACCCGGTTCTCGGCACCTTTCACGACAGCTGCTACCTTGGTCGATACAACGATATTTACGAGCAACCTCGGAAAGCGCTGGAAGCTGCCGGCATGAAGCTTCAAGAAATGGAGTTTTCCCGAGAGAAAGGTCGCTGCTGCGGCGCCGGCGGCGGTCGAATGTGGATGGACGAGCACGGCACCAAGGTCAATGACATGCGGCTCGACGACGCGTTGGCCTTGCCCGAACAGCCCAAAGTGATCGCGTCCTCTTGTCCCTTTTGTTTGACTATGATGTCCGATGCCGTGGGCGGTAAAGACATGAACGATCAGATTCAAACCAGGGACATTGCCGAGATCGTAGCCGATGCGTTAAAGGTCTAGCACCTAGTAAGTTTGGACTAAGGTTCAATAATGAATCACGTTCCCTAACCCCATTAAATGGACCTTCGGGGTTTAGAACTGATGTCCACGCGGTAAGAATACTCACGGTGTACGCAAGGGTTCCAACCCTTGAGCGCTGAAAATATTGGGGTGGACCGGTCTCTGAAAAATTGAGTGCCGGTCCCTTTGCAGTAGTTACGAGTATAGGGTATCAGTGGTGTCAAAGAGCAAGAAAGATTCAAAGAAGTCCAGCAAAAAGAAACTTTTTCTGATTGACGGCAACGGTCTAGCCTACCGGGCGTTTTACGCGGTAGTTCCGATTCACACGGAGAGCGGAGTTCCGATTAACGCTCTGGCCGGGTTCGTAAATATGGTTCTTCGTCTTTTGAAGACTCAAAAGCCCACCCATGTAGCGGTGGCGTTCGACAAGGGCATCCCGACGGAGCGAGTCAGTCCCTACCAGGATTACAACGCTCAGCGGGTCGAAATGCCGGAGGATCTGGCGCTCCAGCTCCCGATGATCGAAGACTTTGTGCGAGCATTGGGTGTTCCTGTCTTTCGAGTGCCCGGTCACGAAGCCGATGACTGTATCGGCACTCTGGCCAAGCAGGGAGCAGCCGCCGATATGGATGTTCTCATCCTTTCCGGCGACCTGGACCTCCTGCAGTTGGTAAGCCCCCAGATTAAGGTGCTGACGACCCGTCGCGGCATCTCGGATATGGTGATTTACGACGAGAAGGAAGTGAAGCGTCGCTTCAACCTTAAGCCTGAACAGTTGGCTGACCTGCGCGCCCTGGCCGGCGATTCATCGGACAACATCACGGGTGTACCCGGAATAGGTGAGGTCACCGCCAAAAAGTTGCTGGCCCAGCACGGCCGCCTGGAAGACCTGCTGCGAAACCTTTCCGCGCTGCCTGCCAAGTGGAGAAACCCTCTGACAGAGCATCGCGAAGAGGCCATTGAGTTTAAGACTCGAGCATCTATCCGCACCGATCTGGAGCTTGAAGTCCACTGGGATAAATGCGCTTTTGGAGGCATTCCCGTGGAGCGCGTGGGAGAGATTTACGCTCGCACCGAGTTGGACAAAGTCCTCGAAGCGCTACCGGAAGCCGGTGAGCCGGGGTCGCTCCCTTCGGAAGAGCCGATTGAAGTGGAGCTGGTCAAAGGTAAGAAAGCCAAGACCGCCGTCAAGAAATACCTGGCGAGCGTGAAAGAAGAGTTCGCCATGCTGTATCTCGGCGCGGTGGATGAACTGGTCGGAGTTGTCTTGGCCGCGGATGACGAGACTCCCATGGTAGCGAGTCTCGGTGAAGACGGCTTTGGTCTCAAGGATTTCGTCAAGCTTCTCGGTTCGGTGCTCTCGAACGAAAAGATTCGGGTGACGACTCACAATATTCGAGGTCTGATGATGACCGAAGAAGGCTCTTCACTCAGCGGAGCCGAGGCCGAGGTGCTTGATGTTGGCGTCGCTTCTCACCTTCTGAACGCTCGCGACGGCAACCCGTGGCTGGATGAGGTGGCCAAGTCGTTCGGCTACGACATTCCGGGTGAAGGCGAGCTACTCGGACACGGAGGCGGGTACAGAAAACTCTCCGACGTACCGCTGGAAGAGTTGGCCGACTGGTCTGCTCGACGCGCCGGGGCTCTCAACGCCCTGGGACGCGACCTGAAGGCCGAATTGGAGTCAAAAGACCTCTGGAAGCAATACAGAGAAGTGGAATTTCCGCTCATTTCCATCGTCTCTCGCATGGAACGAGAGGAGGTACCGGTCGACCTTGAGGTGATCGATACTTTCGTTGCCAAGATCGACGAACTGGTCAAAGAGTTGGAGCAAGAGGTCTACGAAGAAGCGAGCCTGGAGTTCGATATCGAAGACCAGAAAGAGTTGGCCGAGGTCCTTTTCGACAAGATGGCTTTGGCCGTGTCGGCTCGACCCAAGAACGGAGCCCTGATCGGCCTGGATATTTTGAACCAGATCGCCGAACAGAATCGGATCGGAGCTCTCCTGAGGGACCATCGAGAACTCAAGCGGCTCAAGGAGTCGTTTCTCAACGCCCGGGCCCGATTTGTCCTCCCTCGAAGCGGATGGTTGCGAAGAGCTTCTCAATTCAGTGTTCTCAATTCCGAGCGTTTGCTGTGGATGGGGCCAGTCTCGGTAGGCGGCGCGGTCTCCACCTTCAACAGGTTGCTCTGTGAAGTCAACAACCTTCCCAATGCCGACCAGCGAGTACTGTTCCGAACGCTCTTGCTCTCCTCTCTGAAGGCTCAGGGCAAGAACAACGTCTTGATCGGGCTCACCATCAACCAATTCCAGCTGCGACTGGCCGCCCATCTTTCCGAAGATCCCGCTCTTCAGAAGGCTTTCATCCGAGGCGAAGACTTGGAGCATCAACTGCTTCAGAAGCTTCTGCCCGACGAGACCCCTGAAGATACTCCGGACGCTCGCTGTGACCTGGTAGACACATTGCTGGGCTCCATCGGCGAGCACCGTTTGGCTCGACGTACAGGATTGACGCCCTCCGAGGCAGCCGAGCGCATCGCCGGCGTCATGGACTTGTTTCTGGCCAGCTTCCCCAAAATGGAAAGCTTTATCTCCGGACAGCACGACCTGGTACGAGAGCAGGGCTGGGTCGGCAGCATGGGTGGACGTCGACGATTCGTACCCGAGATGTCGAGTCGGAACTCCGACATTCGAACCACGGCTGAAAGAGTGGCGAGAAACACCGCCATTCAAAACTCAGCGGCTGATTTGCTTAAACGGTTTCTAGTAGAGCTGAACGCTGACGGCGACAAGGTTCTGGCAGGGGCGAAGCTGGTGGGCCAGGTTCGTGACGAGTTGCTGTTTGAAGTTCCCAAGAAGTCAGCAGAGTCAATTGCTGCTAAGCTTATGAAAAAGATGGAAGAGACTATCAAGCTCTCGGTGCCGATCGTACCTGAAGTTCGAATGGGACGCGACTGGGCCAACGCCGAAGAATTAAAGCTTACAGCATCCAGCGCACGTTAAATCGTGAAATGGATGGTTAAAATAGACCAAATTGAGGTTTGGCCTCAGGCAATCGAAGGAATAAAGCACCTGTTGCCTAAAGGGCCGAATCCAAGTTCAGAAAGAGGAAAGAGCTCAGGAATCTGAGCGTTTACGAGGAGTCCAATGACCGAAGCACAACCGACGGAAACGACCGACGCCGAACAACAAAGCGAGCAGGCGGAAGCTAAAGAGGCCGCTGAACAGGCGCCTAACGAGGCTGCTGAACAAGCGCCTAAAGAGGAAGCCAAAGCGGCAGAGCCGGAGGCAGCCCAGGAAACCATGTCCATGGAATCACTGATGGCCAGCCACGATGCTTACGAAGAGAGTTTCCGCGAGCTGAAGAGAGGCGAGTTCCTAACCGGGCGAGTCATTCAAGTCAATGACGAGGGAGCCATGGTGGACGTCGGCTACAAAACCGAAGGCTTCATCCCGGTGAATCAGCTGACTCATCGCAAGGATGTCAACCCGAAAGAACTCTTAGAAGAGGGACAGGACGTCAAAGTCGTTGTCCTCAAGGTGAACCACTCGGAAGGGCAAGTCCTACTCTCCAAGCGTCAAGCAGACGTGGAAGCGGCTTGGTTTTCCATACTCGAAGCCCATCAGAATGGTGAAGTTCTCGAGTCTACCTGTGTCGAGCAGGTCAAGGGCGGCCTGATCGTCGACATCGGTCTCCGTGGGTTCGTACCCGCTTCACACGTCGACCTTCGACCGGTGAGTGATCTCTCGGATTACGTCGGAGAGGTGATGCGCCTCAAGGTGCTTGAAGTCGACCAGAAGCGTCGCAAAGTCGTGCTGAGTCGTAAGAAAGCGCTGGAAGACGAGCGCGACAAGCTGAAAGAAAAGACCCTCACCGAGCTGGCCGAAGGCCAGATCGTGTCGGGTGAAGTGGCTCGACTCACCAACTTTGGAGCCTTTGTCAATCTTGGCGGAGTGGACGGACTCGTCCATATCTCGGAGATGTCCTGGAAGCGAATCAAGCATCCCAGCGAGATCGTCCGAGTGGGCGAGCAAGTGGATGTCCGCGTACTCGGCGTGGACCGGGGCAAAGAGCGAATTTCGCTCTCTCTGAAACAGGCACGACCCGACCCGTGGCAGGACCTGGAAGAGAAGTTTGCCATCGGCAACGTCGTGCCTGGTAAAGTCACCAAACTGGCCAAGAACTACGCCTTTGTCGAAGTGATGGATGGCATCGAAGGGCTGGTACCGCTCAGTGAGTTGTCCGAGTTCCGAGTGTCGAAGTCGTCCGACGTGCTGACAGTCGGTCAAGAGGTCAAGGTGCGAGTTATCGACTTGAAGCCTGACCAGCGCCGCATGACGCTCTCCGTACGCCAGGCTGAAGCGGGAATTTCTCCCAGCGTGTCCTCGAACGCGAGCAGCGGACAAGCGGGCGGATTCACCATCGGCGACCGTTTGCCGGACAGTCTGAAGCAGATGTTGGCTGACAACGAATAGCTTGCTGAAGACGGACATCGCAGTGTATAAAAGGTTGGAGAAATCCAACCTTTTTTCATAGGAATCGAAAGCAAAGTCTTTGAGCTCAGCTTCTTCTTCACAACACATGAGACGCACCAAAGTTCTCGGACTGACCGGGGGCATAGGGTGCGGCAAGTCGGCAGTAGGTCGTCTTCTGGAGGAGCTTGGTGTTAAACGGCTGGACACCGATCTCGTGGCCCGCCGGGTGGTGGAGAGGGGGACGCCCGGCCTGCTTGCGATAGTGGAGCATTTTGGTTCCGACGTACTCAACTCCGAAGGAGAATTAGATCGTCAAGCTTTAGCCACGATTGTCTTCGGGGATGAGCAGCAAAGGAAAGCTCTAGGGCGAATTCTTCATCCACTTATCTGGGATGAAGTGGAGAAGTTCGTGGAGCGCTGTCAAGCTGAACGACATCAAGCGGTGATTGAGGTCCCTCTTCTCTTTGAGAATAAGAGAGAGGGCCGATTCGACGAGGTGTGGGTGGTGGCCACGACACCTGAGCTTCAAGCTCGTCGGCTGGCGGCCAGAAACGGCTGGTCTGCCGAGGAGATCGAGGCCCGGATAGCAAGCCAGATGCCTTTGGCCGAGAAGATTCGTCGAGCGGACGTCGTGATTCACAACATCGGCACGGCCGAGGAGCTCAAAGAGCAGGTGCGGGAAGCCTGGCAAGGGGAGCGGAGTTGAGCAGGAGACAGGTTATTGCGTGCTTGGCTTCCGTCGCTTTGCTGGTCGCGCTGCTCCTGGGACAGGAACCACTCTTACGACTGTATTACAGGGTCGAATATGAATCCGCTATTTTGAGGGAGGCCCAGCGCCAGGGGGTGAGTCCCCATCTCATAGCGGCCGTCATCTTCACCGAGAGCCGGTTCAGGGCCCGTTCGGAATCCGATGTGGGTGCTCGCGGTCTGATGCAACTCATGCCTGACACGGCAGCCGAGATGGCTCTCAAAGAAGGGTTGATCGAATACAGCACCTCGCGGGTCGAGGAGCCCGATATCAACATTCGCCTCGGCACCGCTTATCTAGCGGAGTTGATAGATCGCTTCTCAACCCTTGAAGAAGCGTTGGCGGCCTACAACGCCGGTCCGACGGTCGTGCGCACCTGGCGCGAAAAGGGATCCGGAATCCCCTTTGAGGAGACCCGAGCCTATGTGGAGAACGTCAAGCGACACAAAGCTGCCTTACAACGGTTGTACCCTGACTGGGAGAGTTCAAGCCGATAGGATTAGACGCATTCTTCGGGAACTGGGTGGAACTGAAGACTAAGATTTCGAGACAAGAAAGGCACTAATCGAATATGAGCGAGAATAAGAGACTGCCCAAGAGCGATTTTGGGAAGAGTGTGGGCGACGACGTTGTTTTGTACCTTGCCGAGGTTGAGAGCCTCGGGCCGCTGGAGCTTCCGCACGAAAACGGTAGGCTGGAAGCAAGACTGGTGGGCGTAGACCGTCCGGGAGTCTGGGTGGAGCCGAAATCCTGGTACGAAAAGGCCGTCGAGGCGGAAGAACCGGTGCGTCACGTCTTTCTCAAATGGGACAACGTCCTGGGCTTGACGCGGGCCATCGAGGCAGAGCTTTTCGGTGCCAAGAAAGAGTACCGGGGATTACGACCTCGTAGTTAGTGAGGGTGAATATCTCCGGTAGAAGACGATTTCGGCGCAGGCTCTCCGCGGTTGCTCTCGGTCTCATCATGCTGACCGCGAACGCCTGGGCTCAGAGTTGGGTGCCGACGGAAATTTCTCGACTGACAGGGGAGGACGAGAGTGTCTCGGTTTCCTCTGGTCAATCGCTTTACGACCTCGCTCGAGCCAGGGGGTACGCTTTGGAGCACCTGGCCGAAGCAAACGGCTTGCCTGTGAGCTTGGCTGTGGTCGAGAGAGAAACCGTCCTGGTGCCCAGCCGACGTATTCTGCCTCGGGAGGCTCCGGCCAACGGTCTCGTGGTCAATCTACCGGAACGCGGCTTTTACGTCTTTCGTAGCGACAAAGAGACGGGATTCTTTCCCATCGCTATCGGAGAACCCGGTCGCTTTCAGACTCCCACCGGGAGCTTTTCCATCGTGGAGAAAGTTGTTGATCCCCAGTGGATAGCTCCCGAATGGGCGGGGTTGGGTGAGGATAACGTCATACCCGCCGGGCCTGACAACCCGCTTGGCGACCGGTGGATCGGTCTGACTTCTTCCGGTCTGGGTATGCACAGTACCAACAACCCCTCTTCCATCGGTTCGGCCACTTCTCACGGGTGCATGCGAATGTACCCTGAGATCGCACGGATGGTGTTTGATCGGGTAGAAGTTGGGTGGCCGGTCCGGATCGAGTATGAGACCAGCCGAGTGAGCCTGGAGAAGGACGGAATCTATGCGGTCTGCTTTCCCGACCCCTATGGGATGGTCGATCGAAAAGCCCAACTTCAAGACAAATTTCAAGAGCTTGATCTGGACGGCTTTTATTCTCTCATCGATGTCGAGCCACTCCTGGCTCGCAAGAGTGGCGTGTGTACAAAACTCGTCGATCTGGAAGTACGAGCCACGGTCGACGGAAAGAGCTATCCCGCCGCTCGGGTGGGCGGCAAAGTCTATTTGGAAGGGTCGGCATTGGAGAAGCTGGGAGTCCGGCAGGATTTCAAACTCGCCGACAAGGTCGTAAGATTGTCGCTAGGGGAGAAGTCGGTCGTACGTACCCTCAGGTTCGATTCCTCGGCCTCTCCTTCGATGGGCGAAGTCTTCTTGAGTCGCGGTGGAGCGTGGTATCCCGCCAAGGAGGTCTTGCAGTCTCTTTCACTCGGCTACGAGTGGAACGGCTCGTCTAAAGAACTCGCCATCGGAAAGCCCGACTAGCACGTGTTCACCCTGGCCTTTCTCTCCAGAGCCGTCTTTGCTCTGCTTTCACTGGGCTTCTGTGCTCAGCTTCACGTTTCTGGTGAAAAAAAAAAGTAATTCTCCTTTCCGGAGCGCTGCTGGCTTTGCTGCTGCACGCTGCTTTCGCGATCGAGATCACGGGGCGCTACGAACTGGTAAGCACTCTTCTCGTCGGGGTGACGTCAGGCTTTGTTTCCCTCGGGTTGGTGCATCGGTTCATCACCCGCCAGTATCCTGATATTTTTGTACCGGTCGTCTATCTTTACGGAGTAGGGTGGCTCGAGTTGCTCCGGTTGCGCTCAGACCTCGCGCTCAAGCAGAGTCTGTGGATATTCGTGGCCACCCTGGCAAGCGTGGCGGTTTATCGGGTCCTTCGCCCGATCGGGAAACTGGAGCGTTTTCGAGTGGCCACCCTCGCGGGCGGGCTCCTGCTCTTGTTTTCGGCTCTGCTTGTGGGCACCGAGGTCAACGGGGCAAAGCTGTGGCTGAGAATAGGCAACGTTTCCTTCCAGCCAATCGAAGTCGTGAAGATCCTTCTGGTCGTCACTCTGGCCAGTTTCTGGCGACGTTTCCGTCTCTGGCTGCGATTCTCCAAGGACCGCGTTTCCGGTAGGCTGCCGCGACGGGGAATGGTGTTTCTAGCCGCGGGATGGTTTCTAGGTCTGGTCATCCTTGTCGTTCAGAGGGATCTGGGAATGGCACTCCTTTTGATCGGTGTTTTTTTCACGATGTTTTATGTTTCGACTGGGAGAAGAGACCTCGTTTTCGTCGGGGTGGGCGGATTCTTTGTCGCCAGTGTTCTGGCCATACTCGCTTTCGACCATATTCGGATCAGAATAAGGGCCTGGTGGGATCCTTTTCAGTTTTTTGATAGCGACGGCTACCAACTTGTACAGGGATTGTATGCCGTGGCCGACGGCGGACCTTGGGGCAGGGGATGGCTCCTGGGGCGACCTCAAGTCATACCCGAAGCGCACACGGATTTTATTCTGACCGCCCTCAGCCACGAACTCGGATGGCTCACCGCACTTTGTGTTGTCTACTGTGTCGCTTTTCTCGGCTACCGATTTTTTGAGCTGGCCGCTCGTTGTCGAGGCGAATTTCGCCGCCTGCTCTTAACCGGCTTGGCGAGTCTCTGGTCGCTCCAGTGTTTCATCATTATCGCCGGCACCACGAAGGTCATTCCCATGACAGGCCTGACTCTCCCGTTTGTCTCCTACGGCGGAAGCTCGTTGTTGGCTAATCTCATTCTGTTCGCCCTGATCGTACGGTGCGCACCACCCGGAGGTCCTGAGTGGGAAGAGTGATCGATACCTCTTCCGGCGATACGGTGCGTCGGATCAAGAAGGTCGGCCGGTATCACCTCGCACTCTTCTTGCTGCCGGTCTGCAGTCTACTTTTCTACGGCTGGCTCCGTGCGCCCCACCTGAATGAACGCCCCGACAACCCTCAGAGAATCGCGCCTCTTCACTTGAGAGGGCGAATTCTCGATAAGAGTGGTCGACCTTTGGCTGACACCGTGAACGAAACGAGAACCTATCCTCAGGGAGCCAGTGCCGGCTCGTTGGTAGGGTATCAACTGCGAGGACGAAACCACACCGGCCTGGAGGCTTCTATTCAGCATCGACTCAGCCCCCCGCTTCCACCCGCCACTCTGGCGGCAGCCTTCAGTCAGGACCGCCAGTTCGAAGAAGGTGAGCGGCCTCGACTGCGTGGGCCTGACGTTCGACTGACCTTGGATGCCGAGCTTCAGAGGAAATTGTATGAAGCGCTTCTTCCAAGCGCCGGCGCCGTTGTTGTTTCCGACGAGCGAGGTCAGGTCTTGGCGGCGGTGAGTTCTCCCTCGTTCGACCCGAACAAGGTTAGGGAAAATTGGCAAACGTTACGGGACGACGAGAGAGGTCCATTCATCGAGCGTGTCGGCTCCGGTTTCTATCCGGTGACCGGTCCTGATGGTGAGCCGCTGGTCTCAGAAGCTGAGTTGAAGGGGCACAACTGGATGAGCAGCGAGCCGTTTCCGGAGTATCCGGGAGGTTCAAGTGCCGTCTTTGTTGACGATAGGCTCTTTCTGACTCCGCTTATGATGTTGGAGATGGCCTACTGGACAAGCGGTCGTGAGCAAGCGCCCTCGCTTCGGCTCCTGGCCGACAGCCAGGATTCCGAAAGCGCGTCGAAGGAGCTACCGTTGCCGAAACTCGAAGTGTCCGAGAGGGAGGGTGTTCTGAGTTTTGATGGGCCGTCATTCCAGAAGTCACCGGCTTTCCTGGCTATGGTAGGGTGGCGAGACGGCCTCTATTTCGCTGTTGTCGTCGAGAGCGCCGATGCTCAAGGGCGGTTGGCCTCCGAACGCGTGCTAGATATCCTGACCGGGCAGGTGGGCGGGAAAAAAGGTGGTAGGTGAGTGGTGTGAAGAGAAACGTTTTTTGTCTCATAGCGTTATGGCTTGCCGTCGGGCTTGCTTCGGCCTCCGCCCAGGACGCATCGGTGTGGGTGGGTCGATGGAATAAGGAAGAGGGGCGCGAATTCAAGCTCAACGTTGAAGACGTGCTGGTCAAGTCCGCCGGAGGAGATGTCTTCGGGGGGCTTCAGGTTGCGGGCTTTGCCCAGAGTGACGGTACTTTTCCGTTGGGCAAGGTTATGTGGAAAGGCGAGTCGTTTAGTCCACTCACCGGTTTTGGCAAGATCCTTTCCGAGACCGGATTTGTGGAGATGGATGACCCCTCTCGAGAGGCTCACTTTCTCCGTCTTTTGCAGCAGACCTATGGACTGTTGGGGACCAGGGTGTACACCGGCAAGCCTATGCGACAGACCGAAGGAGCACGTCCGGAGCCTCTTCGCGCGACCAGAGGAGCCGACGGCTCTCACCGTTTTCAGGTCTGGTTCTATGAGTTTCCGGTAAAGAGTGAGGAGGGGGAGTGGAGAGAGGTGCTCTACTATGTCTCTCCGGACGGCAAGACCGTTAGAGTCCGAACTCTCGACTCCCACTTCCCGGTCAGCGAACGCCTCAACGGTTTTCCTGACATTTCTGAAGAATCTTTCGAGTGAGAGTCGATACGGGGACCTGGTCGTCTTCCAAGCGATAGCGCTTGACCTCAAGGCCATCCTCCTGAAGCCGCTTTTCTAGCTGCTCGAAAAGCGGCGCCTCCACATGCCAACCGGGACACTCCAGCACGAGTTTCCGTCCACTGATGCCGTACTTGACCTGCGGGCCTTGAGTGCTCACGGCAGGCAACAGATTCACCAACCGAGAGAGAGGCTTGGAATACTCTTCCGCGGATTCTTGTTGGGAGAAGAGAATAGGCGGCTGATAGAGAGGTGCCAAAAGCCCCAGGCTGGTGCCCTTGACCAGAAGAACAGACTCGTCTTCGGCGTGAGTTATGATCAGAGCTCGTCCAGGTGTCTGTTTTGGCGTCTTTCTGGTCACCGCAGTCGGGAACTCCGCCGGGCCACCCGGGTGAGTTCTTGCCGCGCATCCACCGGAGAGCGGGCAGACCAGGCATCCCGGCTCTCGAACCGAGCAGATCGTGGCGCCGAGTTCCATTAGGGCCTGGTTCAGTTGCCCGGGGTCTTGGGTCTCGAGGTAAGTAGCCATTCGGCGGCGCAGTTCGTCCTGGCTTCCTTTGTGTTGAGCGGGTTTTGCGATGGCGTAATAACGATAGAGCACTCGGATGACATTGGTGTCGATGGCCAGGGCGGGCCGGCCAAAGCAGATGGAACTTACGGCAGCGGCGGTATAGGGGCCGACCCCCGGCAAGGACTGCAACTCCTCGAAGGTGTCCGGTAGGTATCCCAGGCGAGCCACCGCGATAGCCGCCTGATGCAGTCGACGAGCGCGCTGGTAATACCCCAATCCACTCCACTGCGAAAGCACCGCGGACTCTTTGGCTGAGGCCAGGGCCTCGAAGCTGGGGAAGCGCTCCATCCACAGCTGGTATTTCGGCTGTACCGCGGCGACGGTGGTCTGTTGAAGCATGAACTCGCTCACCATCACGGCGTATCCGTCTAGCGTCTTTCGCCAGGGCAGTGGCCGCTGATTCTGCGTATACCAATGTAAGAGTTTAGAAACATCTTGACTTAACACTGCTTTAACTGAAAACTTTCGGATAAATTAATTGACCGGCGTAGCGACAGTTCGAGGCTGTCGCTTGCGGGGGACGGTCTTGGCCGGAGCATACGCCTTGCTTGTACGGTGCTCGTTCCCAACCTTCTTCCTTCTACGTCTACCGCGGGCGCGACACATCGACAAGTTCGGCTCACTCCGTACGATACAGGACGTTCTCGCGGAAGGGGAGAATAGTCGTCCAAGTGAGGGTCGCCCTACCTGCGACCCATTTTCTCCGGGTGATGCGCGAGGGTGTCGGAAAATCCGCTCCTGAGCCGGCAACCCGGGTCTAAATAAGGAGTCTGAGCATGGATAGCTTCGGTGGTGGTGATGCCTCGATCGACGCAGGCGTACTTTCGATTGACGACCTGCTGCACTTGATGGTGGAAAGGGGAGCCTCTGACCTGCACATCAAGCAAGGGTCGGCGCCGATGATTCGGGTGGACGGCGAATTGACGCCGGCGACCTACGAGATTCTCTCGGCCGATGCGGTTCGGGCTATGTGTGAGTCGATCCTCACCGACGAGCAGAAAGCGAAATTTATCGCAGAGAAAGAGCTCGACCTCGCCTATTCGGTTCCGGGTCTTTCTCGATTTCGTGTCAATATCTATCTGCAACGCGGCACCTGGGGGGCGGCGATGCGGGTTATTCCAGCGCGTCCGCTGAGTTTGGACGAGCTGAAGATGCCACCTATCCTTAAGGACCTGGCGCTCCGACCTCGTGGACTCGTTTTGGTGACCGGCCCGACGGGTTCCGGAAAGTCCACCACTCTGGCCGCGATGATCAACCACATCAACGAGAGTAAGCGCTCCCACATCGTGACCATCGAGGACCCTATCGAGTTCTTGCACAAGGATAAAAACTGTGTGATCAGTCAGCGGGAAGTCGGTTTCGACACGCACTCCTTCGGGGCGGCCCTGAAGCACGTGTTGCGTCAAGACCCCGACGTGATACTCATCGGTGAGATGCGGGACCTTGAGACGACCGCCATCTCGATTTCCGCGGCGGAAACCGGTCACATGGTCTACGCTACCCTCCACACCAACTCGGCGGCCACCACCGTGGACCGGGTTATCGACATTTTTCCCCCTCACCAACAGGCGCAGATTCGAATGCAGCTCTCGGTAACTCTCGAGGGTATTCTCTGTCAGACCCTGATTCCGAAAGCCAAAGGCGGCGGACGGGTGATGGCGATGGAGTTGATGCCGGTCATTCCCGCTGTTCGAAACATTATTCGTGAGGGTAAGAGTCACCAGATTCCCAACGCTATCATGTCCGGAAGTCAATACGGTATGCAGTCGATGGATATGGCTCTCCGGAACCTCTACCAGCAAGGTCTGATTACCTACGAAGACGCTGTCGCTAAGTCCACCAGTGCGGAAGAATTCAATCGTCTGATCGCCGGATAACACAAAACAGGTCTTGAGAAAGGAAAGTTGGGTGGACAGTCCACCCAACTTTCTGTCTGTTCGGTAGGTTTATCGACCTCTTTGTTCAAAGAACCGACCACGACCAGGGCACGACACCCAACCCGAAAAAGGAGCGATCATTCACATATGAACGTTGAAGAACTCTTCACAACCATGGTAGACAAACGGGCCTCGCACCTCCACTTGGTGCCGGGGAGTCCTATCATGATCAGGAGGGGGTCGTCGATCGAGCCTCTGGATGGTCATATCCTCTCGCCGCAAGACACCCGGGATATTTCCGAAACGATCATGTCGGAAGACCTGCTGGACGAATTCGACGAGAAGTTTCAAGCGGATTTCTCCTTTTCCGTGCCGGGTCTCTCCCGTTTTCGCATCGTCTGTTACCAGCAGCGGGGCACCGTGGGCATCGTGATCTCCACCAATCCGCCGGCCCCGCCGACGCTGGAGGATGTGACGCCGCCTCAGAGCTTTCTGGAAAAGCTCAACGACGCACCGAGCGGCCTCTTTCTACTCACCGGCCCTCGGGGTTCCGGTAAAGCGCACACTCTGGCAGCCATTATCAAGCATCTGCTGGACACCCAAAACATCAATATCGTTTCCATCGAAGACCCGATCGACTTTCTTCATAAGAATCGCAAGGGCGTCATCTCACAGCGAGAGATTCACACCGATTCCCTC
>Ga0208331_100225_pt1 | contig 17960 bp, 13 predicted proteins | sample DeeseametaMP1648_FD_184184 | JGI IMG/M metagenome (GOLD analysis project Ga0208331, IMG submission 184184) | Marine microbial communities from the Deep Pacific Ocean - MP1648 (SPAdes) | ecosystem: Environmental > Aquatic > Marine > Oceanic | place: North of Tokelau, South Pacific Ocean... | reverse complement strand
CCACGTTGAATGTTGACCGCGGCAAGATCCAGCCCTCCCTGACCGGGGCGTCCGAACAGAAAGTTCCTCAGGTCGTCCACCACCGTAGTATCGGTGTTCTCTTGCAGATACTCCGAAAGACCACGAAGGATCGGCTCGACTCCGCCCTCGTTCACCAATCGCGGAGCCTGGTGGTAACCGGCTCTGAGACACAAGTGCCCGTGTTCGATCTCGTCCCCGTTCTCTTCGATCCGTCGAATAGCTCGACCGACCTGGGAGTGACCCATTCGAAAAGCCGCGGAAGCAAAAATGTTATGAATAGAGGCATCCGTCTCCGGTTGATAGCCCTGATAGGCGGGCATGGCGTCTTCCCCCATTAGTGAGGGCAAGAATTCGTCGAAAGTGATTTTCTGGATTTGTGCTCCCACGACTTTGCGGGCCGACTGATAAAGCTGCTCGTCGGTCGCTTCCGGATATTGCTTGGCTAAATCCTTGGCCAGCCTGTTGTGCTCTCTCATGAAAAGCGTTTGCAAGCTCGTGAGGGCCAGGTTTTCATTTGCTCTACGGTCGCCTGCCAGAAACAAACGCGCAGGATCCCCCCGAAAAGGGTCTTCATTATCCAAGCCGTCGGTGTTGTAGGGTAGATACCCGGGCCGACTTTCTTTCAGGAGACCACCCTCGAAGCTCCGGAGAGCATCGGCCCGGCCCTTGTCGCTGCCGTAGACCATGGAAGCATCGATCCAACCGGAAGCCTTGTTGAACTGTTCTCGTCGTCCGTCCACCACTCGACCCAGCGAGCGAGCCACCGGCACGATGGCTTTGCCGCCGCCCATGGGGTCGAAGTGGGGATCTCCGGCAGGCACCCTGACCGGAAAATCCGGGCGTTCGCCGCTGGGTGTGAGGACCAGATCGTGGTCCAGGAATTGTCCCCAGGTCCAGGAGAAAGCGCTGAGTTGACGCTCGTCGGTGGTGATCTTGTCTTGTGAACAGACGGCGTTACTCACGGTCCTCGGGTTAGGCCGCTCAGCGCCTGACGGAGCGTCGTACGAGTCCGCATATTCCGGCTCGACTTGACGCGAGTAGGTGGAACCGGCCTCATTCAAGCGCTCGTTTTTGAGGGAGTTCCCTGAACCGTTGTAGCTTCTGGTTTGAGTCAGCGGCAAAGCCTTGATGTGCATCGAATTCTCCTGGGGCCGCAATGGAAGCGGCCTGTCTATTCCCCGATATCCAGAAGGGTAGCCTAGGCTCAATATTAGGTCAACCTAATTTTTACGCTTTCGACGTGGCGTTCAAACCTCGTTAACATGAGGAGCGCGGTTCAAGAACCTCATGACCAAATCATGACCAAACCCCGCGGGGCGCGGGGTTTGGCTTCTCGTTTCAAGCGGTCTGCAGTCGGTGTTTTCCCTCGGCAAACTCTTCGATCGCCTTTTTCACGAATGCGGGAATGTCGTCGGGGTTTCGACTGGTCACCAGGCCCTGATCGCAGACACACTCTTCGTCCACCCACTTGGCTCCGGCGTTCTTGAGATCGGTCGAAACGCTGGGCCAGGAAGTCACTCGACGACCCTGGACGACGTCGGCTTCCACCAACAACCAGGGGCCGTGGCAGATGGCCGCCACAGGTTTGTGTTGTTCAAAGAAGTCGCGCACGAACGAAACCGCGTCCTCATCCATTCGCAGAGCGTCGGGGTTGAAAACGCCCCCCGGTAGGACCAGCCCGTCATATTCGGAAGCGGAGACCGAATCGAGCGTTTTGTCGACCTTAAACTTGTCGCCCTTTTCGTCGTGATGAACGCCCTGGATCTCGCCGGCTTTCAATGAAACCAGTTCCACCTGGGCTCCGGCGTTCTTGATGGCTTCCCAGGGCTTGGTTAGCTCCACCTGTTCGAAGCCGTCCGTTGCTAAAAATGCTATTTTCTTTCCTTTAAGTTTACTCATGTGTAATACTCCTCTCCGCTTGAGGATAGGTAGATGAAGCCTGCTTGGAGTGGGCTCAAAGGAGTCGATAGCCGCATACCGGCGTATAGGGTCGCCGGATGACAGAGCCTACTGAAAGATATCGTCGGAAGAGATCTCTCCGGATCTGATTTGAAAGACCAGCTCGTTTAAAACATCCGCCTCGGAGACCTCTTGGCGAGCCCTCTCGACGACTTGCAAAGCCTCCGCTTCACGGCCCTTGGAAGCGCGATATCTTGCCAACTCGAGATACGGTTGCAAGAAAGCCGGAGAAAGAGAAAAGATCTCGTCATAGGCGGGCCCCGGATCTCGACCCAGCCTTATCAGACTGTGGGCACGACCAAAATGGAGAGCCAATCCACTGGGGTTTGCTTGAGCCCCCGACTCAAACTCCTTCAGGGCCTCTTCAAACCGGCCTTGCTGATAAAGCGCTCGCCCACGATAAAGCGAACCCAGACCGCCAAAAGTGGGCTTATCCATATCCAGCAGCTCGGCCGATGCCTGGAGAGCGATTTCGGGCAGGCGAGCGGCCAGGGCGCAATCGGCCTGCTTCAGGAGGATGTTCGGTCGCAGAGTCTCGGGTGCAGTCTGGAGAGACGCCTGGTAAGAGCGGAGCGCCTCCTCGTAAAGAGTCTGGCGCCCCAGGAACTCCCCGCGCCAGAAATGAGCGACCCAGCCTTCTACCGAGATGGCCTCTTGGTAAAAATCGGCCGCCAGATCAGGTTGCTTCTCCTCCATCATCAGGGCCCACACCAAAGGGTCGGACTTCGGAGAGATATGCTGCATAACGAGGTCCGGTCGTCTCACATTCAGCCAACCGATGCCGGCCGCGCCCAAGAGTTCGGGCGTTTCCGGTGCGGGTATCAAGCGGCTCCGGCTGTCGTCCAGACGAGCCTGAATGACATCGATCGTGCCCTCCTCGAAAAGCGTGAGGGGCGCCCGGTACTCCAGGAGCGGCAAATCGTCCGTATTCAGCGGTCCGGTTCCGGCAAACTCCAGCGCATCGCTACGGTCCAGCCAGTAGTGGCCCAGCAGATTCTCCGGCCGGTACAGATTCAGATCGAGCATCGTTCTCCGGAGGGCGGGCTCAGACATCCAACGAGCCTCTAGCCTTTCCAGATCGACTTCCAGCGGACTCTCCGCCCCGAGCAACAAGATATCGCCCCGCGCGGAACGCCAAATAGCTCCCTCTGGAAACACGTAAAAAAACGTCCTCACTACCAGGGCCACCGATTCCTCGGACATCCCGTACATATGAAACCACTGACACATGATCCCGCCCGGCTTCAGACGCCGCCGACAGTGCCCGTAGAAATCCTCGGTAAACAGCGTTCCCACGCCCGCGATCCAGGGGTTGGACGGCTCGCTCGCTATCAGATCAAACCTTCTGTCGGAAGCAAGGATAAAGGTTCGCCCGTCGTTTACGGACGTGTGCACCTTCGGATTTTCCAGTATGTCTCCGTTGTAGCCCTTCCAAAATCGACCCGCTTCCAAGATAGCAGGCTCCAACTCCACGCAGTCGATGCGCTCGACCGATGAAAATTGCGACAGCGCCTCCACCGTCATTCCCGCCCCGAAGCCGATCACCGCGACCTCCCGGGGGTCTCGATGCAGCAACCCCGGGACGTAGCCGGTCAGGTACATCGTCAGCCTGTCGAATATCTGGAGAGAAGCGTCGATCTTGCCGTTCACTCGCACGGTCTGATAGTCGGGGCCGACGTGAACCGCCACCGTGGCTGAAAGGCCGTCCCGATAGAAGGCGGGAGCTTGATAGGCGAAGTCCGACTCCGCCGGCTCTTGTCCGGCATAGACTCCCACCCCGGCACTCATGGCGCCCTGGTTCCAAGCCGGTAACGCAAAGCAGGCAACAGACACCGACCCGACCAGCCCCAACCCGACAATCTTGAAACGCCCTCCCTGAGACAAGAAACAAGCCAGCCCGAGAAAAAGGCTGGTCAGAGCAGCCTGCTTGAGCACTCCTTGCGCCCCGACAAGCGGGACACCAAGGAAACCGGCCCCGAACGCTCCCAGGACACTTCCGAGAGTCGTCGCCGCGTAGACCGTGCCGACTGTCCGGCCCAAGCGTTCCACACTGCCGGTATAGAGCTGTGCGGCCAGCGGATAGACCATCCCCATGAGGATAGTGGGGACGAGCAACAGAAGACCGACCGGCACGAGTCGGCACAGCATGACGGGAACGAACGACCCGTAGACGTAGTTCGAAAGATGAAAGACAAGGTACGGCATAGCACCTAGCAACGCTATCGACACCATCACGCTGACTCCGATCCAGAACTGCAACCAACCCATCTTCATCACCGACGCTTCTCCGATAAAAAAGCGATAAGAGAGACTCCCCAGACCGAGGCCGACCAGAAAAAATGTCAGGATGGCGGCGAAAGCGTAGGTCGAGGAGCCCAGGGAGAGGATGAGACCGCGAGTCCAACCGACCTGACAGGCCATAGCAGCGGCCGCGGCCAGGCAAGCGACCACCAACTGGCCGCGGTTCACCGCGACCGAAGACCCCTTCTCTGACGGCGAGATTGAGGATGTGACCGGGTAAGTCATGCGATATGCCATCGCAGCGATCAACACATTCACGACGACGGCCACCACGACGGTGAGATTCAACCCCAATCCTGGCAACAGAAAAAAGCCCGCGGCCGCGGAGCCGAAGCAACCTCCCAGGGTGTTGAAACCATAGAGCCGTCCTAACTCGGCTCCAAACTGCCGATACTCTTGCACAACCAACCGGCACAAGAACGGCAGCGTCGCCCCCATAGCCATCGTGGGCACAAGCAGCACGGTGGAGGCGCCCAGAAACCCGCAAAGGTAAAGCTCAAAACCCTGGTATCCGCTTGCGGCCAGTCGAAGATAGAGGTCTTCGAAGAGACCTAAGAAAAAAGGGGACAGAGCTCCCCACACGGCTATCAACAACTCGAACCAGGCGTAGTCCTTCAAGAGCCTGGACAGAGGACGCCGGTCGGCCAGCCTACCGCCGAGGTACCCTCCGACACCCAGCCCCAGCATAAAGATCGAGACCACGGAACTCACCGCGAGCACGGTGTGACCGAGAGTCAGACTCAGTCGCCTGGTCCAGACAACCTCGTACATGAGGGCGCTGCTCCCCGAGAGGAAAAAGAGCGCATGCATTCTGTTCAAGTCGGGGGAAGTCTCTCCAGGTCGCGATGCAGCAGGGCGAACGCTTGCTCTCGCTGCTCCGTGGAATCCCATTCGATAGCGTCGAATCCTTGTTGGGCCGCGCTACCGACGCGCGCCAGGCCATCCTCTGAGATCAATCCCAGTTCGTGGGCTTCCACCGCGGCACCAATGTAGGTATCGAAGACTCTCACACCCTTCGCCCTCATCTCGTCCCGCTGCTCCGGGGATAGATTTACCACATCGTGGATAAAGACACCCTTCACTCGTTCGGGATACTTGGAAAGCATCATCTCACCCAGAAGAGCGTCACCCTGACCGCTATCTCCCACCCAGGTAAAGTCGTACTCCGGATAGATACGACTGTAGTGCTCGAAGTTCTCCATCTTCTTGCGGGCCATCGCCTCGTGGTTGATGAGACCGGTCAATGACCCTAAGAGGATAGAGGCTTCCTTAACTCCGTTTTCGCGCAAGGTGTCGTGAGTTCTATCCTTCACGATGCCCGTCGCTTCGTCAGGCCTGGCCGTGAGAAAGGTGAGGTCCCCGAGGGGGTCCCCCTGCTGAGCCGGTCCGCGGTCCAACTCGTCGTAAAACGCCAGGACCCCCGGATACACCGTGTGCCCCGGGAAACGTTCGTCCTTCAAGCTGGAATAGAAGGTATCGTCGATATCGCTCAACGGTTTGACCGAGCCTGTACGATTCGAGCCCTCCGTCTGAAAATGCTCGAACATCTGACTGACCAAACCGTTGTCGTCGACATCGGAAGTCAGGAGGTGGTGCATGTCGTACTCATCGGCGCCGGCATTCACAGCGTTCTTCAATCCGGTCAGGGAGGTCGCTCGCGTACCCAGGAAAACGTTCGCAATGGATTGCTCTTCGATGCCGCCGGCTTGAGGCTGGGGCGCCCCTTCAAAGTGATGCTCTTCGTCTGAAAGGGTGGTCGGTCCGCGCTGCAAGCCATCGACAATCGCCGCTCTGGCCGGCACTTCCAAGTCGTTCAAGCGGTCCTTGGAAAGAAGGTTGAGGAGTCGGGTCTTGTTGTCCGGTCCGATCAGACGATCGTCGACATCGTTAAAGAGATGGGCCAACTCCAGTTGGTTCAGGGACTCGTTGAGGGTCGTCTTGTCCGCCTCCGCCAAAAGAGAGATAATCTCGGCTTCTTCTTCACGATCGGTGTGACCTCGCATCAACTCTTGGATGCGACGCGTTACCGGATTCCGTGGCGTGGACGAGCCTATCATGTCCCAAGCCTACAACTCCCCGACCTTGAAATCGTTAACGGGAGGTTTCCGTCTCTCTATTCGAACTGCTTGATATCTTTCCATGAGTAAGAGATATCCCCCGGGATACATCCACAAGTCGTTTTAAAAATTGTGTCAACAAAGCGTGAACCCCGGTACGACAAAGCTTTAGGACTTAACCCATTCCTCATGTACGGTCATGTTAGGTAGACCTGTCGAACATGTTCGCTATCCCCGGGCGTCTTATGAGGCACGGTCCGTTCCTATATCGTATATAGGAAGGCTCTCCGCGTTTGGATATGCGACAAAGCCGGGGGACCTTGACGCAAAAAACAGAGAGATTTTCGGTCGAACGCCACTTATGAAGAAAAAATTTTTAGACGAGAAAGCACGGGGCATCACTCTCGTCGAAGTCATGATCGCGGTTGTCGTCCTGTCAGTAGCGACACTCGGTGTCATGGGAGCCCTGACATACGGGGTTGTCAGCAACGAGTACGCGGGAACTTACTCCGAAGCAAACCACGCGGCCAGAGAGATCGCCGAAGGGGTGCGGGCGACCCAGCTTGCCTTCATGGAGGACGACGAGCCGGCTCTCTACGCGCAGGTTTTCGATACGACCAAGAAGCCCATAGCAGACCCGCCCTTCGACGGTTCCTTCGTGGGCGGACTTCCCGACCTGTCCGCGGCCGGACCGGGCCGAGCTGATTCCAGCGCCACCTCCGGTCGATTCGACAGAACCGTGACGGTCACCGAAATCGCTCCGAACCTCCATCGCATCGAAGTCACCGTCTACTGGGAGATGAAAGGCACTGAGAAAAAAGTCAGTGTCGTCGCGATGAGCCGACAGACTCTCGGTGGTAACAACATTGTGGCCGGTGGAAACAGTGGTGGTGGCAGCGGCAGCTCCGGCGGCAGCGGTACCTCCGGTGGCAGCGGTAGCTCCGGCGGAAACGGTAACTCCGGTGGCAACGGTAACTCCGGTGGCAACGGTAACTCCGGCGGAAACGGTAACTCCGGCGGCAGTACCGACTCCGGCTCTACGGGCGGCAGCGGCTCAACAGGCGGCAGCGGCTCCACCAGCACCGGGTCCGGCTCCTCCTCCGGCGGCAACGGCAACGGAAAAGGCAAGGGGAACTAAGCACGATGAAATGGAAACCTCGCGCCTCCAGACGCCTATCCGGATTCACTATCGTTGAAGTGATGGTCGTGATTGTGATTATGGGCATCATCACGACCGTCGTAGCCTCGATGTTCGCCCAGGGCTCCAGCGCCCTCCAGCACGGGGAGGCACACAATGCTCTGCAGCGTGCCTACCGTCTCATCAGCGCTCGGGTCACCCCCTACATCTCTTCGGCCTTCGACACCAAGGGTCTCATGAACGGCGCCTCGGTGCTCGATCCCGACCAGACCACCCTCAACCCTACCTCACCACTTTATACCCAGGCTCCGATCGACCCCACCGGAGCAACCGCCATTGAGAACACGATTCGATTCTTGACCACCGAAGATTTTCTCGATCTCGCCTATCCTACCGGACCTGGGACCAGTGCGGAAGTGGCCACCTCTCTCACCACGATTGGCAGTTTCGTCTATCAAATCGACCTCGACGCGCAAAACAACATCTTTCTTCAGAAAATCGTCGACGACCCGGGCACCGGAGACTTATTCGTTCCGACTGTGGGCGGCGACCCCATACAAAAGCCGCTCTACTTTAGTCGAGAGAACGCTTCCATCGTCCCTCCGATCCGATACTTCCACCCCGCGCCGGATGTTCTGATTATGGAAATCACATTGACCGGCGACGACGACCTCAACGAAAAAACCAGGCAGGTCAAGCCGACCCAGACATTCCGAACAACCTTCAACCTACCAGCCAAGATCGACAGCTAACAGAGGAGCTAGCCTATGAAAATTCACCAACGCAAGAAACGAAGAGGCTCCATACTTCTTCTCGTATTATTCCTCTTGATAATACTAGCGATGATGGGCTCCGCCTTCTCGATACTTCTGCCAGTGGAAATGCAGAACGCCAAGCGAGACAGAGCCAACATCCAGACCGCCTACGCGGCCGACGCCGGGATTCTTTGGGTGATGGACCAGCTCGACACGGACAACGATGTTCGCCAAGGGCCGGACGGCTGGAAAGCCCTCGAAGGTCATACCGAAGTGTTCGATCGAGAGTGGGAGTGGCGGATCGCGTCGATAGACCGACTCACCGGCACAGAAGCGTACCGAGTGGTGTCCGAAGGCATCCGCGTCCGCGGCTCCAAGAGAGACGTTCTTCGCCGTGCCGTGGCGGTCATCGACAACGGTTTGACCAGCGAAGAAGCAGCCTTCCTCACCACCACCGCCACTCTGGGTAACGGCTCCAGCCCGATGGGCTCCAACCCGAATACCTACTGGCCCGGCAACGTGCCGATCAACGGCGATGTGATTGTCATCGGGACCTGGTCGGTCGACAACGGTCTCACCGACTACAACAACGGACCCACGTTCAACGGGACGATTTTTCAAACCGAAGCCGCCGGTAGCGGTATGCTGGGAGAAAATTACCTGGGTGGAAACCTCACCCAGGCGCAGTACAACCAGGTCTACGCCAACGGACTCGACGGCGTCAAAACCGTAGACGTCAACGACCTCAGCGAAAACGTGTTCCTCGGCAACGACCCTGCGCGTACACGAATGCAAGAAGTTCTCTTCTCCACCCAGGACAAAACCACCGTCGACACCATGCACGCCACCACCGGAAACAATACCGGAATCCACATTCCTCTCAACTCCGACGGCGTGCCGAACGGTGGACTCGTCGTCAACGACGGCGGAACAAATCACAACGTCGTTTTCTCGGAAAACAACGGCAACTCCATCATGACCTACAGCGGCATCAACTCCGTGGGTGCCATCAACACCATTAGCGCCAACTCTCCCTCGTCACTCAACAACGTCAGTGCCACTCCTACCGGAAACAGTTTTCAGGTCATTCACGTCTACGACGGAACCTCTTACGGGTCGACCGGCGAAGACAGACTTGTCATCCTCAGCTCCAACAACACCGTCCTCTACAATCAGCCTGCCGACTTCTCAGCCGGCACGGTCATCTACAACCACGGCCAAATGGCAGTCGAAGGGACCTTCACCGGTAAAAAGACGGTAGCCGCCTCTCAAGGAGTCACCATTACAGATGAGCTTCTCAAGGCGGGAATCGAGCGCGGCAGGTCTTCTCAGGATATGATGGGCGATGAGAACGTTGACCAAGAAACCAAGGACCTTATTTCGAACTCGCTACTCGGCCTGGTCGCGAACGTCGACGCCGGCAACTCTTCGGACGGATTCGTGTTCGACTTTAGCGGCGCCAACCCGCCCGACAACAACATCTACCTTCACGCCAGTATGATGGGATTGGCCAAGACTGATGTGAACACGAAGATGTTTGGCCACAACGCCCACCACAATAACGCAGGTTACGAGGTTCACACCTACGGGCAAATCGCCAGCGGCCCCACCAACTCCGGCCAGTTCAAGAAAGAACTGGAAGCGATCGCCGACCACTTCGGCAGCATCACGATGGACGAACTCCCTATCGGCTTCCCGAGTAAGGGCGACGGATTCCGCTCCAACCTGCGTGCTTACGTCGACCAGCAATCGTTCGAAACCGACTAACCGCCCCCCACGACAAGCAACCGAAAAAGCCCGCGGAGTCCGCGGGCTTTTTCTATTTGTCGAGGCTGTCCAGGGCTTCTTGAATTGCCCGTTTCACCTCACCCATATTAGCGAAACGGTCATTCATGTCGCGAGCCATCATCTTGTTGACCAGTTGGGTCGTCCGTACGGACAACACGGCTCCTCTTTCCTGCATCGGCTTGGGCTCCTCGTTGAGCTGTTTAAAAAGAAGCGGTGCCACGTCGCTCTCGTCGGTTTGGAAGGTTTTCTCCCCGGTCAGCAGCTCATAAGCCAGCACGCCCAGACCGTACTGGTCGCAGCGATGGTCGACAACCGCACCCGCGATCTGCTCCGGTGCCATGTAGAGAGGCGTGCCCAGAGCCTGGCCTGTCTTGGTGAAGGAAGAGAAGACTTCGCGCGCCAGGCCGAAGTCCAGCAACTTAGCCTTACCATCGGGCGTGACCAGGACATTGCCCGGCTTCACATCCCGATGAATTATCCCGGAATCGTGAGCGTGCCCGAGACTTTCGGTGAGTTGAAGTAGAATTCTCAGCGCTCGCTTTTCCTCTGTGGGTGTGGTGACCTGAGAACCTTGCAGAGTGTCGCCCTCGACATACTCCAAAACCAGATAAAACAGTTTCTCTCGTTGGCCCCAGTCCAGTAGCTGCACGATCCCCGGATGGAGGAGAGACTGATAGACCTGAGCCTCTCGAGTAAATCGTTCTCGAAACTCCGGAGAATTTGACATCTCATCGTTGAAGACTTTAACAGCCACACTTTTGGATTCGTCCAGGGTGTCGTCGGGCACGGCCAGATACACCGTGGCGCTGGCTCCTTTGCCCAGGACGCGGACCAGTCGCCAGCCTCCCAAAACAGTTTGGAGAAGGGGATCGTCACCGGCCGCCTGTTCGGTCAGCCGCTCCAGTTTGCTCAGCCGCTGCGCCGTTCTAGCACGCCCTCTGAGTCCGGCAACGACGACCAACCCTATGCCGCACGCCGCGGCGAGCACCCAGGGCCAGTACAGCTCCAGGAATTCCTGGACCGGGACCGTCCAACTCTGGGGAGTGAGTTCAATCCTTCCACCTTCTGGGTAGCGGTCGCTATTCTGAAAATAGTCGATGCTGATGCGCTCCCGCTTATCAAAATAGCCTTCTCGCTTCAACACCAGGGTAAATCCGGAAGCCCCCTGGAGTTCACTGAGGTCAAGCAAGATGGGGCCATCGGAGCGGCCCAAGAACTTCTCATACTGCCGCCGACCCGAGACGTCCAGAAAAACGTCCACCCGCTCGGGCGAGGTCGCCACCGTAATCTTGTGCAGGAAAGTCGATTGCTCCTGGCCTTTTACCGGATTCAGAGTCGCCGCAAACAGGAGCGCAACAGCCCCCAGGATACGAAAATTGATCATTCTACCTCTGGCGTGAAGGCGCAGCCTCGGACTGTACCGAACCGGGCTGGGTGGAAGATAATGATGAACATAGACAAATTCGTGTTCTCCTAGTCGACGATCATGCCTTCGTTCGTAGCGGCGTCAAGGCCATCCTGGAGTTCGAGAAAGGAATTGACGTTGTCGGAGAAGCTGGATCCGGGCTGGAGGCCATAGAGAAGGCCGAAAGCGTGAAACCGGACCTGATCGTCATGGACGTGAACATGCCCGATCTCGATGGGATCGAGACAACCAAGCGCATCAAGCAAAAACACCCTTCCATTTCGATCATCATCCTCACGGTCAACGACGAGGAGCTGTTTCTGATCGAAGCGGTTCGGGCCGGTGCGGCGAGCTTTTTGCTGAAAGACAGCTCTTCCGACCAACTCATCAGCTCTATCCGGGCGGTAGCGGAAGGCGCTTCCCTCATTCCTCTCCACCTGCTCCGAGCGGCCATGACCGAGGAGATCAACACCACCACCCACGTGGAGGGCGAGATTCTCGAACCCTTGACGGAAAAAGAGATGGAAGTGCTTGTCCGCATAACCCGGGGTTTGAGAAATCAAGAGATTGCCGACGAGCTAAACCTGGCCAAGGTCACCGTCAAGAAGCGAGTTCAAAGCATCCTGGCAAAAATGATGGTCTCCGATCGAACTCAGGCCGCGTTGAAAGCCGTCAAACTGGGTGTCGTCGACCTCTAGGTCCGTACTAATCCGTGCGGGTCAAGACAAACAAGTGGAGCGTCCCTCTTCTGCTGATCTTTTGCTTGGCGGCGCTCTATCAGAGCTTCCAAGTTTACCGAACGTCCCTTACCATTCAGAGCGATACCGATCAACGCGGAATCCATCTCCGAATGCTTCATCTTACGGAGCTTGCCGATAAGGTTGATCCGGCGTCTCTGCAGTCTGAATTCGAGTCGTTGCAGAGCCAACTTCTGCGAGGTTTACGTTCGGAGCTTCATGGTACCGATCTCGGCGAAAAGGAATCTCTCCGGGACGCTCAAGAACAGCTTGAACGAAGTCGTATTCGGCTAGAAGAGTCGGCGGCGATAGGTTGGGCTCGGCTGAGAGAGCACGTCTTTCTAGCCACGGTCTTTTGGCTTGTCGCCGTTGTTTTCGCCGCCGTAGCCAAGAGAAAAGGTACCGAGCCGATCTACGACAAGGTCCCTGCCCATCAAGTGCCGTTGTCCGTGACCCATATGGCTCTCAGCGCTCAGGAGACCGATGGTAGACCGACTCAAACCTCGGTCAGAGGCTACACTGATCGCGTATTGAGAGCTCTCAGCAACCTCCTCATTCTGGCTGGTCCGGACGGCAGTATCCAGATGGTCAACGACGCCGTTTGTTCTACCCTCGGCTACAACCGAGGCCAGCTTCTGGGCACTTCCTACGAAGCTCTGACCGCATCGAAGCTAACCAAGCTTCACCCCGGCACCAAAAACCTGGAAACAAACTTTATCACCCATTCGGGAGCCCAGGTGCCTATGATCGTGTCCTGCTCGGCTGTCTACAAAGAGGATGACACCATTGAAGGATTGGTCGTGGTCGCTCAAGATATCAGCGAGCGAAAAGAGACCGAGCGATCCCTTCGCGAAAGCGAGCAACGACTGCGAGGCCTGATGGAGCGACTCGTCACCGCCCAGGAAGACGAGCGGCGCCACGTCGCTCGCGACCTCCACGACGGAATGCTCCAGCTCGTGATCGCCGCCGAAATGCAGCTGACCGTTGTCAAGAAAAAAATAGACCCTGAGGGAGAACACACGGGCCTCAGCCAGGGCACCCGATATCTTTCCGAAGCGGTCAAAGAAGGGCGCCGCCTGATCCACAACCTGCGTCCCCCCGCTTTGGATAAGTTTGGATTGGTCCAAAGCGTTCGCCAAGAAGCTATTAAGCTTGCCAGAGAACTCGAGTGTGAAACCGACTTCGAGATGGAACTCGGCGATATCGAGCTACCCGGTTCGCTGGAAACCACCGCTTTTCGAATCTGTCAAGAAGCGATGAATAACATACGCAAATACGCACAACCGTCCCGGATTCGCATCGAGATGAAAGCGGTCAAGGGCAAACTCTGGGTGACCGTCGAGGACGACGGAGTGGGCTTCGACATCGAGAACCCCTCGTTCCAAAGCGGGGTTGGGATGGAAAGCATGAAGGAGCGAGCGGAGATGCACGGGGGGGAACTCATTCACCGGAGCGCCCCTGGAGAAGGGACGAGAGTGACCGCCGTTCTTCCTCTGGAAGAATAGTTGGTTCGGCTCCATGCCTAATCGTCGCAAGTGCGGTATAATACCAGAGTGATGGCCTTTTCCTCAAAATCGGAGAGAGGCGCCACAATGGGGACAGTTCTGCTGGTCACCATCGTTGTGGTGATGCTGGCCCTTGCACTGACCGGTTCGAGCGTGACCCATCTCCAGCTTTCCCAGAAAGCCACCAACGGCACCGTGGCCCAGAGCATGGCCGAATCCGCCATAGCCGCGGGGCTGGAGGAAGTGCTGGAGAACGAAGAGTTCGGAGTACTCCAGAGCGAGCAGGACCTCATCGTACTGTCCGGGAGCGATTCCAAGACCACGGGCAAGCTCACCTTCAGTCCCGGTCTTGCCGGCGAATGGGGACTACCGTACTCCACCAACAACATTCAGTCGGAGGGCGCCCGCTCGGGAGCAGGTGGTCGGGTGATACCCGGCCGCTCCATACATCTGGTCGGGCTGGGCGAATCCAACGGAGTCAAGAGACGTGTCGAAGCGATCTTCTACATACCGAAGTTTCCGTACGTCGTAGCATCTTCAGGACGATTTGAGACCCAAGGCGAAACTTTGATTGCCAGTGTCGATCGAGTCGACGATCTCAAAACTCTTTCCCTCGACGATCTCTTGCCTGGAGACGCTCTGTCCAACTCCACCCAACCAAGCGCCCTCAAGCTGGGAAAGGATACTACCATCACCGGCGACGCGAAATCCGCCGGAGGAGTCGAACTCGAACCTGGTGCAGAAATTTTGGGGCAAGTCCTGGCCAATTCGAGCCAGGAAACTATTCCCGCCTACAAAGTGACCGATTTCGACCCCGAAGCCAACGGGAAATTAGGCATCAGCCATCTCTCCGCCGGTACGGTCAACAAAGCTAATTACGAAGGATGGGTGAAGCGGGAAGGCGATCTTTTTGTGGGTCAGGGCCTGCATCTCGACAACGGTGTTCTTTACGTCGACGGCGATCTCACTGTTTCGGGAGGCGTGACAGGTGTGGGGGCGCTTCTCGTCACGGGCAACACCACTATCACCGGACGCTCCGCTCTCTCCACCGACAATCTCGCCGCCATCGTCTCGGAAGGAAACATTTTGCTTCAGGGCCCATCCCAGCAGGGCTCTACCTTCCGCGGTCTGGTCTATTCCAACAAAGGCTTGGTAGCGGAGAACATGACTCTTGTGGGCACTCTCCTCTTGGGCGGCGAGGATAGCGATTTGGTCCTCAAAGACACGGAAGTCATCTACAGTCCCGACTCGGTGAAAGTCGACCTGCAGCACAGCGAGCGGACGGCTCTTCATTTCGTCTCGCCCAAAGGTGCGAACCCGGGAGCCTTTACAGGCACGAAAGGTGCCGACAAGACAAGCGACAGCAAGATTCGAATCTATATCTCGACCGAGCCGGACGGCACCTTCCTGATCTATCCGGAAGGAACACACGAAGAGGACGCTCTCAAAGCAAGCTCCGTGGCCGACGCGATCGCCGCTATCAAGAGCCTTTTGTCCATCGAAGACGACCCCAAGCAGCTGCAAGCCTTCGAGTCGACCACTCAAAACAAACTCCCCCAGCTTCTAAGCGGCCTTCAAAGCGGCTCACTACCGCATGGGGAGGAAGCCGTCGATCTCATCAGCCTCGACCCCGCCCAGTTCTTATCGTTGGCAGACAGGATTCGGTTGCTTCTCATTCGTGATGTCTGAGCGGAGACGAACTCTAGGCCTCACCGTCCCCGAAACGCTGGTGGCCATCTCTTTGTTCGCCGTGGTCGGTACACTTCTCGTCGGACTCTTGATACGGACCATGAGGATATCGGCCAGAGAGTCGGTCTATCTCGAGCTCGAACAATCTTGCCATTTTCTGTTGCAGAAGGTGGAGCGTGACTTGACCCAGTCGGGAGTTTCCGGAATATCCTACCTGCAAACACCCGATACCTCCGGTGTGGCCGCAAACCGGATCGAAGACGTCACTAGCGAAGGCACGCTTGCCTGGAGCGGTGAGCAAACCTTCTACTACTGGCTCAAGAACGAGAGAACTTTGTGGGTACGGCGAATTACGACATCTGCATCCCCCCTTGCGAATCCTCGTCGTTTCACTGAAAGCGAGCTGACCAATATGACCACTCAGCACGGCACTTCGGTCGGAGAAAACGTCACCGAATTTGCGGTCGTCAATCGACTTCCCGACGGCTCCAGCCGGCTGGTGGATGTCTCGGTCGAGGTCCAAAGACAGCTCCCCAACGACCAGCCCCGTCGTTTTCGATTGGAAAAGCTGGTCACCATCCTCAACTAGGGTGTTTTGAGAGTTATCCTACGGGGTCTCCGCCTCAGGAGCATCGATGTTATAATTGAAGGTGTGAGAGCCCGAAATCGAGGAGTGTCCATCGCAGAGACGCTCATTTCAATCTTTTTGGTCGCTCTTTTGATCCTGGTGGTGTTCAATCTATTCCCCACCACGGTTCTGGCCAATCGGCAAGGCAGCGAGAGGCTTCAGGCCGTCACCGTAGCCCAGTCCGGCTTGGCCGAAGCCCGCACCAGAAGGTTCGACCTTCTCACCGTGGGCACGTCCGAAGTCCTGCCCAGCAAGGTCAACCGCGGCATCACCTACGATTCCGAACTGAAGGTCCTGTCTCCTGACAAGGGAGACTCCGACCGACTTAAGGTGTTGGAAGTGACCGTGACCTGGACTTCTCGAAACGTCAAACGCTCCATCAGTGAAAAGCTGTGGGTGCATCGACGCATCGAAGAAAAAGCGTAAGGATAAATATGAAACTGATAAGAAACACAATACTCATAGCACTTCTCTGTATGCTCAACCCCGCCCAAGCCGACCCGTTTTCAGGTAAGGTCTACGGCGTCTATCCCGAAGGCGTGATGGTGGACTACGGCGCCGGCTCCTATCTGGTACCCACTCAGCACGCCACCTTTCAACTGGGTGGCCTGACGGCGACCTGGAGTTCACTCCAGCCCGGCCAGGCTGTCAACGTCATCGTCCCCCAACCCTACTGGAACAACGTCGTGCGAGTCCCGGACCCCTATCAGTGGAAAATGAAGTATCATCCCACTCACCCCCACGGCGGTCCTCCCGGACAAACCAAGAAGATGTACAACAACGGCAGTAACGGAAATAACGGTAACGGTAACAACGGCAAGGGCAACAAGGGCAAAGGAAAGTGGAAATAAAGCACGGGATGCGAGTCCAGGGGGGACCCCGGAAACATTAGCGAACGCCTTTCGTGTGTCCGCCGAACTGCTGCAAGAGCGTTCCAACGCCGCCCAAATCGACCCTCACTTTGTGGAGACTATCGAGGTCTTCCGTGAGGGTCTTTATCGTGAATTGGAAGCCCAGAAAGAGCGAGCCCGGCGCACCGACATTCAGCTGACCGTCCTGGAGCACCTGGAGTCGAAGGAGCAACGGCGTCGTGCCAGCTTTAAAGTAGACCGGACCGGCGACGGCCTGGCCGTGGGAGTCAAAGCCCAGCTTCTTCATGAGAGCGGAGCCGAACAGAGCGTTCGAATCGAACAGGTGGACGGCGCGGAGCTTGTGCTGAGTTCCGACGAACCGTTCAAGGCCAAGGAGTATCGCCTGTCGCTTGCCCCCTGGTTTCTCTTCGAACGCCTTCAAGAACAGCTCCAAACTTTGCGCACCGACGCTTCGGATGTGCAAATCCAAGCCGGCCTCGAGTCCTTCGGGCTCAAGCCCGCGCGTGCTCTGGAAGCGTCCCCGGTGCAACACGCTTCACTCAACGATAGCCAAAACCAGGCCGTCTTCTCCAGCCTTAGTCAGACGGCCAGCCGAATCTGGGGCCCTCCCGGCACCGGAAAAACGACAACCCTGGCCGTGCTGGTCGCCGAGCTTGCCGCCCGGGGCGAACGCGTGTTGCTCACTTCAAATACTCACGCGGCCCTGGATCAGGTCTTGGACGGCCTTCTTAAGAGTCCCGAACTGGCAAGTCAGGTGGAAGAAGGCAAGATCGTCCGAATGGGACGCTGCCGCCCGGAGCATCGGCACTGCCACTTGCGGGAAATCACCCGCCGTCTGCACGACCAGCTTCGAGAACGTTGGGAAACCTCGGAAAAGCGCTTGGAAGCGCTACGAGAACGTATGACCCGGATCGAGAAGCCGCTGAAAGAGCTTCAGATCGCCACCGGACCCAGTGAGCAGCTCTCTCTCTTCGAACCCGCCCAACCGCAGGGCTTGCCGCTAGACTGGCTTAGCGAAATCTTCGGGTCGGGTCGCGGAAAAAAATGGAGTCGCCTGGCTCCCTCCCGACAGTGTGAGTTGCTGGAGCTTCATATGTCTCGGCTC
>Ga0208331_100222_pt1 | contig 18136 bp, 15 predicted proteins | sample DeeseametaMP1648_FD_184184 | JGI IMG/M metagenome (GOLD analysis project Ga0208331, IMG submission 184184) | Marine microbial communities from the Deep Pacific Ocean - MP1648 (SPAdes) | ecosystem: Environmental > Aquatic > Marine > Oceanic | place: North of Tokelau, South Pacific Ocean... | reverse complement strand
AGAGCTCTTACGTCCGCCTTACCTTCGACGGGCTCCCCAATGCGAAATTGGAAACGATGGGAGCGCTTCTAGCCGAAGGGCACCACACAGCGTCCTCGTTAGCCCTTAAGCTCGACTCCGATCTCGCCACGACGTTTCTGATTTTAAACCGAATGCTTGGCGCCGGTGCCTTGGAAGAGCATCCGGAACGAGTTCCGGTCACCGTCTAAGGCGTGTCACGCGACATGGTGGTCCTGGTGCAAATGCCGTTCGCGGCAGTCGAAAGGCCGTCGATCGGCTTGGGCCTGCTGTCAGCCACACTCACCGCGGCAGAGATTCCCAACCGGGTGGTCTACCCCAATTTTCAGTTTGCCGAGCGAATCGGTCTGCCCCGCTACCGCCTGATCGAGATGACTCGAAACGACGACCTGCTGGGCGAGTGGATCTTCGCGCCGGCGGCGTTTCGAGACCAAACCCCCAGCGGCGAGACCCTTTTAGACAGTGTCGACCTGACCGCCGCCGTGCCGCGGTTGGGCAGCCGTGAAGAGTTGCTCGAAACCTTTACCGAGATGCGCTCCCAGGCAACCCGGTGGGTGGACGAGGTGGCTCAAGAATTGCTTTCTCACAATCCCCGTGTCATCGGCGCCTCATCCATGTTTCAGCAGCACTGCGCTTCGCTTGCGGTGCTCCGTCGGGTTAAAGAGTTAGCGCCCGAAGTGGTCACGATGATGGGTGGCGCCAACTGCGACGGCGTTATGGGGTCGGCCACGTTCGCGGCTTTTCCCTGGCTCGACTACGTGGTCTGCGGCGAGGCTGACGACATTATCGTCAAGGTCGTGAGCAAGGCCCTGGGCAGAGGGGCTGACCTTCTCCCCGCCGACGTGCTGTCCCGGCAACACCAAAGCGCCCCCGGAGAGCGCTCGCTAATACGAGATTTAGACAGTCTCCCGACACCTGATTTCACAAGCTATTTCAACACGCTCGGTGCTAGCCGACTGAGCCCAATGGTCAACCCGGGGCTTCTCATCGAGACCTCGCGTGGATGCTGGTGGGGGGAAAAGAATCATTGCACTTTTTGTGGCCTGAACGCCTCGGGGATGGCCTTTCGAGCCAAGTCGGCCGCGCGAATTCTAGAAGAGCTCGACGAGCTTTCGGAGGCCTTCCAACTAACTCGTTTCGAGTTGACCGACAACATTCTGGCCATGCAGCGATTCCGAGACCTGCTGCCCCAGTTGGCCGGTCAGCCCTACACTATGTTTGCCGAAGTCAAAGCCAATCTCCGCCGCGACCATATGCAGGCACTGGCCGCGGCCGGGGTGCTGTGGATACAGCCCGGGCTGGAAAGCATGGATGATCGGGTGCTGCAGCTGATGAACAAGGGCACCACGACGGCCATCAATTTGCAGCTTTTGAAATGGGCGCGGGAGTTCGGAATCTTTGTCTCCTGGAATTTTTTGACCGGCTTTCCCGGCGAGGAGGACGCTTGGTACGAGGAACTCGCAGCCTGGCTACCCTCGGTCTTTCACTTGCAACCTCCCCAAGGGGTCTTCCGGGCTCGATTTGACCGCTACAGTCCTTACCAAACCGCGCCGGACCGCTACGGCTTAAAAGTCGTTCCTCACCCCGCCTACCGTTCCGTGTATCCGGTTTCTGAAGAGGTCTTGAAGGACTTAGCTTACTTCCACCTCGAGGAGGGGAAAGAGTGGGGCCCCGCCCTTTGGGACGCCAACAAAATGGGTCCCGGACACGCGGCCACTCAGCAGGCCGCTCAGCGTTGGTGGCCGGCGTTCTACGGCAGGCTGCCCGTTATTCTAAGCATGAACGACGACGGGGAGACGCTGCGGATTCTCGATACCAGGCCCGGAGCCCAGGCGCGCCGGGTCCAGTTGACCGGATCCCGGCGTGCGCTTTACCTCTTCTGCGACTCCGCCCGTAGCGCGAAATCCTGCGCCAAGGAAGCCGGTCTGAGCGCGGAAGAAGCGACGGCACAGCTCGAGGAGCTCTGCGCCTCCAAGCTCATGCTGCACCTTGCCGACGGGCGATTTCTAGCCCTGGCCGTCGCCGGCGAAATGCCGAGCCTCCTGAAGATCCGAGAATTCCCGGGTGGCGCCTGCCAGGTCCCGGCGGCTATCAGCTAAAAGAGCCCGACACCGTCTGAAAGGAGCCTCCGAGTGCCCATCTTCATACTCTCTTGCGAGCGGTCCGGCTCAACCCTGCTGCGGTTTCTCTTAGACACCCACCCCGATGTGGTTGCCCCCGGAGAGTTGGGTCTCGGCGACTTGTGCCAACGCCTGGTTCTGGTGAAATCTCGAACCGTAGGGCAGCAAAAGTCGAGACCGGTATCGGTGGTACCCGATTGGGTGCACAACCGCAACGACTCGTTGAGCCCCGAAGTCCGAGAAATCTTGGTCTCCACCCGACAGACCGTGGAGGGTATCCTGGACCCTTACATGAGGGCCGCGGGCAAGAAGCGGTGGTGCGAGAAAGCTCCTTCCAACCTCCCCTTCGCGAATCTACTCCGACTGACGTTTCCGGACGCGCAGTTTCTTTGTCTCTACCGTCACGGATTGGATGTGGCTCACTCTTGCTTAGAACTCAGCAAGCATGGATTTATGAAAGAGCTTGTCCCGTACGTCCTGACGAGTCCCGGTGACACGGTCACCGCCGTCCTCCGGAGTTGGCTGGACAAAACCGCCAAGCTCCTGGATTTCGAGTCGAGTTTTCCTCAGATTTGTCATCGAGTGCGCTATGAAGATCTGGTCGAGAATCCGGAAGAGAGTCTCCTAAAAATCCTGGAATTTCTGGACCTTCCGAAGCGCGACGTTCACGAACGCGTGTTTCGGTCGACTCATCATGCCGGTGGAGGCGATCCGAAGATCTGGCAGACGGATCACATCCATACCGAACGTGTCGGTTGCGGTGCCAATCTACCCATCTCTCGTCTCCCTCAAGCTCTGCTGGATAAAATCGACGACCTTCTCCGCACCCTGAACTACCGGGAAATCGGACATGCCCTCTCCTAGTATAGATGTGGCTCTTATCCACGTCCCGTACGCCCCGTTGGAACGGCCGGCCATCGGTCTGGGATTGCTCCAGGCCGGACTCGAACTTAAGGGTATCAAGAGCAGGTGTATTTACGCTAATCTCGATTTCGCTTCCCGAGTGGGGATGCCGCTCTACCAGCTCTCGGACACTTTTGCCTCGGAGGCGCTGATCGGGGAATGGACGTTCTCCAAGCTTGCCTTTCCAGAGTTTAAAGCTGATGAAGAAGCGTTCTTTGAGCTTCATCGGCTGGAGCCGAATTATATCAAAGCGCTCCAGGTTATGCGCCGGGCGGCCGACGAGTTTCTCCACGACGCAGCCGATCAAATTCTCAAGACCGGTGCCCGCATCATCGGTGCAGGCTCGACTTTCCAACAGCACTGCGCCAGTCTGGCGATTCTCCGACGCCTTAAGGAACTCCGACCGGAGATTTACTGCGTGATGGGCGGAGCCAACTGCGAAGGTCCGATGGGTGCTGTCACCGCATCCTTCCCCTGGATCGACTTCGTGGTGTCCGGTGAGGCTGACCTCGTCTTCCCGGACTTGTGCGAGAAACTCCTGGCCGGAGAGGAGATCCAAGAACTGCCGGAGTCTATCTTCTGGTCGGGTAGAACCAGTACGAATTCGGTTCCTCGAGAAAAGATCAGAGACTTGGATTGCCTACCCTCTCCATCCTACGACGATTATTTCAACGATTTACGACTCCACGGTTTAGTCGATCGGATCGACCCCGGATTGCCTATCGAGACTTCACGGGGCTGCTGGTGGGGACAGGTGCAACACTGCACGTTTTGCGGGCTCAACGGGAGCGGCATGAACTTTCGCTCCAAGTCTCCCGGTCGTGTCCTGAGCGACTTTAAAAAACTTGCCGAACTTTACGATTGTAGGCGCTTTTTGATCGTCGACAACATCCTGGACCACTCCTATTTCAAAACGGTCTTGCCCAGGCTCGCCGAGGAAGACTTGAGTCTTGAGATCTTTGTGGAGACCAAAGCGAACCTTCGACGAGAGCACCTCGAGATATTAGCCCAAGCCGGGGTGAAGTGGGTGCTGCCGGGTGTCGAGAGCCTCCACGACGAACTGCTGAAGCTTATGAGCAAGGGGAGCACCGCTCTGGGGAATCTCCAACTCCTCAAATGGGCTCGTGAATTCGGAGTCAGGATTGAATGGAATATCTTGTGTCACTTTCCCGGTGAATCGGATTCGTGGTATCACGAGATGGCAGAATGGCTCCCGTTGGTCTTCCACCTTCAACCGCCTCACGGGGGGGTCGCGATTCGCTACGATCGATTCAGCCCCTACCAGACAAGACCCGATGATTTTGGGATCAAGCTGCGTCCGGCCAAAAGCTACGAACATATCTACCCGCTCGAGAGAGAGGACCTGGAGCGACTCGCCTACTACTTTGAGGACGACCTAGGATCTGGTCGAGAGCAGCAACCCACAGGCTCTGGCATCGCGCGAATCAGGCAGGTCATTGTTCAGTGGCTCCGATGTTTCAACGGTGTGCTCCCTCCCATTTTGGCCATGACAGACCACGGCGATCATCTGGCCATCATCGATACTAGACCGTGCGCCATTGAGCGTCGAGTCAAACTGGAGGGCTTGGACCGCGACCTCTATTTGGCTTGCGACCGGGCCCAAACAGCCGAAGCCCTGACCAAAGAGATGGGACAGGATTGTTCGGCTGCTCTAGAGAGCTTGTGTGATCGCGGGTTAGTTCTGAAGCTCGGTCGAAAGTATCTGGCCCTGGCCGTAGCGGGAAGTGTGCCCACCCTGCCCGGTCGCCACGACTTCCCCGGCGGCCACGTCAAAGCCCTTACGACGAGCTCATCCGGATAGTCCGAATCGAAAACGGTGTGTAAGGCTGGCTGACTCGAGTCCCCCGCACCGCCAACTGACCCCTGACCTGCTCCAGCAGATCCGTCTCTTGCACTTTCTCTACTTCGGCTCCCAATTTCAACTGCGCCGATCCTCGAGTCCGCTGGGATTCATAGTAGCGTACCACCCATCCCTCGCCGTCTTCGGCCGGCTTCACCGTTTCCACCACACACTCTTCGGGCTCGATGCCGACCAGGGAAAGAGCCTCGGTGGCCTTTCCTTCACCGCGATGATGGATCTGAGGGTAGTTGAGAAAGTACGCCTCTCGCACCGTCGGGACACCGAGGGCATCGGCATGAGGGTAGAGAGAATAGGTGAACCGATGCTCGCCCTGGTCGGCCTGCTCATCCGGCATGGTGGGGCTCCGAAGCAACGTGATCCTCAACTGCCCGTCGGTCACGTCATGCCCGTATTTGCAGTCGTTGAGAAGACTCACCCCGTAGTCGCCCTCACTCAAGTCCACCCACTTCTGGGCCGGACACTCGAACTTGGCCCAGTCCCAACTGGTGTTCCGATGGGTGGGACGGGAGACATGGCCCCATTGAATCTCGTATCGCGCCTCGGGAGAGAGCACATCGACCGGAAAGGCCGCCTTCAACATAGTGTGCCGTTCGTGCCAGTCGACCCGTGTCTCAAAATCGATTCGGGGGCTGTTGCAGTTGAGACGCACGATCTGTTCGATGGTGCTCCGCCCTTCCGTGTAGGTCACCCGCAGCGAAGCGACGAGCGGACCTTCCTCCAGCACCTCGGCGGGCCCGTCGGCCACGGCCTCCCACTGCCGGTCCTGGTAATAGATATCAACATCCCAGGCGTCCCACTGCATAGGTCGGTCTTCGAACAGCTGGAGCTGGTTGGCCCACGACCTTTCGGGCAAAACTTCGCGCTGATTGTTCTTGTCCCAAATTCTTCGCAGGCGTGCTTTATCATCGAACTCCAGCCGTAAGAATCTGTTTTCCAGATGGGTGGGAGAGACCGTGACCGAGCTGGGTGGCTCCACCGGTTCGCCCTCTTCGCTGTGCAGGGGTAGCACCCCGTAGCTCGGCACGGAGGCTGAAGGCAGAAGATAATCTCCCTGCTGAAAGACGGGCCTGCCCTGGAAATCGACGAAGAGCTTACCCTGCGACCACTCCGTCAGACCCTCCACTTTCACCGGCTCGTGGCGGTCGAACGAGGTCGGGTTAAAAATCAAAAGTTCCCCGGGAAGACTGCTGCGCAGAGCCTCCAGAGCTTCTTGCTGCAGGTCGGCGGCCGTCTGCAGGACCCGGTCGTGGTCGCGCTCGGCCTCCACGTTCACCTGCCGAATGCTACTGCCGGGTAGAATGTCGTGGAACTGATTCAAACAGACCAGTTGCCAGCACTCGCGAACCTTCTTGGCGGGATGTTGATAGGCATCGTTTCTTAGCTCGGCCCAGGTGGAGAGGAACTCAAGATTCTGGAGAGCGATCTCGCATTTACGGTTGCCGCGCTTGAGAGCGGCCTGGGTGGTGTAAGTGCCGCGATGGTACTCGAGATAAAGCTCCCCGTTCCAAACCGGCAGCTTGCTCCCGGACCGCTCTTCCATCTCCTTGAAAAACCGGCCCACCTTGGTCAGTCTGGCCCGAGGAGCCGAGGGTGCGTTTCGGAGATACTCCAGGTTCTCCAGCATCTCTCGAGTCGGCCCCCCTCCTCCATCGCCGTATCCGTAGGCCATCAGCAAGCGGTCCTGGCTCTCCTGTTGCTGAAAGTTTTGCCAGGTGCCCACGTACTGTTCGGGGGTGACGACGCAGTTGTACGTGCCGGCGTGAGTCCCGGTGGGGTCCGGGCTGGTGGAGAAATGAGTCAGCACCCGAGTTCCGTCGATCCCCTGCCACCAGAAACTCTCCACCGGCATTCTGTTGTATTGGTTCCAACCGATCTTAATGGTGAAGAAATACTCCAACCCCGCTTCTTTGATCAACTGGGGAAGACTCCAGGTGTAGCCGAAGACGTCGGGCAACCACAACACCGGAGACTCGGCCTCTCCGAAATGTTCGCGAAAGAAGCTTCGACCCAGCACCAACTGGCGGGCCAGCGCTTCCGAACCCGTGAGGTTGGCGTCGGCCTCCACCCACAGACCGCCGAGCACCTCCCAGCGCCCCTCTTTCACTCGCTCCTTGATACGTTCGAAAAGCTGCGGATAGTCTTGGCGGATATAGTCGTAGAGCTGGGGCTGGCTCTGACTGAAGTGATAATCTTCGAAGTCGTTCATCAGGTGGTCCACCGTGTGAAAAGTTCGACTCGACTTTTGCCGCGTTTGTCCCACCGGCCAGAGCCATCCCACATCGATGTGAGCGTGGCCTGCGCACACCAGGTCTACGTCCAGCGGCGGCCCCGCCTCTACCAGGCCGTTCTCCAAAATACGAAGGGCCTCGGGAACCGAATCGTAGAAACGCTCGTCCAGGGGCTCCCTCGTGTCGAGCACGCAAAACGCTTGATGAAGTACATTCAGAAGTCGAGTGCGAGCCGGGTCGTGCTCTTCCAACACTCGGGTCAGCCCCAGCGCGACTCTGGCCGCCGCCAGCAACTGTCGAGTCTTGCCGCAGATATTCACCACATAACAAGTTCTCATCTGCATCCGGTGGGTTTCATCGGTGTGTTGCCAGCTGGAGCCGAGCCCCGTCCATCCGTGAAGGTCGAGGCGATGCTCGGTCCCGTCGGCCAACTCGGCCGGAATCTCCACCAACTGGTGATGACGGTCGCAACCCGCATGGGACTGCCCGTCCAAATACATCAGACACTCCGGATGGCTGAAGTCACCGGCACCCTTCCCTCCGGGTGGGTACCCGCCGAGAGGGAGATAGAGGGCAGGTCTGGTCCACTCCTCGGGCACGGTGAAGCGCGTTTTTAAGAGGAAGTCGGTGCGAGGCGCTCCCCAGAAACTATCCGGCTTGATCACCTGCCAATCACTGCTGTCGGCGCCGAACGGCGGTATCTCTTGAGGACTGGAGAGTTCCTTATAGCGGAAGGGCGCCAACGGCTTCTTGTCTCGAAATATCAGCGGCTCGACCAAACGCAGCCGCGCCTCTATTTTCTTTTGAGTCCAGTGGATTTGGTGAAACACTTGCAAGCGTTCGTCCGAATCTTTTTAGAGCCTTCAACGATCGAGGTGTTCACTTTTCCGAAACATAGGGCCCCCACTTTTCCGCGACGTCCCACCCCCCTACCACACCGCCCAGATAGGGTGCTGCTATGGGCAAAACTATCAGTCGGTCTTCATCTCCTCGCCTGGCGGTCATTCAGGTCGACGGGGTCTCCCGCAAGCATCTCGATCAAGCGCTCGACCGCGGTCTCGTGCCTCATCTCAAAGAGCGAGTCGACAGCGGCAAACTCCATCTGGACACGTACAACACCGGCCTGCCCAGTCAGACAACGGTCGCGATCGGAGGTCTTCTCTACGGGAAGATGTTGCCCGGCAATCAGTGGTTCGACAAAAAGACCCAATCGGTGGTCGACACCTTCCATGCGGGCAATGCGGCCGAAGTGGCCCAATCACTGGCTGTTCAAGGCGGAGGCATCGCTCAGGGGGGAAGCGTCTATGTGTCCCCTCTGGATGGCGGTGCTCAAGCGGATGAATCGTTTTTCGTCCTTTCCGATATGGGTCGAGTGAGCAAGGAAAAGGGAAAGTGGGGCCTGGTCAAGTCGGTGGTATCCGAGTTCGCGGAACTGGCCACCCACCTGGTCACTCATCCTGTACGGGCCGTCCAGTCGGCTGCCCATTTCGCCTCCGAAGTGGCCCACGATCTTCGTCATCGGCACCAGACTCATCGCAGCCTGAAAACGACTCTGGTGGATGCCATGAAAGAGTCGTTCATCTCCGATGCGGCCAGTCACAGGATCGCCGACCAGATTCGCCGGGGAGACGCACCCTACGTGTACCTGGATCTTGCCAACTTCGATGCCCGTAGTCACTCCTTCGGAGCGGGAGAGAAAGCTTTCGAGACCCTCCCCTACGTCGATAAGAATCTGGATGTCATCCTCGACGCTGTGGAAGAATCCGACACCGGATACCAGGTCGCCATTCTGGCCGACCACGGAAGCGCCACAGGCTATCCCTTTCACAAACTTTACGGGAAAACGCTTCAAGATTTGAGTGCCGAACTGGCGCCAAATAACGAGGTGGTCGCCTTGGACTTCGGGTCCGGTGCCCACGTCTACCTCAAGGACCAACCGGGACAACTCGATCGCAGTGAACTGCCCGACCGTTTGAGAGACGGTTTGAGAAATCAGCCCGGCATCGCTTTTACCGTCACTCGGCAAGAGGGAAAAACGCTCATCGAGAGTCGACATGGAAGTGTCTCCGTGAGCGACGATGGCACTGAAATCGAAGGAAAGAACCCTCTAGACGACTTTGAAGAGGATACCCAATTGACGGCTCGGCAGCTTCACGACATGATGTTTCGGGAGGGCGCGGGAGATATTCTGGTTTTCGGAGAGCTTCACGGGGACGGTCTGGTGAACTTCAGTACCCACCACAAGGGCCTTCACGGCGGGATCGGGCTAGAACAGACAAGGCCGTTTGTGGCTTGGAGCGACGGTCTACATTTGGAGCCGGGGAAGACCGAAGACGCGGCCGACCTTCACACCCAGTTTGAGGCTTACCTCGAGCGTTAGGGCTATTTCCTATCCCAGACGTCGACTTGCACGACGTTTCCGCCTTTGGTGCGAATGCCAAGCCCCAGTCCAAGATAGGCATGGTAGTACTCTTCGGGATATCCCTTGGCGGTTTGCAGCTTTCTGCTCTTTTTCGTCGCACCAATTTGAGGTTCCACCGCGCTCCAAGGTGCGCCGATCGATGCGCCCTTATACGGTACCCAACTGACGGTCCCGTTCTTGGTGTTGAAACTGTTGCTGTGGAGCGAGATCATCGCCACTTTACTGACTTCGTATTGCACGATGAAATCTTCGCCGTACTTGATAAAGAGCGGGTTATTCTCCGAACCGACGACGTCGGTCGGATTCATAATGGTTTTCACCTGGCCGCTGGTCATCCCCAGGGAGATCGCACCCACGCCTTCTCCCGGGGTCACCGTCCAGCCCTGAGCGAGCGTCGGAGCGGACACCAAGATTAGAATCGAAACAAGAAGACCAATATAACTTTTCACCCTGCACCTCGTGACATTGCTTTAGGAGACTAACCTACCCGAGGCGGCGAGGTTTCTCCTTGTGAATCGAACTCCTGCGCGATTCAGGCATCCTTCAGTAGAGCCAGGATGGCCTCGGCAACCTGGTCACTCTGTTCAGAGGTGACGGTCATCCAAACCTCGCTGTCGGCAAGAAGCGGCTCGCCGCCTCTCACCACCTCGATTTTTCGAACGCTCTCACTCTTGAAGCCTTCCACCAGTACCAGATCGACTTCCGGGCCCGAGAGTCCGAGCACATCTTTCAGAGACAGATCCTTCGCCGTGAAGACCGTGCAAAACCCCGGACCGGTGAGAACGGTGCGGCGCGCTCCGGCCCTTTTATGTAAACTGCTGTCAGTTCCCGGGCTGTCCTGGAAGACGGGGTGGTGGGTATGCTTGACCGTGTCGATAGTGAGACCCGCGAACGTCAACTTCCGCAGCAAAGACTCCACAAGATACGTTTTGCCAACTCCCGAGCGCCCTACTATAGCCACCACTTCCGGTCTCATCCGAAGGCTTGTTTGGCTTTCTCCTTCTCGACCCTCCTGCTAGATCCAGCCCGCCATCACTTTAAGAAAGCTTTGCTCATCTTCCGTTTCCGGGTTGAGGTCGAGGTTTTGCGAAGACTGTTTTTGAGATTTAGCGTTGTTCATAGCCTCATCTTAGGCGTCTGGAATAACCCCACGGTAAATTCCGAGAACCTGCATGTAAACGGTTTGTAAACCTGTTCTAGACCCATTTCCCGTACTTCTCACTAACGGTGCTCTGGGGACCAAGATTTGGGAGAAGTGCGGGAAATGGGTCTAGAGCTTCACAGAGCCGATTACCGAACGCCGCCACAAGAACGAGAGTTCGGCCGGCCTCGTTTTCTTAGGGATCTCAAAATAGATCCTCTCCAGCACCACCGATCCTCGGGGCTCTAAAGTGGCCCCTTCGGGAAATCGAAACCGGTTGACGGCGTGCGAGCCGCCGTTGCTGTCCTTCAGAAGAAAGCGGTTGTTCGTGTAGGCTAAAGAGTTCTCGCTCTCGTTGGTTAGCTTCACTTTAAGCTCAACCAGGTCGTCCGTCTGACTGGCGGTCGACGAGATTTTCATATCCAGGACCTGGAGAGTCACCTTACCCGGGGTCTGTCCTTGCTGTCGACGCTGAGCCTGAGCAGGGGCCAGCAATAGCAATACTGTAAGCAAGAGGAGTAGCTGTTTCACCCGCCGTTCTTCGACGAGAAAAGACCACTTCCCGGCAGGCCTGTGTAAATGAATTTGCCGCTCGGAGGAAGAAGGCGAAGGCGTGAGCCAGGACATCGATGATTACCTGCAGGGGGAGCGCTCGGGTGGTGCCTTGGAAGAGGAAGGCTCTTTCAGCATCAACCTTCGGGAGGCCGCCCGAAAGATGGCCCTCTTCGGCCAGCAAGAACAGGGAGCTTGGACCCTGAAATTCGGGCAAGTGTTCCAGCGACTGAGCTGCCGTCGACTGGAACTGACTCGAACCTCGGATACCTGGAGGTTCGACGGTATCGGCGCTCAGCGCGATCTCGATCTCGTGGCCTTGAAGCATAGTCTTCCCAAACTCGGGCTCGGCGGTGGGCAGGAACCGGAAGACCTTCTAGCAGTGGGTCTCAGCGCCATGACGGTGGCCGGACCAAACGAGCAAGCCCTGGAGTCGGCCTGCTGGGTCCAGAATTCCGAAATCGAACTCCTGTATGGAAACCTGGACAAACTGCAGTCCCGTCCGAAGGGCCCGACCCTCATTTTATGGTTTCCCAAGGACGCCTCCCCGCCTCTGCCACGCAGCCTGTGGGAAAACAGTTTCTCCTATTGCACCATGGAGATCTTCTACAAGACCGGCTCCACCAGTGGGGTCCAACTGAACAACATTTACAGCACCCAATTCATGATTCCGCCGGGTCAGATGTTCTGGTTGGAGTATCTGGGAGTGGGACAGACACAACAAGACCTTACCCTCACGCCTACCGGTGAGACCTCGTGCGAACTGGGCGAAACAATCGGCAAGAACAAGTTGGCCCGAAGCTCTCATCTGCGCTGGAAGGGGACCGCGGAGGGTCGGGGTCGATCGATTGTCATTTTAGCCAAGAAAGACCTGGAAGGGCGCACCGAGATTCATCCGGTCGTGGCAGGCTGCGTTCTGGCACCGATCCGGGCTACCGGCCTGCCCGAGGGGTTCAAGATTGTGGTGACCGCCGATGAGTGTCCCACAGACCTGGGTCACAATCAGTTGCGAAGAAGCTCTGAGTTGAAGGAGCTGATTGAAAGCTGCAAGCCTCCCTTGCGCCACGCCATCGAGTTGATGCTCACCACGACCCTGGAGAAAAGGCCTACTGTCGTTAAGAAACCTCGGACTCCTTTGGTGGCCGACGCTGCTCCCGGCTGCATGGCGTTTTTCTGGCTGTTCACCATACCTTTTCTCTTTGCCGAACCATTCATCGGAACGTTCGTGTCCCTCTTTTTCGGAGGGCCTCCCGGCATCTATTTCTGGTACAGCCGCCGCCAGCGAGGGAAAGAGTTTGACGAACTCATCCAGGACGCTCACGGACTGCTGAATTCCCGAAAAGCGGAGCTGAACGCGCAAGGCCCGACCGAGGAGCAAGGTATCCCGTAGGCCATCGAGAACGCCAAGCCCATATCATTCGCATTGGAGCCTGACACCCTTGAGTTCGAATATCTGGTCCTTTTCGGCCGTGGGACAAGACCGTCCCGGTATCGTGGCCGCTCTATCCAAAGTCTTGTACGAGCACGACTGCAACCTCTCCGATTCCAGTATGACGATTCTGGCAGGGCAGTTTGCCGTGGTTCTGATCCTGGAGACCGGCTCGAAGACCGAGCCCGAAGCGCTCAGCGCCGCCATCGATAAGCTCGGCGAAGATTGGCATCTCCAGGTCAAGGCAGGACCGGTGGAGGATTTTGAAGAGGCGTTCTCCGGGTCTGGAGCCAGCCTGCTGGTTTCTGTTTACGGGGCCGACCAGGCTGGAATCACCTGGAAAGTCGCGGAAAACATCGCCAAGTACGGATACAACGTCACCGATCTTTCCACTCGAAAAATCGAAGGTTCGGCCCCTGTCTACATCTTGCTGCTGGAAATCGAGGCCGGACCCGAGGCGAAAAGTCGCACCGAACTCGACGGTGCTCTTCAAAAGCTGGGCAAGGAGTTGGGATGCTCGGTCACTCTTAAAGAGGTGGAGAGTTCGGAGCTGTAGATGGCTGTTAGAGAGATCGTCCTCTTTCCCGACCCCATCCTGAAAACGGTGTGCGACCCCTGCGACCCCGCGGCGCCGGAGACCAAAGAGTTGGTGCAGGACCTGATCGACACCGTGGCAGCCAGCCCCGGAGTAGGCCTCGCCGCGCCCCAGATTGGAGTCGCCCTGCGGGCCTTCGTGGTGGATGTGAGACCGAAGCCGGGCGCCGGCCTTCTGGTCCTGCTCAACCCTGAAATCGTGTCCTCGTCGGGGCCTAAGACAGGGCGCGAAGGTTGTCTTTCTATTCCCGATTTCACAGCGAAGGTACGCCGCCCCCAAGAGGTGGTGATACGAGGCCTGAATCCGGAGGGCCAATCTGTGGTTATACACAGTAGCGGCTTCGAGGCGGTCTGCATTCAGCACGAGATGGACCACCTGGACGGCATCCTGTTTCTCGATCGCGTAGCTAGCCTCAAACGCGACGTCTTTCGACGAAAGGGTTTCGAGCCCAGGTTTGAAGCCAAAGAGTATCCAAAGATTGTTGGTAAGGAAGAAGACCCCACATGAAAAGAGTTCTGACCATACTCGGTGCGATCACCCTCCTGGAGTTGTGGGCGCTCTATATTTTCCGGACTCACCCGCTAGTCCGACCGGAGTGGTTCGGCACGCTTCTGCTGGTGATCCAACTGCTCATGGGCCTCGGCGGCATCCGAGCCGCCAAATGGCTGCTCCGTCGCTCCCCGGTGGGTCGATTGGATGGGCCACAGCGCGACTGGACCAAGCTGTGGCTCTGGTGCGGACCGGTGGGCGGGATCCTCATGGTGGCAGCCTGCGTCCTCGGCAAACTGGTGGCCGGCTTCTTCAACAGCCTGCTCATAGGTTGGATGGCTACGGCACATATCGCCGGAGGAGCGGTGGTCTGGGCCATCGCGCTCCCCTGGGCCCTCAGCGACCTGTTCAGCGATTCCACCACCGGATTTCGCGAACGTCTCCTGATGCAGCTCGGCATCGCCTCTCATATACTTGGTTTCGCCGTCTACCTCGGCTTCTTCCCCGGCTCCGATCTGAAGCCGATCTCCCTTCTCGCCGCCGTCTACTTTTTCGGCTCAATCCTCTACTACCTGATGGCGATCTCCATCAGCTGGGCTGTCATTTTCCGATTCTGGCAACCTCGGGTTCTGACCCAGGAAGAGAAAGAGGCGAATCTGGAGCTCTCCTCGGTTAGGGATTACGTGGAGGAAGAAGAGGAGCACCTGTTGGAGCAAGAGCTCGAGTAACGGTCCTCACCGCTTCGAAAATCTTTTGTCTCTCTTTACCTTACGCCTGAAGTCGGAGCGCTCGCGTCGGGCCTGACGCCGCTCTCGGCGCTCCTCATTGCCCGCCATCTCTTCGGTTAGCCCTCGCCAGTTTTCCAGGCGTCGAAGAGATAGCTCTCCCCCGTCGATGGCTTCAGCCACGGCACATCCTGGTTCGGATTGGTGGGAGCAATCGGCAAAGCGGCACCTCTCTTGGAGTCGTTCGATGTCGGCAAAGACTTCCGCGATGCCGTCGCCCTGAGACCACATCGCGAATTCTCTGACTCCGGGAGTATCCATAATGAGAGCGCCGTTCGGGAGGGCGAAAAGCTCGCGAAAAGTGGTCACGTGTCGACCCTTGTGATCCCCTGAACGGACGTCTTTCGTTTCCTGGACTTGCTCGTCCAAGAGAGCATTCACCAGAGTCGATTTGCCCACACCCGATGCGCCCACCAGTGCGTAGGTCTCACCCCTCTTCAAGGCGGCCGACAGAGTCTCACGGATCGCCTCGGTTTGGCATGTCGCGTGGCTGCACGCCAGGACTTCCAGGCCTTCCTTCAGACGTTCCACCTCGAGGCGTCTCTCTTCCACCTCGGCATCGTTCGCGAGGTCGCCCTTTGAGAGAATCACGGCCGGCTCTGCTCCGCCCGAGGCGATGGCCACGATAAATCGTTCGATCCGATTCAGATTCACGTCGTCGGCCGGATTGACCACAAACACCTTATCCACATTGGTAGCGACAACCTGAGCATCCCCTCGTCCCCCGGGAGCCTCTCGGAGAAAACAGGAGCGGCGAGGCAAGACACTCACCACGGAGTGGGTCACCGTCACGCTGAACTCCTCATCTGTCACCGGACAATCGAAGCTCTCCAGAACAACCCAATCGCCGACGCCGGGGCGCTCACGAGTGGTGTGACGATGAAAAAGGATTCCGGCCGGATGAGCCCAGACAAGCCCCTCCGCGGTGGCCACCGTGAACGTGTTTTCTCGCTGTGAGAGAATCCGGCCGGGACAATTCAGGCGCGGGTCCTGGTCCTCAGCCTCGTAAGCCCGGGCCCAATCCTCGCTCCACCCCCAGGCGGCCAGATAGTCTATCAAATCGCGATCCTCATTGTGCATTTATCCGTTGGCCATCACGAATATCCTTCGTGGCCGGCCGCCGGAAACATTTCCTACACATTTGGCTATCGAATAGGTCGTACACGGACCCGCTAGAAGAAGTAAAGAGCACCAAAAAGGGGTCACTAAAATGAACGTCATTAAAACGCACACTTCCAAGAGCACAACGCCCGCCTCGCGAGCCAGGCCGTCGTCTCTTCTGCCTTCGTGGCCGCGTCGAAAGTGCGGGCCGAGCCGAGACGTCGGCTCCTTGCTGGGTAAGACGTCGACTCCTCACGGTTTCCACTCGACCACCACCACTTCGGCCGCGGGAGCGCATTGAGTGACTTGATCGAGGATAATCTCCTTCGACCGCTTCGGGGAAAACCCACCGGACGAACCCCCGATAAGGGGAAAGGCCACAGACTCGAAACCTTTTTCTTCCACTATTTTCAGTGCGTTCTTGACCGACTCCCGAATCGAGTACTCGCCGGCGCGCCAAAACGCGTTGATACCGGCCACGTGAATGATTCCTCGAAAAGGCAACTTGCCGGCTGAAGTCAGAACAGCGGCACCCAGGGGAAGCATCCCGTGTTTGGCAACTTCTTTGAAAGGCGCCGTACCGCCACGCCGTTTGATAGCTCCGGATACGCCCTGCGGAAGAAGGAGCCACCAGGGTATAAAATTGCGGTTCCAGGCGTTCACTATCACCTCGACATTTTGCTCTAAAAGGTCGCCTTGCACGACTTGCACCGATTTGCTCACACTTCGATTCTACCACGGGGCGGCAAGAGTGTTTCCCAGAGGCAGTTAGGACCCTCAAGTGGCAACAAAGTCTAGGCCAAGGTCGACCGGCATCACCGAGTGGGTCAAGGCCCCCAGGCTTATAAAATCGACGCCGCTTTCGGCCACCTGGCGGATATTGTCGGGACTGATGCCACCGGAGGCTTCACTCACCACCACTCGAGGATGTGCCCGTATCGATTCCACACATCTCTTCAGCTTGTCGCCCCGCATGTTGTCCAACAAGACCACATCGACTCCGCGAGTTCTCGGGTGAGTCTTCATCAGAGACAAGTCGGCAGCCAGGACTTTTTCTAGTTGTTCGGGTGTGTCGCACTCTATCTCCACCGTCAGCATGTGACCGGCACTCTGCCTGAGGCGAGCCAACACGGTTTCCAGAGACCCCCCGACGACGAGATGGTTGTCTTTGATCATCACGGCGTCGTTCAAGCTGTACCGATGGCGGGCGGCGCCTCCGGTTTCGCAAGCATACTTATCAAAAAACCGCAGTCCGGGCAGTGTCTTTCTGGTGGGGAGCAACCCGCAGCCCGTCCCCTCCATTTTCTTGACCAGGGTCCGCACCTGAGTGGCGATACCGAAAGTGCGAGAAAGAAGGTTCAGCGCGGTGCGTTCCGCCGCCAGGACAGCCGGAGCGGGACCGCTGAGAGTCAGTAACTCGGCGCCGGCCTCAAACTCCGTCCCCTCCTCAGCTCTGTTTTCCACCCGGCAGCGCTCGTCGAGCAAGCGGCAAAGCGGCTCCACGAAGCAGAGCCCCGCCACCACGCCGGGCTGGCGAGCCCCGATTGTCGCTTTCGCACTGATGGCGTCGGTGAGACCGAGATGCTTACTGGTGACATCACCTTCCAATCCCAGATCTTCCAAAAGAAAGCGTTGGAGCGCGTCGCGATAAAGAAGTGGAAACATCAGCCCGCCACATCTAGCTCGCCGGAAAGTCCGCGAGCGTCCGCCCTGTAGTGGGCCCCAACATTCTCGGTGCGAGCAAGACATGCTCGCGCCACCCGTTCAGCGATCTCTTCTTCCATCGTCTCGGCTTTGCCCAGATCGTCGAGATACCTCTGAAGCTGTTCACCGCAACGGACCACCCCGGTGGCTTCTTCAAAACGAGCTCGAAAATCCGCCAGAGCTTGTTGATCTTCTATGCGGGCCAGAGGCTCTCGCACGGCAGGACGGCTCCAAGAACGGAGCGAGAACGAAGCGTGACGACCCGCGCGATGCCCGAAGACCAGGCCTTCCAAGAGGCTGTTGGAGGCCAGGCGGTTGGCGCCGTGCACTCCCACCGAAGCCACCTCTCCGGCCGCGTAGAGACCGGAAACACTTGTTCGACCATCGAGGTCGGTGGTCACTCCGCCGATCGTGTAGTGAGCGGCCGGACGCACCGGCAGACGAGTTCCATCTCCGAGATGAGATGCGGCACCGGGGAATCGCTCCCGAAGCTTTTCCACGGTCGAGAGATCGAGATAGACGGTGTGGCCCTCTCGCCGACGAGCGGCGATCGCCCGAGCCACCTGATCGCGAGGCAACAGTTCGTCGACGAAACGCTCTCCACTCTCCAGTTGCAGCGTGGCTCCGGCCCCTCGCAAAGCTTCGGTCAGCAGAGGGAGCGGCCCGTCCACTTTCACGTCCAGTGCCGTCGGGTGAAACTGGACGAACTCCATATCTCGAATCTCGGCGCCCGCGTCGGCGGCCAGCACGATGCCTTCTCCACGCAC
>Ga0208331_100214_pt1 | contig 18316 bp, 16 predicted proteins | sample DeeseametaMP1648_FD_184184 | JGI IMG/M metagenome (GOLD analysis project Ga0208331, IMG submission 184184) | Marine microbial communities from the Deep Pacific Ocean - MP1648 (SPAdes) | ecosystem: Environmental > Aquatic > Marine > Oceanic | place: North of Tokelau, South Pacific Ocean... | reverse complement strand
CCAATTGATGTCATCCAGTTTGAGGTGAGCAACCTCGCCGGCTCTCAATCCAAGTCGAGCCATGACAAGAATCGCCGCGTAGTCTCGAATTCCGACGGAGCGGCTACGGTCACAGCTGTCCAGAAGCCGTTGCACTTCGTCATCTTTTAGCGATTTGGGCAGCGTTTGAAGTTTCCAGTTCGGGACTGTAGGCACAGTCGCTTCGAGGTCCATTGTCGTCAGGTTGATAACTGACAGATAGCGAAAGAACGACCGTAACGCGCAAACCATCAGCTTGGACTGGGCCGGACTAAATTTCGCCGTGTAGCCTAACAGAAAGCGCGAGACGTCCGCTCCCCTGAGTAAGCCAAAATCCAGTGCCTTGCCATCGCCAGGCACCAGCGAAGATAGAAACGCTCGCACGAGGCTCACGTAACGCGAATTCGTCGTTTCAACCAGACCTCGTTCAGTTCGAAGATATCCAGCGTAGGAGCGGGTAATCTCTTCCGTCTGCTTCTCAAAGTCAGATGGATCTTCAACCGCTTTACAAGGGACAGGACGGCCAGTGACAAGTTCGATAATATCGCGGACCGCTGCCCCACTCCATCTCCGTCGAAGATTGTGCTGCTGAGGTGGGTTAAACTCATCTATGTTCTCGGCTGTGACTGAAGCTGGCCGTAGGCCACGGCCGCTGAGCCACTCACCGAAGCGAACAACGGAGTAGACGTGCCATTTCGTTGTGCCCAGGTTGTACCCCCTGGCCAACTGGCCTTCTATGAACCGACCGATGTCGTTTTCAAACGGTCCTCGAGCTGCCCGATTGAGGGTCTTTCTAAGCAAGGTATAAGATCTTTCATTCATCGTTCACCTCCATATTTGGTAGGTAAACTTCAACGGATTATGCCGAGTTAGTCAAAGCTGGAAGCGGACGGCAAGCGCGGACGCTGCATTCACTCGGCATAATCCGGAACGCGGCATAATGACGCTTATGCCGAGCTCGGCATAAGCGGCATTCGGCGGCCACGGCTTTGGTGAAAGAGCGCGAATCTTTGAAGGTCGTGAGTGCAATGTTGGGCCACGCCTCGATCAGGCTTACGGCCGATGTGTACTCGCACGTGACTGATGACATGCTGGAGGAGGCCGCTTGCAAGCTTGGCCGACGCCTTCTCGGCGAGGGCTAATACCCTCTTCATCTTCTCTTAAACAGGGACAGGGCCGAAGGCCCGTCCCTGTCTTTCTTTCTCCCCTCACAAATATCAAAAAAGACTTGCTGACCTGCCAGGTCGTCCCTCCCGTGGTCTTGCTGTCGTACAACCCCGGCCAACGTCGTCGTGGTGTGTCAAGCTGGGGAACTTCTCGGGCACTAACGTTTCTCGTTCGCACCCAGGAAACAACGGAAGTTCTCCAGTTTGTCCACGCCTCTCCGGTCCCTCTTCCTGGCCGTCGCCTGGAACTCAGAGTTTCATCAGTCGACTGAATGTGTTATCCTGTTGGCACCGCGAATTGCGGAATACACGGCCCGCTTCGGGCGGCAACACGAAGCATCTAAATTGGATACCTTACACAGGGCTCAGCCCGTCGTTTCTCAGGAATCCCCCTCTACCTCACCCTCCACCAACAATCTTTTCCCCGACTTGCAGTGGTCCAATCCCCGACACCGCAGGCAAATAAGGCGTATGAAGAAGGCCAGGCGCTACCAGCATAGGCGACGTCAGGAAAGCGCAGTGCTTTCCGCAATTTATCGTTACCCGGCAATTGATGATCCTATTGCCGCGAGTTTTGTCTCCAGGCTCGTCGGTTTGCGTACTCCTGCGGAAGTTGGTTGGGCGTTAGATGAGGAACTGCATAGATGGTTCCGCCATAAGGATAAAGCCAAAAAACTTGAATCACTGGATCAATGTTGCTGTTGCGATCTCGCAGATTGGCTGTACCCGAGTCTCGAGCGTTTCGTCGAAGGTAATGAGTGAGGGTCTGAGGCTTGCCAAATCAGATTGGCCTAGAACTGGACGTGACCTGAGGAACTCGGCTCTTGCACCTTTCGAAGGAGCATCCGAAGGCACTATCATTCTCGATTTAGAGCTTCCTGTTTCCGGTTCCGTGGTTCTATCCGAGAGCGGTGACTTCTTGATCGCGGGGAATGGAATAGTGGCCAAAGTGGCCTCAGGCGGCGAGCTGCTATGGAAGCAGAAGCTCTCCGACTTCTGCTCGGCACCGCTTGCACTGGAATGCGGTTTGATACTGGTCAACGCATGTCATAGGTCTTATCTCTTGGACGCTCACGGGCAAACTGTCCGGACTTGGGAGGTTTCGGACAGACTAGAAGACTCGGGACCTTCCCCGGCAATCACCAGAAGCGGACACCCGTTGCTAAGTACCTGCGGCGGTGGGGTTTGGCTCGGGCTGGATAACGGAGTTAAAGAACTTGGACTCTTTGGTTTCGATACCTTGCCCCCGGCTGTGTTGGAAACAGGCGAGATTGCGCTCGCCGGCTACTACGACAGCGGACCTTGTTTGCTAGGTGCAGACGGTGCAGTTCTTTGGAAAGACCTGGACTTCAAAGAGGCGGATTCCTTGGTTTCTGCCAACCGTTTCGGCGAGATCGCGTTTGGTGTGCTGAATACGAAACAATCAGTCGTCCTTGATATCAAGGGGGCCAGGTGTTTCGAATCTTCATTCGTAGCGACGTTTTCAGAGCACCCCGACGGCTGGATCGCGGTAAGTGAGGGTGTTGTGAGACTGCTGAGCCGGGTCGGGAAAGAGCTTTGGTCGGTTCGCTTGCCTGTTAGGCGCGGATTTGGGTTGGAACAGGCAGTTTGTGACTGCCTTGGTAGAGTCTATGTTCCTTGCCAGGGTGGGCTTGCTGCGCTTGATTGGCACGGAGGTCTTCTTTTTCGGCTGAAGACTGGAGTCGAGCAGCCCCGCAACTTGGCACTCATCAAAGATCGGGTTGTTTTCATGTGCGGAGACCGCCTGGTTTTAGCGGGATGAGCTTAAGGCATTCTGTGTTCCCGTGAAATAGGTAAAGATTCTCCTCAGGGACAGTCGGAATCTTCTCCTCGGCAGCGGGCCTTCCAGCGTCGCTTTTCGATAGGTCGAATGTTGTCGTGTCCATCAAGCCATTTGAGAAAATCCACTAGGGCGTGCAGTTCGTCGTCCGATTGCGACCCGAAGTAGGGGTCGACTCGAACCAGGTTGCTATATTGACGCTCAAGCTTCTCGGGGGAGTCATCCACCACTACGATTGTCTCCAGCGGAACGCCGTAGGCTCTCCGTACCTTTTTCAGGTCCTTGACCCAGTAATGGCATTGAAGCTCGTGGGACATTCTATAGGTGCAGCGCTCTCTTGCCCAAAGAAACTGGAGGTGTGTATTTGGCATTATCTGGCTGACAATACCTCTACCGTAGGGTCGACTAGATGAGGTCCAAACAGCGACATTGAACTGCGCGAATGCAAACTCAAGGAACGCGGCGAGGCCTGGGCGCTGATACACGTGGTACTGCCCTAGCAAGAAATCGGGTTCCCTTTCGAGTGCCAGTTCCGTCGCATAGATGAGTGTTTCGTCCAAATCTAGAATCAACAATTTTCTGGGATTTTGCCTCGACATCTACCGTGGTTTTCGTAAAAGAAATCGAAGAGCCCTGGATTGCAGCAATGCGTTGGGATTCTTGCCTGGATAGGTTTGACGGACTGCCTTATCTAATTCCCCGGGATGGAGAACCTGCTCCGTTGGGGAGACCAGTCTTGAGCTGGATAAGAGTGGAAACAGAATCTGATATCGAGGCCCTGCAGGAGTTCACAAACGACTTCCACGACGCTTACCTCTGCGAGATGCACTATCTAGCGTGTGGGACACCTAGAGGAAGAAGGTTAGGAGTTAGCGAGCCGGACTCTACGATTCTGAGACTCTTTTTTCAGCTGGGCACCGTCGATACCGCCGTGGAGTTGCTGCTCAAAGGCACCCCCCGCATTAACCTGGCGGAGTCTAACTGGTGGGTCTCTTCCGAGTGGGTGGACCAGGCCTTCGTCTCATTTCGGGGGCCTCGGACAGTCTGGGCGGTGGGGGCGACAACGAGTGAGCGACTCAATTCAGAGAGCTTCTGGGTCGCAGGTGATCGAATGTTTTGGCGTGATGCTAGTGAATGGACCGGCAATCAGCTGCGGTATCTGAATCGCGAGCTGGATATCGTGCAAGAGATTGACCTGCCATAATGATGATGCTTGAGGCTAGAGAGGAAAAGGGTTCGTGGACGAGAGTTTTTTGAATCAACGGAGACAGGAGGCTAATCGAGAATTGTTAGAATTGCTTCAGGAGCAGATTGAAAGATATCCTTCGGAGAGATTCTCGCAGATCTTGAGGAACGCCGGGTTTGTCCAACAAACAGAGATATCAGAGCAAGTCGTCTGGGAGGACGACTTCAATCTTGAACCCTGGCAGTTACTGAAGCGAGTAGACAAGGTCTGCAGGAGGCTTGAGCGTCGTCCGCGCTGAGAATGAGCAATTCTACATTCCTGCTCGTGTCCCGCTGAGAGATCTAGAGGTTCTCGCTGAGCGATGAGAAAATTGAGAGGATGGAGATCATTCGCTGCAGCTGTCAAGATGGAGTGCCCCTCGAGGAGGAGTTCTCGAGCCAGGACCGTGTTTTGACGGACGCCGACAGCATGAAGAAGCTCCTTCCTTTCCTTCACGATTTGAAATTCGAGGAGCCGGTCTACGCACTGACTTCGGTCGATCGAGTCTGTCTGTTGAGTCAAGACGACTACAGCTCGCCCTGGTGGATCATTATTACTCCGCTTGAAGAGGAGCAATACAAGATTGAGTGCCAGATTCCGGTTGAGCTAAGGCCTTGGCGGCAGGCCCGTATCGATTCAGAGGTATCTTCTGCATCAAGAGCCTCTAACGTAATACTCCGCGCTCTCAAGTACTGCAGGGGCTGGGACCGCAGTATTGGTGGGGAGTCTATAGGCTTGGCGGAACTCATCGCGGAACAGATGGCCGGGTTCAGGGTAAAGGGTGCCGCGGACGCTTGTAGGGCTGCGCAGATGGACTGGAAGAATGAGTCTCGAATCGATGGACAGAGGGGCTCTAAGGTGGTGGTGACACTGCTATTCCATACGGGTGATGGTGAAGTTCTCGGATACCGGCACGACTGTCCGTGTTCTGAGAGTAGATGGGGTCTCTTGAATGAAGGCGAGGACTGCATCGGAGAGAAGTGGTTCTGGAGCCTGGAGGACGCGTTCTATCGTTCACTCGCGTGGCCTGACGGTCCGCCGGATGACGAGCAGACCCATTTCTGGAAGGAATCACGGAAGAACAGATGAGACCTGGGGTCCGGTAGGGCATGTTGGCTGTTGAATTTCAGCAAACTGGGAGGGCTGCTCAATGCGGTCAGGTGGTCGTCACGGCCGGAAGCCGTTTGATTGTAGCTTGTTAAGTGTCCAGGTTGCTATCGATGTTCGTAGTGGCACGGTCAGTCATCGCCGACGCGCTTTACCCAATAATGCTGCTTGTGACCGCGTCTTTCGAGCCTTTTCCGATAGAGCCGCGCCTCAAAATCATTCTGAAATGTTGAGATGAGAAACTCATTTCCATTGTCGTCTTGGCGCCAAACCTCAAATACGGCTTCACTAGAAGTTCTTACGCCTGGGTACTTGGTTAGGTCAATTTCGCGTTGCTTGAATTCATGAGACAACGAGAAGCTATCTAGCAGCCTGGTCGCGTCCTCTTCGGAAAAGACCTTGGCGTAAGCTATCCGTTCGACAAGCTCAGATTTCTGTTTGAAGTGCTCTGTGAGCAGATCAAGTTCATCGTTTGAAATGCCCGGGCATAGGTGGAATTCATAGGCGAAATCGACCACTAGCTTCTCGGTTGACGGATTCCGATTTAGGTACTCCCAACACTTCTCGTTGTGGTCTATCTCGAAATGATCGAGTAGAATCTCCCAGACAGAAAACTTCGGCATTGTGTTAGACCGCCTCGGACAGCAGATATGCGCTAGATGAGCCGTAAGGTGCGACTTCGAAACCTCGGCGTTCCAGAACACGTCTCAGCTTCAAGTTTGGGTCAGCACAGTCGACTGCGTGCACGACCCATTCAAGGGTTTTACAGTTGCGACGCCGTGCAATTTTCTTTGCCAATACAGTCAAAAGGACAAGCACGCCTTCACCGCCACCATCGATCTGGGCAAGCTCAATTTGAAGAGCTAGTTCGGAACAGGAGAATGATCCTAACACCTCCGCGCTGCCTGCTCGAAGAACGACCGGATTTCCAGTGAATATCAGAGAGTCCAGATGCTCGTCCGGCAGGGCTAGGATCTCATCCTGACTCATTCCCTCGATTTTTATATTATCTCTCTTCACTCAGTTTCGTTTCTACTCGAGTGCCCGAATTCCGCCTGGCCCTTGAGTTCCAAGGGGGCGCCTGGGCGTACACCGAACCATTCTCCGTGGGTATTCTTCTTCGAAACCTCGAGCCGTCGGGGTCAACTTGGACGACCAGCCGTCCAGATTGGCGCGTGATCGTGGAGGCTATCATTCGACTCGAGGTTTTGCCACGAGACATTGCGGAGAAGCTACATCACGAACTAGTTGATAGCGGTCTATCGATGGAGCAATGTCGCACTGTTGCTCGTGGCTTGCGAAATTCGGTATTGGCGGATATGCAGCCTGATGAGTTGCTCTACATGAATGGAGAGAGGCTCCACGAGTCCGAGGTCGTTCTTATGGAACTCGGGTGTGAGTACAGCACTAATGCAGACGTTCTTACCGGTTTTGTGACGTTCTGTGAGTCCTGTGACGGTTTTAGGATTTGATAGACATGTTGGTCGACTCTCTTTGCTGGAGGCGCTAGTCCTTGAAAAAGATGCTCCACAACATTGGTGCAGGTGGTCTGATAGCCTATCTTGTGGTGCTGGCTTTCTTGCCGGTTCTCTGGAGTGTCTACGGCGAAACCCAGTGGCTTCTGATTCTCTTGCGTTATCTTCCAGGTTTCATTTTGTTGGCACCCATTCCGATTCTTGTTCTAATGGCGTGGAACAAGAAGGCTGTCGCCGCTGGGCTTGTTGCCGGCTTGCTAGGGGTCTTTTATTTCATGGGCCTCGAGCTTCCGGCTAGGTCGAAAGACGGTCCCAACCTAAGGGTGATGTCCTACAATATCAGAGCGGGGCTTGGGGGTCCTGAAGCGATTGCGGAGTACCTGGCCGACTCTGGTATCGAAGTAATTGCTCTTCAAGAAGCTCGGGCACCACTTGCAGACCCAAAAGCAGATCCAGTACCAACAATTTCGGACGGGCTAGACGGCTACAGTCTAGCTAGGGGTGGAAGCAGAGGAGAGCTCGTTGTCTTGAGTCGGCATCCGATAATAGAATCTCAGGAAATCGATTTGGGCGGAATCGCTCGTGCTCTTGATGTCAGGCTCGATGTAACCGGTGAGCCTCTACGTGTAATCAACCTTCATCTTATGACCGGAGACCCTTTGGGGAAGCTGAAGAAAGGAAAGAGCGGTCGTTTCCGCTGGCTGAACGTAACGGCAGAGTCAAGAGCCGTCCAGTTTGAGGCGCTGAACCAACACGTAGAGGAAGAGATACCGACACTTATCCTAGGAGACTTTAATACACCGCCAAATTCGGATGGGCACGCTCTTCTCAGTCAGTCACTATCCGATTGCTTCGGTGCGGTAGGAAGTGGCTTCGGTTATACCTTTCGAGCGGACCTTCCAGTTTGGAGAATAGACTACGTTTGGTCGAGTAGGGAGTTGGTCCCCTGCACGGCCGAGGTCGAAAGCTGCCAGCTCTCCGATCACCGCCCGTTGGTGGTTGAGCTGGATTGGAAAAATCGCGAAAATTTGGTCCCCAATAGGTCCCCAGAGCCGGGGGACGAGGATTCGGGAAACGAGTCACCACAATCTTGAAGCCCCATTTCACGCGCCTCACGGGCACTCAGAATGCTCACTCGAAACATCCGACAGAGACATGGCGAAGAAACAGGTCCATCCGTGATATGAGGATGGTTCAGGTTGAGTTGGGTTCTGCTGGATAGGCAAAACGCTCCAAGAGACCACATTCGATGACCTGGTTTCTGCAACGTTCGGCTTTTAGCGTGTGACTAGTTTGGGGTGGTTTGCTCTTGATTGTATGAGTGTCGACACGTTGGCACACAAGCTCAGGTAGCGTGTCTCGGGTCCATCTCGAAGGGCTACGATCAGGAGAACCGAATACATGGGTTATGGATAAAATAGGATCGATTTTTGACCTGAGCGCAGAAGAAAAACTTCAACTTGTCGAGGACCTCTGGGACGATCTGGGAGCAGACCCGGATACTATCCCTGTGCATGAGTGGCAGAAAGCGGAACTTGATGCAAGGAAGCAAAGATTAGCAGCCGCTCCGACATCCACCCTCGGGTGGGACGAAGTAAAAGCCCAAGTCCGAAGTCGTCGCGCACTTTGAAGTCCGCTTTACGAAGGAAGCCAAGGACGATCTTGCCGATGCTTATGAGTGGTACGAAAACCGTCGATCTGGACTAGGGGAAGAGTTCCTCACCTGCTTTGAAGCAAGTCTGCACGGACTTGCCAGAAGCCCAAAAATGTACGCCAAAGTTTACAGAGAGTTTCGTCGGACCATCATTCGACGATTCCCCTATTCGATCTTCTTTGAATTTGATGGAACGATGGTTACAATCTTCGCAGTTTTTCATAGTTCTAGAGACCCGAACAAGTGGAAGAGGCGTCGACCTTAACCGAAATAGGTTGGCACACCATAGGCACACATTTTGAAATCTCACTCACAGGAGAGCCCACAACCACGGGGTTCCACGGAACCAGATTCACAGATGGCGAATTACAAGGTCACGATACGTCCGCTCAGGCGCGACTCCTCGGCGGCGAAGGCCATGAAGTGGCTTTCGAGGCTCTCTTCCGGCCCCGTGTCGAGGAGCGAGGGGTCGTTGCGGGCGACGGCTTTCAGAAAGCTGTCCATCATGGCGATATCTCCGCCCAGATGGCGCCCTTTCGAAGGCACTTCCCAGCGGGTCACACTCCGACTTTCAAACTCGGACAATTCGAGATGCAGACCGTCGCCGCGCAGAGAGCCGAGCGTGCCCAGGATCTCCGTTTCTCTGACCCGGTGGTCGGTGAAAGCGGCGGCCGTGAAAGTGGCGGTGATACCTCCTTCAAACTCCATGGAGACGACCTGGTGGTCGACGACATCGTTCTCCCCGAGGTAGACACATCGGCCGTATGGACCGGTTTCCAGGGCCTCTAATAGAGCCTCCTCCCGGAAGTCGTTGATCAGCACATTCACCGGCCAATCGTGATTGCCGCGACGAAGCTCGCCCAGATAGTAACGGGGAGCGGAATAGGGGCAGCCTTCTTCTTGCAGGGAGCAGTCGAGACACCTCGAGGTGGCTTGGGCCGGCCGGCTTTCCGGGCGAAAGTGGACCAGGCTTCCAAAGCTACTCAGCCGGCGACAGGGACGTCCGATCAGGTAACGCAGGAGGTCGAAGTCGTGGCAGCATTTGGAGAGGATGAAGGGAGCGGACTCCGAGGACCGACTCCAGTTGCCTCGTACGAAAGAGTGCATAAATCGCCAGAAGTTCACCGGCTCTAGATGGCGCACGGTCACGATCTGTCCCAGCATGCCGCTCGACAGGAAGTCCTTGATCGCCCGGAAGTAGGGAGAGTAGCGAAGCACGTGACAGACGGTGAGGATTCGGTTGGATTCTTCGGCGGCCCGCACCAGACTCCGGCAATCCGCCTCGCACAACGCCATGGGTTTTTCCAAAAGGACGTGATATCCACGGCGCAGCAGCGCGATGGCCGGCTCTACGTGCTGTCTATCAGGGGTGGCCACGATGGCAATGTCGGCGACCGGCGCTCCGGGTCGGTCCAATTCACGCCAGTCGTCGAACACTTGCTTGAACTCATGTCTTTCTCGGGCCAGCGCCCGGCGTGTCCAAATAGGCTCAGCCACGGCGACGACTCGGAGCCGCTCCGGGTGCTCGAGGGCATACCGACCGTATCCCTCCAGACCTCTGTTTCCGGCTCCGCAGAGAACCGCCGTGGGAACACTTATATCGGCCGCCGAGCGCCCCTCTACAACCCGCACATCGGAAGCGGGGCGAGGATACTGTTTGACGATCTTCTGATAGACGCCGCTCCACGAAATTTCTCTTAAGAAATCCGCCAGACAAGGGGGAGGCGCATCCGAGTTTTCTCCTTGCTCGAGAAGAGCGTGCCGTAGCCTCTCTACATAGTCAGGTAGGTCCGAAGGAGCGGGTTGATCTGTTTCCACCAGAGTGGGCATTTCGACAAGCCGGACCCATCCGCAACTCACCAGCTCCGGCCACAACCACTCTTCCAAGCCTTGGAGTTTGTTGACCACGACTCGACAGCCGCAAGCCATCGCCTCGGCAAGGACTAAAGGCAACCCCTCATAGTAGCTGGGCAAGACAAAGACGTCACTGGCTCTCATCGCATCGGCGAGTTCGGTTTGGGGGAGGCGGCCCAGGAGAGTCGCCGCCTGCCTCCGAGCTTCCGCTTCCACAAAGTCGCCCTCCGCGCCGTGCCCCGCGCCGGCAAGTGTCAGACGAACCTGATCGCCGATCGGTTCGACCGCCTTCAGAAGCTCTCGGCATCCTTTGGAAAACGACAGCTTTCCGGCAAAGAGCAGCCGGGGTACCGAGTTTGGTGGGCGTTGTTTTGAATAGAAGACGCCTTGGTCGAAGCCCGCGCCCACGACTGTGCCTGGTCGGCTGAGCAGTCCGGAAGTTTGTCGCTGGGCTTGGGTGAGGAAATAGATGTGCTGCAGCTTCTCCAGTTTGGGTATGAGTTCGGATTTGAGGTGGGGAAGTTTAGCCTGCTGTCGGAGCCCGGTCCCATGAGAGCTGGCCACCACCGGTCGGTCCGGATAGAGGTCGCTGACGAGAGCCGTCAGCACCCATAGGTGGTGGCAATGAAGAATATCGGGCTGGAAGCTTTCCACAGCATGCCTGACTACTGCTTCGAAGGCCAGGCGATATTGCTTCAGCTGCTTGTCGGATAGCTCCGACCAGAGAGTGGAGCGATACGGCATCACGTCGCTCATTCCCACCACGGGAAAAGGAAGCTGTTCCGATTCGAATCGAACCGGGAAGAGGTTGGGGATGTCCGGTTGGTCGTCCGGTCCTAGCCCCGCGACCGCGGCCACCTCGTGTCCTAGCTTTCGAGCCTGATTCAAGAGGGCTCGAAGGTAGAAACCGGAGCCGGTGTAGTCGGGCTTTTGGGCAAGAAGGTGCAGGATCTTCACCCCGCCATTCTTTGGAAAGGTTAGGGGATCCCCTACCTTCGATATCGTGGATCCTCTAGCGTACCGGGTGCCGTTCCGACATCTCGACGTTCTGGCTTACTACGGAACTTGAGACCACTAGCCGGAGACGACTCGAAAGTTATCGATCCGAGCTCCGGTGGAGCCACCTTCCTCATCCGTCTTCAACCTCATCCGAACCTGGATCTTCTCCCCGTCGTAACGAGAAAGATCCACCTCGGAGTAGCGCCAATCTTCCCCTGAGCGCCTGGACATGGCACGAACCGACTTCCAGTTCTCACCGCCGTCGGCCGACACCTCGACGAAAACCGTGTCTCCGGGTGCGAGATCGTAGTTGGCCTCGTAGCTGAGCATCGACTCTTTAGCCTGACTGAGGTCGATCACAGGGGAGGCTAGCAGCATCTGAAGGTTGTTCCCGTATTCCTCGCCGGGTGCGTTGGTAGCCCAGACCTTACCTCGACCCTCGACTTCCACCTGCTGCCAGGTACCCTCGGCGGTCCATTGACCGCTTTGGGCTTCTCCTAGATGCAGAGTGGCCGCCGGCACCTGGAAGCTGGAGGTGGAGAGTTCGGAGCGGTTGCCCACATTGTCGACCATTCTCATGGCAGCGAAGTAGTTTCGAGACTTCTCTTGGTCCGCGGTAAACTCCACGGCGAGTCGTTCCAATTGACCGGTCTCTCCACTGGTTCCGCTGAAATGTCGGGGAGCCTGGGTGAGGTTCTCCGGAGTCAGCGGTTGGTCGCTGACGAAGACTTCATAGGCGACGTTGGGGCCTCCACACCAGCTGTCGTCTCCGGTGGAGGTCCAACCCAGCTCCACTCGTCTGGAGTTCTGAGTGTCGGCGGTGAAATCGTTGGGGCGAGCGGGAGAGACGTTGTCTTCTTCCATCGAACGCGCGGCGTTGATCCGGCCTCCGCTTCCGCTGAAATCGGCCAGCGTGTCCACCCGGTCACTGGAGAAATGGAGCCGGTCGATCACCTGTTGATTGGTGAGGTCCGGATAGGTGCTCTTGAGGAGAGCGACCAGGCCCGCGACGTGGGGGGTGGCCATGGAGGTGCCGCTCATCAACTGATAGCCGTTGCCTGGAGCGGTGGAGTAGATGTCTTTCCCAGGGGCGGTTACATCCACCGTCTGAGTTCCGTAGTTGGAGAACTCGGCCCGTGTGTCGTTGTGATCGGTGGCGCCCACCGAGACCACGTTGGGTAGTTCGAAACCCATGGGGTAGAGGGGCCGGCGATCGGTGTTGTAGTTGTTGTTTCCCGCGGCGGCGATGTGGATCGCTTCGGGGGCGGCGGCGAAGGCGTCTTCGATAGCCTGGTTGTGGAGAGCGGAGGTCCAACTGTTGTTGGTGATATCGGCTCCCATTTGATTGGCGTAGAGGACCCCTCGGATGATAGAGGCGGCGTTTCCGGTGCCGTTCCTATTAAAAACGCGTATAGGCAGAAGGTTCGCTTTCCAATTGACTCCCACCACGCCTTTGCCGTTGTCGCCCACGGCGGCGATGGTCCCGGCGCAGTGGGTGCCATGGCCGTGAACGTCCATAGGGTCGCCGTTGTTTTCATCGGCGTTGTATCCGTAGACGTCGTCGATCACTCCGTTGCCGTCGTTGTCGATGCCGTCCGCGGGGATCTCGCCCTTGTTCTTCCAGATGTTGGCGGAGAGATCTTCGTGGTGGTAGTCGACTCCGGTATCGATGACGGCGATCAGCGGCCCGTTCCAGTCTCCGGCGCCGATCTCCCAGGCACCCTGAGCATCGATATCGGCGCCTTTCGTTCCTCCGGTTTGGCCCTCGTTTCGGAGCCCCCAGAGTTCGCTTTTCAGGTCGTTGGGCCGACCCTCGTCTTGGATATTTTCGGAGAGTTCAGAGGCCCCGACGGTTGTGTCGGGGAGGCGTATGATCTGGTTTGGCTCGGCGTAACGCACTCGCTCATCGGAACGCAACGAAGCCATGGCCTCGGCCATATCAAGGCCCGCCGGCAGCTTGATTCGGACCAATTCGTCCTGGCCTGAGTCTGGGGGCAGAGTGAACCTTTCAGCGGTTTGGGCTCCGTAATCCGAGAGCAGGTCGAGGCCGCTTTGCATTCTGACGAGCAGCTCTCCGGGCACGTATTCCTGTCCGGAAAGCTCTTTTTGCGCTTCGGCGAGCATGGCGGCATCCACCCTGGCGAGCCGCCGAGGGATGGTGCTTTCGAAGATGGCAAGGGATGGGGGCTGGTTAGTGGAGCGAGCGGGAGAGTTGGACCTGGCTTGGCGTCCGAGGGTTTGAGGTGTCCTCGGGGTCAGTCCACAGATCATAATATTCTCCTAAGGGAGCTTTAGACTACTCGCTAGGAGGGTCGGGGATGAGAAGGAATTGTTAACACTCCGACGTTCCTGGGAGCGGAGCGATGTCACGAGAGTTCCGTTTCGGGGGGGTTTTGATTAGGGCTTGTTGCTTAGAGCAGCCCGAGCTATTCCGAAGATCGCTTCCGTTTCCGCTTGGCGAGTGGTGACGACCACGGTGTCTTGGACTCCGTTAATCTGAACCCTCAGGGTGGTACCCACGGTGGATCCGGAGACTTCGTTCATCTCTAGCAGTTTGCTTTCCAACAACTTAAGAAAGAGCGCTTTGGTTTCGGCCGGGTCCAGTGTGCCCGAAGAGGTCGTTTCTTCGCCCCCGGGCTGCCGGCCGCTGGTCAGGGTGATGGTCCCGTCTCCCCGGATTTTCAAGACATTGGAGTCTGTTCCGGCCACTCCACCTATCCAGTGATCGAGGCTCGCGAAATCGTCTTCCGAGGGTTGCCAATCGGCCGCCGGCTGAGAAATGGGCGACTCTTTTTTCAACAGTTTTTGTTGGCTGGCGGCCTCGGGGTTTTCGGCAAGAACCTTCTTCGATGATTCCCGGCTTTCCGACGAAGCGGGAGTTGAGGTGGCCGCCGTCGGTGTGGCCGGAGCGGGGGAGCAGCCAATTAGAAACAGGATGACAAACACAGTTAAATATCGCATAGTTCAGTATGCCACCAGATCCTCATGAAAGCTATCCAGTCGTCCCCGGAGATTCCATATTCGGAGTTTCAACTGATCGGTGTCGCGAAGGAGGTCGGCGATATCTCCATCGATGCTTTGAAGTTCTTTCTGGCCGATGGTGACCGGTTCATGCTCGAGGAGGACTCGCTCGATGGGAAGGGCCGGAAAATTGGCCAGCATCTTGGGAGTGAAGATAAGAAGCGTGACTTCGGTCTCCCCCTCGTCGGTTCGGGAGATTCGCAGAGGATAGAAGAGCTTGTCGCTTTTGAATCGATAGACGATGGCATCCTGGGTGACCGTCTCGGAGCCTAGCTCCACCGTGTCGAAGACAAACCAGGTGTAACCGTCGTCGATGTACTCCTGGACGGATTTTTTGAGCACTGCGGGGATATCTTTTTGGCTAGCCCCGTTTTTGGCAAGATGCTCTTGTGCCCAATCGACGAAGCGCTCAGGGTCGACGACCTCCACCACGCTGATGTCGTGGGCTCCGATCTTTTTGGATTCCACGATTCGACCGGCGGGAAGGCTCTTGGAGCGAGCTAGACCATCGGGGCTTCGAGTGACGGGCCTGGTCGCGTTCATCCTGTTAATGAGGTCGACGGCTCGTCGGAAAGTCTCCACGCTACCCTTTTTGACTTGCGGTCGAGAAGGCAGAGGCAACACTTCCAGGACTTTGGTGGGACTGTCGGCTCTCAGATCGGTAGAAAGGATAAGGATCTCCTCCTTTCCGTCCCAGGCGATGAGAGCTCGCTGGTTAGGCTCGAAGATTTTGACGTTGGGTTGGAAGGTGATGGAACCGCGATCGGCCAGGAGCGGCGAACTCAGGATTAGGAGATAGACCACGGCGAGGAAGGGAGCGCACTTCATTCAAGCGGTTTCTTCTCAGGATCGTAATGACCTGTGTTCGGCAGAATGTAAATAGACACTTGACTCAAAGACGCATGTCTAGTACATGATAGAAGTATGTCTAAGAAATTGATACGCCGAGAAAAAATTTACGAGTACGTTTACGGAAGGCTTGTTAAGGGAGACCCCCCGAGTATACGCGAGGTGCAGCAAGCTGTCGGCTTTAAAGCCGTGGAGTCGGCTCGTATCCACCTGGATGCTTTAGTGGAGGAGGGCCGTCTGGTCAAGAAAGACGGGCATTCGCGCTCCTATGCTCTCCCCCCCGAAGTGTGGGCTCAGCACACCAGTAGTGGCGTGCCGATTTTAGGGCAGGTACAGGCGGGCTCTCTAACCCTGGCGATGCAAGAGGTGGAGGGCTATATCCCCACCAGCCGAGAGCGCGAAGGTGAACAGTTGTTCGCCCTTCGAGTCAAAGGTGAGTCCATGAAGGATGCCGGCATTTTGCCCGGCGACCTGGTGATTGTGAGACGCCAGGAGACGGCTCGCACCGGCGATGTCGTGATCGCGATCGTGGACGATGAAGCCACCGTGAAGCGTTTTTGCAAGAAAGGCCCGGTGGTGATTTTAGAGCCGGCGAACGAGGAGTTCGAGCCGATCATTTTTGATGAACCGGACAAATACCTGAAGCTATTGGGCAAAGTGATCGAGGTTCGTCGCTACTACGAGCCGCTATGAACCGGGTCGTAGGTTCGGTCACTCCGGTCGAGGAGTTGTTGGACAACTTTCTTGCCGCCGAATCGTTGCTGGAAGACCTTCCGGCAGAGTGCGGGCGCATCACCTTTGGAGCCGATCTCAAACGGTACACTCGTTCGCGCCTGACGGAGGTCTCTGGTCGTGGAGGAGGGGCGGGTTTGACCTTCGCCTTTTCTCTGGTTCGAGAGGCTCAGCAGAGAGACGATAGCGTGCTCTGGCTCAGCTCTGCTCTAAAGCCGTTTTACCCTCCCGACGCTCATCACGCCGGGGTCGATTTGAAGCGTTTGCCGGTGCTGTTTTTGCCTCGTCCCGAAGAGGCTTTCACGGCCGCGGCCAAGCTTCTCGGATCCGGAGGGTTCGGATTGATGGTGTGGGATCTGGCTTCCTGGAAGAGGTCTCTGCAGCAGTTGCCGCTGGCTTTTCTGGGTCGCTTAAACGCCATGGCCCGACACCATCGAGCCTCGGTGCTGATCCTGACTGATAAGAAAAAGACCGATCCCTCGCTGGGTTGCCTGGTCAGTCTGAGACTGCACGTGGAAGCCCAGCGGAGGTGCCCGGAGCTTTTGGAGGTGGAAGTTGTCCGAGACAAACGAGGTATCGCGGGGGAAAACAAGCGATGGGACTGGCGATGCGGATTACCAGACGGCCTGCCTTCGTCTGCCCCAGTTCCCGTTGCAGCTTCTTCTGCGCCAAAAGCCCGAATGGCGGGGTGAGAGAGTTGTCTGGCTCCAGGAGCTGAAAGCCGACGCGCGAGTGCGCTACCTCTCGGCTGAGGCCGCTCGAGCGGGTGCTTACCAGGGAGCGCGCTATGCTACCATTCTAGGGGTGGTTCCGGACCTTCTGGCCGGGACCGGGGGAGCAGAAGAGTTGGCTAAGGCCGACGAGCAGTTGGTGGAGCATCTGCGCCAGTTTTCGCCCCAGATCAGACGGCGTAGTCAGCACTTGGAGCAAGGGCTTTATCTGTTGGATGCTTCCGGTCTTGGTCGCGCTTTCAAAGGATACAAGCGCTGGGCCAAGGAGCTGGTGGGAAGCCTTCGTAAGCTTGGCTGGGAGACTCGGTTGGCGGTGGGGTTCACTCCCTTCGCCACCGAGATGGCGACCTACCATCTCTCCGCCGAGCGACCGATCCGGCTTTTCCAGACCAGGCGTCAGGAAGAAGTGAGAACGTTGGAGACATCGCTGACCGCCTTCTCCCTTTCCCCCGAGCAGATCAGCCGGTTGAGAAAGTTCAAAGTACTCTCCCTCGGGGACTTCCTCTTGTTGGACCCGGAAGAAGTTAAGAGACGCTTTGGTGGTGACTTACTGGAGTTTTATCAGAAGGCGTCGGAAGCGATCTTCGCCGCCTTTCCACCCTTGCCGGAGCCGGAGCCTACCATCGCCCAGTTTGGCTTCGGACATCCGGTGGACGATCTGACAGTGCTGTTGCACAGCATCCGAAAGCTGCTCGGCAGACTGTTGCCTCTTCTGTTGCAGCGAGAGGAAGCGGTGGCCGAGTTGAGAGTGCAGTTCGTGACCGAAGAGGGGGCGGACCGGCAACAGGTGCTTCGCCCCACATACCCCACCGCTGATGCGGACTGGCTGATGACTCTGGTGAAGCTGAGGCTGGAGAAGCACTTTCAACGTTACCCCCTGAAGTGGGGTTGTCGGGTGGAGCGCCTGGTGGTGGAAGTCACGGGAGAGGTCGACCCGGAGAAGCAGGGCGACCTTTTCACCGATTGGGCGCTCGATAGCGACGGCACCGGGGACGAGATGCTGGCCCCCCGAGACAAGGAAGCGGGTTTGTGGGCGCTCTCTCAAGTGCGGGCCGAGTTTGGTGAAGGCACCCTGGTAAGAGCCGAACTGCTGGACCATCATCTGCCCGATCGGGATCATTTTTGGAGGGTAGAGAAGGAAAGCTTGGAGTGGTTAAGCGCCTGGCATAAAAAGGGGAGGGCGAAAGCCCCGGAGCCGCCTTTGCAAGACGCCAGGGTTCGACGGATCTTATATCAGCCGGTCGGTCTCTCTCGCCGAGAAGATTGGAGTGACAGCTACGGGCCGTATTCCGTGAGCGGAGGATGGTGGGGCGAATCGTTCGTGCGAGAGTACAGCTTTTGCCAGAAAGAGGAGCAGACGGCCTGGCTGTATGAGGATCTTCATAACGGTCGCATCCGAGTGCAAGGATGGCTGCAGTGAGCTACGTGCCTTTGTGGTGCAAGAGCAACTACTCTTTTCTGGAGGGGGCTTCTCATCCGGAGGAGCTGATCTCTCAGGCCACCTTCTTTCGGCTACCCGCCATCGCCGTCACCGACCGACACGGTGTCTACGGCTTACCCCGCGCCCATCAGCGAGCTTTGGAGTTGGAGAGTGCCACCAAACTGATCTCCGGCACCCAGCTCACTATCCCTGGCGGGCATCTGGTTGTGCTGGTTCAGAATCAGGAAGGCTGGAAGAATCTGT
>Ga0208331_100202_pt1 | contig 18838 bp, 18 predicted proteins | sample DeeseametaMP1648_FD_184184 | JGI IMG/M metagenome (GOLD analysis project Ga0208331, IMG submission 184184) | Marine microbial communities from the Deep Pacific Ocean - MP1648 (SPAdes) | ecosystem: Environmental > Aquatic > Marine > Oceanic | place: North of Tokelau, South Pacific Ocean... | reverse complement strand
GAGCAGGTTGTTGAAGTCGTGAGCGACGCCCCCGGCGAGTCGCCCTACCGCTTCCATTTTCTGGGAATGTAGGAATTGTCTCTCGAGCTCTTTGAACTTCTGCTCAGACCGTCGCAGTTCGGTCGTATCCTTGATGCTGTAAAGGGAGGCTTCTTCGCCTCTCCACTCGATGGGGTGAACGGTCGCATAAACGACGCGTTTGTCGTCCAATACAAACTCGCAGCCGACCTCCGGAGCATCGCTGAGAATCTGACCTCCGGTGTGAGCCAGAATCTCTTCCGCGGCCGGATTGATGAAGAGCTGCTCTCCTCCCGCCCCGATCACTACAAGCCCGTTGGGGTTGGAGTCGACCAGCGAACGAAGATTCTCCGCCGACTCTTGGAGCGCATCGGCCATCTCTTTTCTCTTTGCCTTGACTCTTGCCTCGAAGTGGAAATAGCGGTTACTGTTTTCGATGAGGGCCGCGGTGCCGCAGAAGACGAAACTTAAAGCGGTTGTGAGGGCCATCGGAATAGTGGCGGTGCCGTAGAGAAGCGGCGCACCGTATAGATATCCCAAAAGGAAAACGGCACCGATGCTCATCGACATGACGGAGAGAATTGAGGCCGGTATATCGAACCGAGAGTTCAGACTCAGTCGCCAGAGCGCCAAGACCAGAAGGATGAAGGAGACGGCTGTCGTCATCGCCATTTCTCCCACGGGGGCTACTCCCAACATCTCCTGAGGGGCCGCCCACAGAAGTCGCTCGATGCCGGTTTGGAAGCCACCGACCATTTCCATGAACCGAATTCCAGCGAGAAAGAGGGGAATGATCAAAAGGGGCGCCGCCAGATTTCGGTTCCATCCGCGCTTTATGCTTATCAGGGCAAGCGACGTGAAGAGAAAACCTGTGGCCGTGTTAGGGGCCATGGGGATGAAGTCGGGACGAACGCTAGCTAGGAGCGAATGTCCCGTCAGCCAGCCCAGCCAGCCGCTGAGTCCTAAGAAAAGTGGGACCATCGTGAGAGTGATGACCAGTGTGTCGCGATTTATGTTGGCAGTTTTCTTCACATCAGCTGACAAACGCCCAGTTTACAATTGTACCACGGTCGGGCGAGGGCTATAATGACCGATCGGTCACTCCCGGTCCGTTGATTTTGTGGAGCACCACGAAGGCAAAGCGCGGCTTTAGCCAGAAAGCGCACCCCCTATGAAGAGATTGGTCGTACTGTCGGGGGGACAAGATAGCGTCACTTGTTTGTACTGGGCTCTAGCTCAGTCCGAGTCGGTGGTGGCCTTGACTTTCGATTATGGGCAAAGACATCGGCGGGAGCTTGAGAGCGCCGCGAAGATTGCCGAGATGGCCGGGGTTCCTCAGCAGGTTGTGGACCTGGGGCCCCTGTTTGCCGGTCGCAGCCCACTCACCGACATGAGTCGTCAGGTGGAGCACTACGAAAGTGCCGAGACTCTGCCGGGCGGACTGGAAGACACCTTCGTGCCGGCACGCAACATGCTGTTTCTGGCGGTTGCCGCCAATAGAGCCTACGTGGAGGATTGCGACAGTATGGTGATCGGGGTTTCCCAGGAAGACTACGGAGGATATCCGGACTGCCGGGAGAGCTTCCTCACCAGCATGGAGGGAACGATCTTTCAGGCTATGGAGCGACGTATCCCGATCGAGGCTCCTCTTCTCCATAAGAATAAGAAGGAAACGGTGGAGATGGCAGCCGAGTTCGAAGGCTGCTGGGAGGCCCTAGCGTACTCGCACACATGCTACGAGGGGCAGTACCCGCCCTGCGGCGAGTGCCATTCTTGCTTGCTGCGGAGTCGGGGATTCCGAGAGGCCGGACGAGTGGATCCGCTGCTGGAGAGGACAACCCATGGCTAGATTTGAGATATCGCGGCGCCTTCAGTTTTGCGCCGGTCACCGAGTGATGGGCCATGAAAACAAGTGCGCCGGACTGCACGGTCACAACTACGAGGCGATTGTCTTCGCTACCGCGGAGAAATTGGACTCGCTCGGTCGAGTCATCGACTTTGGGGTATTGAAGGAGAAACTCGGCACCTGGATCGATGAGAATTGGGACCACGCTATGATTTTGTTCGAGCAGGATGAAGAAGCGATCGAGGCCGTCAAAAACCTCTCCTCCCAGCGACTTTTTCGACTTCCTTCCAATCCGACCGCGGAGAACATGGCGATCTACCTTTTAGAAGAGGTCTGTCCCCGACTCTTCGATGGCACCGGTGTTCGAATCAATCGGCTTCTACTCCAGGAAACTCCCAACTGTTGCGCGGAGGCCACTCTCTCTTGAGAGGAAAAAACCCGGTTCGTCGTCAGGAGGTTGGCGATGGACAGGCCCTTTGGGTGCAAGAAGTCTTCTATACTCTTCAGGGCGAGGGACCGTTCTTTGGTCAACCCTCGGTGTTTGTCCGTCTGGCCGGATGCAATCTCCGTTGCTTCTGGTGCGATACCGATTTTGAGAGTTCTGATTGGCACCCTGACCTCGACGAGTTGCTGGAGAAGATCGAATCACTCCGCAAGCCTTCCTGTGACCTGATCGTGCTCACGGGTGGGGAGCCGTTTCGGCAGAATATCGTGCCTCTGGTGGAAGACTGTCTGTCGAGAGGACTTCGCGTTCAGATCGAGACCAACGGGACCCTCTGGCTACCGCTGCCGGAAGATCCCGGGTTGACGATAGTCTGCTCTCCCAAGACTCCTAAGCTGCATTCCGAAACGAGCCGGCGCATCAACGCCATGAAATACGTGGTCAAGAAGGGAGAGCAGTCGGAGAAGGATGGTCTGCCGGCGGCTTCCACCCAGGTGGAGGGCGATTCCGCGACGCTGGCCCGACCCGGGCCCGGTCATCTGGTGTATCTGATGCCTCTCGACGAACAAGAGGAAGAAGCGAACCGGCAAAACCTGGAAGCCTGTGTCGAGACATGTCTTGAGTACGGCTACCGATTGACCGTTCAGGGACACAAGAGCTGGGGAGTGGACTAGGGCACGCCCGAGAAATCAAGCGGGTTTAGTCCACGAGCTCCACGATGAAGTTGTTCATATGCGGCTTGGGGCCGTTGGGGTCGACGAACATCCATTTCAGCAGCTTGTGATAGAAGCCGAATAGCGGGATTTCGCGGGCTACTCTTTCTCGTAGCTCTTCACGTCGAGCCTTGAAACCCTGATGGCTCTCCTGGGTAAACCTTTCCCGTTCGCGATAGAAGTTGGCTAGCGGCTGGACCTGGAGTTCGAAAGTTTGTCCGCTCCATCTGACAACCGACTTGATGGCTTTCCAACCGCTCCTTTTGGCTCCGTCGTCGGCCAGGTAGTCTTTGATTTCAAGTACCTGAAACCGTTGCGTTTCGGGCCCGACCTCCAACCCTAGCTGCGCTAAAGAGGAAGCTTGAAACTCCCAGTCCATGAGCAGGTTCTGGAGCTGGTAGGCTCGTTTTTCATCGCTGGTGAGAAGCTTGATGCCGAAGACGTCTTTCACGAACGGGCTCAGGTGCTTCAGCTGCTTATCGGCCTTGACGAGCTGGTCGAAATCGAAGATGTGATCGACGACCTTGTTCCAGATCGCCTGCTCAGCCTTAATGCGACTGATCAATTTGAGAGTGTGAAAACGGTTGGGGTTCTTACCCTCGTAGTGAACAAAGTTGGCGACCAACTCGGCTTGCTCCCAACCCTCGCTCGTTCGAAACTTGAGCCTTTCCAACTCCCGGCTGCCCAGGTCGAGGTCGGTGGACGAAAGAAGTTCTTGCAAACTGATGGTCCGAGCTAGCGTAAAGCGTTCTCCGGAAGAGGGGAGTCTGCCGATGACAGAGCTTGAGATTTCAAAATCCGGCCCCAGAATCTCTCGAGCCAGAAGTCGACTGAGGGTGTGGAGGCGCAACTCTCCCTGCAAAATGGTTTGGGCGAAGGCCGAGCGAGCGCGTTCCAGCATCTTGCGAGAAAAGACGAGACGAGTGGCTTGGCCACAGTCCGGCCCGCCTTGCTGGCTGACAGCTTTGAGTGTGCCGATAAGGTGATGAAGCTCCGGCTCCTCGACGAGAAGCGAGAGGGGGGAGTCCTTATCGAGGTCCGCTATTTTTTCGGGGCTCACGGGGGAGTCGAGAGAGGGATGAGGCGCTACCTCACCACTGCAACTTTTCCGGGAAGTATTTCGCGATCATCTCCTGATAGAGCGGTTTGAGCTCCTCCACATTCGGAGGCTGGTCGGCCTTGCTGTAAAGGTCGTAGGGGTTGAAAGCGTTCACCCACTTGAACATCTCGCGGTCCTGGTCGTTCATCAGATGCTGGTACGCTCCCTCGCGATGGGCCGCGTAGAAGGAGTGATAACGCAACATGTATTGGGCTTCCACGGGCAGATACTTTCCGGCCGCCATGTAGATGTACTCGTCGTGTCCCCAGGACATCGTCACTTTATCAAGCCCGCAGTTCTTCTCATATATACCGCATTCGGTGCTGTACTCGGGGACCTGGGAATCGGAGTTCAACTCGAAATACTCGGGGTAGACGATCTTGTCAGAGAAGGCGCAACCTAGCGGAAACGTATCGCCCACGACGGCCCACTGAGGCTCGTCCCAGAGGCACAGAATCTTACCGAGGTCGTGCACCAAGCCGGCCAACACAAACCAGTCGGGATGCCCATCGGCGCGGATAGCCTCGGAAGTTTGGAGCAAGTGCTCCAGTTGGCTGAGGTCGGTGTCGGGGTCGCTCTCGTCCACCAGTTCGTTGAGGTATTCGCAGGCCTCCCAGATGCCCATCTGTTTGCGATTCAGACGACCGAAGTCGGCTTTCTTATCCTGAGCGAACTTGAGATTCTGATGGATATGGTTCTGACGATAGAACTCGCGCACGGAATCCCGCGCCGGGTCGTCGTAATTGCGGAACTCGGTACCGAATTTGTTGGTCCCTTCTTCGGGGTAACGTTCGAGGAGGTCGTCTTCCCACTCGTCAAGGGATTCCAGGGGGTTCGGGATTACTTGATTGGCCATTTTCGAGAGTTCTGGTATGGCGCGTGGATACCCTCCAGTTGGGGCCTTGCCGGCGGGTGAAATGGTGTGTCGAATAGTTTACAAGTCGTTCACAACTGCCGGCAGCGATTCCATCGTAAACCCATTCCGCGAATCTACGATCCGAGGAAGAAAGGTCGTTACAGAATGGGAATCGGAATTGACTCGGTAAAAGACTTCGGCAAGAAGGCTGTCAACAAGGCCAAGGACGTCGGCGGCAAGGCTGTCGACAAGGCCAAGGACGTCGGTGGCAAGGCTGTCGATAAAGCCAAGGATGTCGGTGGCGGCGCGGTAGACAAGGCCAAGGACGTTGGTGGCAAGGCGGTTGACAAAGCTAGGGATGTCGGCGGGGATGCGGTGGATTTCTCCAAGGAGGCCTACCAATGGAAGCAAGAGCAAGAGAAGAATTTTGCCGCCGGAGTATTAGAGTGGGGCAAAGGCACGGTTGATACCGTTGTCAACATAGCTAAGAATCCGGTGGAGTCGGCCAAAGCGGTCGGAAAGTTGGCCACCAATCCGGTCCTCAACCCGCTAGTGGGTATTCCTCTATCTGCCGCCCAGGGCAAGAATCCCGTCGACGCTTACAAGGAAGGTGCCGGTGATCTCAAAGACATCGGAGTCGGCATCTATGACGACTACAAGAAAGTTTACAACGAGCACGGTGTGGCCGGACTTGCTGGAAACCTGGCTCCCGACATTGCTATCGGCATCCTGACCGGAGGTAGCGGGTCGGCTGCCAAAGCGGGCGGAACGACTGCGGCCAAGGGCGTTGCGAAGGAAGTGACGGAAGAAGCTGTGGAAAAGGCGGTGACCAGGGAAGTGGCCGAGGGGGCTGTTAGAGAAACTGCCAAGGATGCTGCCAAGGAACTCGTGCCTGGACCGTCCGACGTTGTGGACAAAGAGCGGGGGGAGAAGGAAGACCGGAATATCTGGCATTCCTTGCTCGAAATGTTTGCCTGAAGGCCGTGGTGCTCTTTGTCGAACAAACACAGGGCATTCAGGGCGGAGTTCCGCACGGTGCCGAACTATAGTCCCGCGTCGCGTCGGACTCAGGGCATTTAGGGTGGAGTCCCGCACGGTGCCGAACTATAGTCCCGCGTCGTGTCGGACTCAGGGCATGCAGGGTGGAGTTCCGCACGGTGCCGAACTATAGTCCCGCGTCGTGTCGGACTCAGGGCATGCAGGGTGGAGTCCCGCACGGTGCCGAACTATAGTCCCGCGCCGTGTCGGACTCAGGGCATTCAGGGTGGAGTCCCGCACGGTGCCGAACTATAGTCCCGCGTCGTGTCGGACTCAGGGCATTCAGGGTGGAGTTCCGCACGGTGCCGAGCTATAGTCCCGCGTCGTGTTGGACTCAGGGCATTCAGGGCGGAGTTCCGCACAGTGTCGAGCTATAGTCCTGCGTCGCGCGGACTCAGGGCACTCAGGGTGGAGTCCTGCACGGTGCCGAACTATAGTCCCGCGTCGTGTCGGACTCAGGGCATTTAGGGTGGAGTCCCGCACGGTGCCGAACTTTAGTCCCGCGTCGCGTCGGACTCAGGGCCTTCAGGGCGGAGTTCCGCACGGTGTTCGCATGCCCCGACTCTGCCCGGGCTTCATTCGTCAATAACTTCGACTTTGGTCCCAATCGCAGCCTCAATCTCCTTACCCTCTAACCTCTCCACCGCTTTGACCAAAGCCACCCGCCCCATCTCGCCCGGATACTGAGCCACCGAAGCCAGCATGCTTCCCTTCTTGATAGCAGCCCGCCCATCGTCGGAGGCGTCGAAACCCACCACCTGAACATCCTCTCGCCCCATGCCCTCAAGCGCCCTGACCGCACCCATCGCCATCACGTCGTTGCAGGCAAAGAGCCCCTGAATGTTCGGGTCGGCCTGAAACATGTTTTGAGTAACGGCGAACGCTTTTTCCTGGTCGGCGTTGGCCGGCTGGCTGGCCACGATCTGGATGCCGGGGTGCTCTTTCACGGCGTCCCGAAATCCGTTTCGGCGGGCGTCGGTGGATTCGTGGCCGGTGATCCCTTCCAGGATAGCCACGTTGCCGGAGCCGTTGAGCTCTTTGGCCAGTCGCTCGCCGGCAAGCCGTCCGCCTTTATAGTTGTCGGAGCCTATGAAGCAGTCGAAGGTGGCACCCTGTGAATCCACCACCTCCTGATCCAGCTTGGAATCCACGATGAAGACCGGGATTCCGGCGACGTTGGCGTCCTTCACGACACCCACCAACTCTTTCCCACCGCAGGGGGCCAGGATGATAGCGTCCACCTTTTTGGAGATCATATTCTCCACGATCTGGGTTTGGCGCTCCACGTCGGTTTCTTGAGGCGGCGCCTGGATAATGAGACTCACGTCCAGCTTCGGCGCTTCCGCTTCCACCGCTTCCTGCATCTCCACCCAAAATGGGTTGTTCAGGGTCTTCAAGACGACGGCAATCTGATATTTGCTTCCAGCGGCTACCTCCATCTGTGTAGCTCTGTAATGCCAGGCTCCTCCCAGGACGGCCGCGACAAGGACGGCCGTCACGGCACCAACGAGTGCCGGACTCTTTTCCCACCAGACCTTGAAGCGGTTTCCCAGATCGGACTTCCACTGATCGAGGAGGACGGCCAGCACGATCACGGCCCCCAAGACCAGCGGCTGCACGTTGGGGTTGACGTTGAGTAGGTTGAGACCGTTATTGAGGACGCTGATGATGAGCGCTCCGCCGAGAGTGCCCATCACACTGCCTGCTCCACCCATCAACGACGTTCCGCCGATCACCACGGCCGCGATAGCGTTGAGCTCGAACATGATACCGGCATTGGCGTTGGCCGAATCCAGGCGAGAGGTCTGCATAATTGCGGCAAGACCGGAGAGAAATCCGCAGAGTACATACACCTGAATGAGAATACGATCGGTGGGAATGCCGGAGAGCCAGGCGGCCTCCTGGTTGCCGCCGATGGCGTAGACGGCTCGACCGAACGTGGTGGAGCGCAGCAGAAACCAGGCTACACCGAAGACGGCGAACATCAAGAAAATCATCACCGCGGCATTGGAGATAGTGAGAAAACCGGGGTACTTCTCTCCGTAGCCGGAGTAGGGGCGACCGCCGCTGACCACATAGGCCATGCCGCGAGCCGCGCTCATCATTCCCAGCGTAGCGATAAAGGGTGGCAGCTTGCCCTTGGTGATGAGCATGCCGTTGACCCAGCCGCATAAGGAGCCGACCGCGAGGGCGATCAGAAGACCGACCATCAGGGGGAGGTTCCAGACAAGCAGGGCGTGGCCCACCATGACCCCGCAGAGCGCCAAGACAGAGCCGACTCCCAAATCGATACCCGCGGTGAGTATGACGAACGTCATACCGACGGCTAATACGGACGTGATAGCCGATTGTAGGAGGACATTGGTGAGGTTGCTGGGAGTGAGAAACGTCGGGGTCAGCAAACTCAGAAGGGCACAGAGTCCGATCAGCCCTACCGCCGGTCCGAGTCTTGCGATATCAAATTTCATTCTGTTTCTCCAGTAAATGCGCAGCGGATCACTTTCTCGGGAGTCGCTTCGTCCCGAGTAAACTCTCCCGAAATGCGGCCCTGATGCACGACCATGATTCGATCCGAGAGGCCCAAAAGTTCGGGAAGATCGGAGGAGATGACCAAGATCGCCACCCCCTGCTGAGCTAACTCTTCGATGATGGCGTAGATTTCAGCTCGGGCTCCGATGTCCACCCCGCGAGTCGGTTCGTCGAAGATGAGCACTCTGCAGTTTCGCGCGATCCACTTGGCAATCACCACCTTCTGCTGATTTCCGCCGGACAGATTGGCCACTGCCTGTTTCACCGAAGGAGTGCGAATTCTCAACTTCTCGACCCAACGCTCCGCCATCCGTTTGCTCTTGTCGGCCTGAAGGAAAAGCCCGTTGGACACCTGATCCAGATTGGGAAGAGTGATGTTGTCTTCGATGGAAAGTCCGAGCACCAGCCCGTCGCCTTTGCGGTCCTCGGTGATGTAGCCGATGGCGTGTCGCCCGGCTTGAGGCGAGCAGACCTCGACCTCCCCTGAGTCGTATCGATCGACCCCCAGCACGGCCCGGGCAATCTCCGTGCGTCCCGCGCCCACAAGCCCTCCCATGCCGGCGATCTCACCACCGAACAGTTCGAACGACACGTCCTGGAAAGCGCCCTCTCGGGTGAGCCCCGACACTCTCAACTCGGCAACGCCCGCCGAGGAGTTGCGAGAGGGAAACTGTTCCTTCACTTCCCGTCCCACCATGTGACAGACCAACTGGTCCTCGGCCAGGTCCCGCAGAGGCCAGGTGCCGACGGTCTTGCCGTCTCTCAACACGGTGATGCGGTCGGAGAGAGCGTAGACCTCTTCCATGCGGTGGGAGATGTAGACGATGGAGACCCCGCCGTCTCGCAGCTTCTTGATGATGTCGAAGAGAGCCTGAGTCTCTCGCTCACTCAGGGATGCGGTGGGCTCGTCCATGATAAGGATGGTGGACTGCAGAGAGATGGCTTTGGCGATCTCCACCATCTGTTGCATGGCCACGTTCAGATGCCCCACACGGACCATCGGATCGATAGCCACCCCGAGCTCTTCCAAAGCTTCGGCCGCAATCCGATTGACCGCCTGAAAGTCCACCACGCCCCATCCCCGAGTGGGCATCCGACCCAGAGAGATATTTTCCGCCACCGTCATATTGGTGGCCAGCTTCAACTCCTGATGGATGAACCCGATTCCACTGCGCTGAGCGTCCAGCGGCAGAGCCGGCGCGTAGGGCCGGCCGTTCAACGTCATCGTGCCTTCGTTGGGCTGATGCACTCCACCCAAAACCTTCATCAGAGTGGATTTTCCGGCGCCGTTCTCGCCCATCAAGGCGTGCACCTCACCTGGAAAAAGCTCCAGACACACGCCCTCCAGCGCCTTCACGCCCGGAAAGAACTTCGAGATACCCTCCATTTTTAGGAGAGGAGTGTTTTCGTCACTCTGACTAACGGCTTAGACCCCCATGGTAATTTCCTACCAGCCTTCTTCTTGAGACAGTGGGGACCTCTTATAGCGGTCGTCGGCGAATCGGCAGGGGAGTGAAAGGCCGCTTGTGGAAATGACCAGCTGTGGAACTGAAAGCGCTCGGTGCAGCCACCGACTACAAATACGAAAAACCGGACATCGCCATTTTGGAGCGGATTCCTAATCCGTTCGCGGGCGAGGTGAACAAACACGGAGTGACCGGCACCATTCATATCGAGGCCCCGGAGTTCACCTCTATCTGTCCGGTGACCGGCCAACCCGACTTCGGCACCATGGTGATCGACTACGAACCCGACCAGTTCATCGTGGAGAGCAAATCGCTGAAGCTGTATCTCGGCACCTTCCGAATGCATGGAGACTTCCACGAAGCTTGCGTGAACCGCATCGCCAACGACCTGGTAGAGTTGCTGCACCCGTTTCAGCTGACGGTCACGGGTCAGTTCACTCCCCGTGGCGGTATATCGTTGTGGCCGAAAGCGGTGTATAGCCGAACCTCTTGATCAAAGGCGAGGAAAAAGAGAAGCTACGACGTTTTGTTGAGGAAACGGGCTTTCACCGTGTCGGCTTTACAGACCACGAGGTACTGGAGAAAGAGAGAGCTTTTCTTGAGAAGCGCGGAGCAGGTCCGTTCGAACCGGAAGTGCTTCCGCCCCGAACAGACCCTTCGGCCTGGCTCCCCGGAGCTCAAACCGTCATCGCGGTAGCTCTCAGCTATCACCACTCCGAACCGGAAAGCCCGTCGGGCGCCCACGGTCGGCTTTCCAAGTATTGCCGAGGTCTGGATTATCACGACCTGATGCTGGAGCGACTGGAGAAAGTGGGCGCTCACCTGAAGCGGCAGTATCAAGCCGAGAGCCGCTGTTTCGTCGACACCGGGCCCCCGCTGGAAAGACCGTTCGCCGAAAAGGCCGGTTTGGGGAGGCTTGGTAAGAATACCAACTTGATCTTGCCGAAGTTGGGAAGCTGGGTCTTTCTGGGTCTGCTCGTCACCGATCTGGCGGTTTCACCGGACAAGCCCGCCGAGTACTCGATTTGCGGAAGCTGCACACTTTGTCTCGATGCCTGTCCCACCCAGTGCTTGACCGAATGGGAGTTGGACTCGAGGAACTGCCTGGGGTATCTCAATCAGAAGTTTGGAGAGATTCCCGAACAACACCGAGTCGCTATGGACGACTGGCTTTTCGGCTGCGATATCTGCCAAACGGTCTGCCCTCACAACGTGAAAGCGCAGTCGGGTCTGACCCCGGAGTTCGAGGCTCTAGAAAAACCCGGCGCTTTCCCGAGCCTGCTGGAGATGGTGAAGATGACCGAAGAGCAGTTCGAGCAGTGGTTTAAGCCCACGGCGGCTGACTGGAGGGGTCCTGAGACGCTGCGACGGAACGCCCTGGTGGCGTTGGGAAACTGCGAGTGCGAAGAAGCTGTGGAGGTGTTGTTGGTGGCGCTCGAAGACGGGGCCGATGAGCACGGCCAGTGGGCCGCCGGTCGCCTGGCGAAGAGGTTTCCTCGAAGAGCACAGGAGTTGCTCTTCGCAGCCGGCGCCGAGAGGCAGCCAGCCGGCGCCGAAGACCGGGATAAGGACGACGGCGACGCTCAGACTCAATAGAAGCTTGACCAGCCCGTTGGAGTTAACATGTCCGTCTAGGATATTCACATCTTGTTAACCTGGCCCTCTCCGATTGGAGCGTTGGTCGACATAAACCGGCTAACCTCAACTTATGATTATTGTCACAAACACCCAAGAAGAAGAGTTGACCCCGAACTACGAACTGCTCCGTGCCAAACGCAACAAGGATGAGCGCACTGCGGACAATTCCGAATTGGTAGATTTCCTGAACGTCATGGACGGTTGGATCTAACGAAAAGGGTATAGTCCGGAAGGATAGTGGGTTTCTGAGCCTTCGGGCCTTCGTAGCTTTGCAAGTGTGGCTTAACCTGAGGTTACACACTCTTAAAGAAACGAAGGAACAACACCATGAATCTCAAGCAAACCGTCATTGCCGGCACAGCCGTAGCCGCACTTTTCTTGTCCGGTTGTAGCATCGAGCAAACCAAAGAGGCGCGTCTTCCCGACGTCGACGTTCAGGCCGACGCAGGCAGCCTACCCAAGTTCGAAGTGAAAAAGACAGCCGACGGTAAGATGCCCTCGGTCGATGTGGACGCCAAAGGCGGCCAGATGCCTGAGTTCGATGTGGACGTGGCTGAAATCCAGGTGGGTACTGAAAAGAAAGACGTCACCGTTCCTAAACCGATTGTGGTTGTGGAAGAAGAGCAGATCGACGTGCCGGACGTGGACGTGAAGATGCCTGAGGACGCTTCCCAGCAAACAAACTCAGAAGAAAAGTAGGTTGATGGCTCTGGCTAGGGCGGTTGTCGAACAACCGTCCGGTCCGATGATTGCCGCAGCCTCGCGAGCGGCGCTAGTCGCGTGGGCCATGGCAACGCCGCAGCGGGCCCAAGCGAGCATCGGGACATCGTTGTTTCCATCCCCGAAGGCAGCAACTCTTCGAGAGTCTATGCCCATCTGTCGGGCTAGCAGATCCAACCCCGCCGCCTTGCTGACACCTTTAGGCACAAACTCCAGATAGAGTGGCTCCGTATCGTACAGATCTGCCCTGCACTGGAGTTTTCTCCCATGCTCGGAATGTGCCCGTGCGACGTCGACCGTTTCACCGACCCACATGATCTTGTGTACGCCCGAGCAGTCCTCAAGCAAGTCCTCCACTAATCGCTGAGGCTCGGCGTTCCGACTCTGATCATATTCGGTGATGGGCGTTGTCTTCTCCAGAAAAACTCCGCTGTCCCGATAGTGCATCACGGAGAGACACTCTTGTCTTCCCAGCAGGGTCAACTCGGACACCAACTCGTGATCCAAAGTTTGCGCTCCGAGTACCCGGCCGTTCGGCTCTCGAACCACGCCTCCGTGTACGGACACGAGAGGAGACGACAGTCCGAGTGCCTTGTGGAAGGGCAGCATATTGGCATGACTTCGACCGGACGCCAGGACGACCTCACGGCCGTCGGCTCGAAGCTTCCAGACAGCCTCTCTGTTTTCCCGACTCATCGTGCCGTCGGGTCCGAGCAGTGTCCCGTCGATGTCGATGGCCACCAGGCTTATTTCTTTTGAGTTTGGCATAGTCCGATCATAGATCGGGAAATTGATTCCGTAAATTGAATGTTTTGGATAGCTTTGATAACCTGTTGGAATGAATTTGGAGCTAAACCTATTGGAGTCGTTCCTGGTGCTCTCCGACGTCCAACACTTCGGCGAAGCGTCGCGCCGTTTGAATATCTCCCAGCCGGCATTGAGCAAACAGATAAAGAGATTGGAAGATCGACTCGGCGGAGTCTTAATCGATCGGGACACTCGCCATTTTGCTCTGACACCTGCCGGTGAAGTCCTCCGAGAGTCAGCAGGTTCGCTCCTTCGCCAGACCGAGCTTGCGGAGCGAAGAGTTCGCTTGGCGCTCGACGGGAAGGCCGGAACGCTTCGCATCGGCTTTGGGATTGCCAACCTTTCGGCGGGGCTGGGGCGCCTTCTCCGAGACTTTCGAATCGCTTTCCCGGAGGTCCGGATCGAGTTGAAAGATATGTCGACACCCGCTCAGTTGAAGGCTCTGAACGAGGATGAGATCGATGTGGGGTTCGTGAGACTGCCGGTGGCGAATCAGAATCTTGCCACCGTTCCCTACCTTCGGGAGAGGTTGATGATCGCTCACCTGGAGGAGTGGACGGAGAAACTCAGAGATGGCCTGCAGGCATTGGCTAACGAGCCGTTCGTTGCCTTAAAGAGCGAAATCTCCACGAGCTTCAGAGCACATCTTCTAGCAACTTGTCGCGCGGCGGGATTCACCCCGACGATCGTCCAGGAAGCATCGGAAGTATTGACCTTACTGCACCTCGTCGGGTCCGGGTTCGGGGTCGCTCTGGTACCGGAGTCGAGTTGCCAGATGACAGTGCCGCACGTAGCTTTCTCGGATACCCTGCTCGGGGAAGCGTCCTGGGACATAGGTCTGGTTTATCACCGAGGTTCCACGAACTCCCTGCTCCTCGAGTTCGTCGCCGCGGCCCAACGAGGACATCCGCTCCCGACGTGACACCTCCCTGTTATGTCGGATCTGACACGCCAAGACTTCTATTTCGAACTACCGGATGAACTGATAGCACAGGAGCCGGCCGAACCGAGAGATTCGGCCCGGCTTCTTCATCTTCAGAGGAGCTCCGGGAAAGTGAGCCACTACATTTTTCGGGAGCTACCGGAGCTCTTGAATTCGGACGTGGTCGTTGTATTGAACGACTCCAAGGTAATCAGGGCTCGTCTTTGGGCTCAGGATGAGAGCGGTCACACAGAAGAGCTTTTCCTGTTGCGCCAACTCCGACCGACTCGCTGGGAAGTGCTGGGTGAATGGGAGCGGGGCAAGACCTGGACGATCGGTGGGGTAAGAGCAACAGCCCTGCAAGCGTGCCAAAGCGACTCGACGCTGGTGGAGTTTGAGGAAGAGATCTACCACCAACTGGAGTCTCTCGGTGAGGTCCCTCTGCCTCCTTATGTCAAGTCGAACAAGGGAGCGGGGGGCTATCAAACCGTCTACGCCAAAGAGGAAGGTTCGGTAGCGGCTCCCACCGCCGGGCTCCATTTCACCGAGACGGTCCTGGAAAAGCTCAAGAACAAGGGAGTGCGGACGGAAGCCGTCACGCTCCACGTAGGCTATGGGACCTTCGCTGAGGTCAAGCACGGTCCGCTCTCCAGCCACCAGATGCACAGCGAGTGGTTTCACCTCTCCGAAGCCACCGCCCAGCGCCTGAACGAGGCAAAACAGCAGGGCAAAACGATACTCGCCGTAGGCACTTCGGCCACTCGGGTTTTGGAAACTCAGTCGGCCGGGGGCGCTCTTCAGCCGGGGAGCGGAGAGACGAACCTCTTTATCTACCCGCCCTACGAGTGGCGTTTTGTGGACGCCATGCTCACCAACTTCCACATGCCCGATCGGAGCCCGCTGATGTTGGTGGCCGCGCTTGCCGGCAAAGACGCCGTCCTCAACGCTTACCAAGAGGCCATCCGAGAACGCTACCGTTTTTACAGCTTCGGAGACAGTATGCTGGTGCTTTGAGAGCTTTTTTAGGCGCGGCCGATAGAGTGGTCGTATGAAGCTCTCCTCCTTTCAGCCAAATCGAAAGATCGCCGTCCGTACGGAAAAAACAAGTCCCCAGGACAAGGTCACGACCTTTATTTGTACCGACGCCGAGCAGCGTGAGTTGGTCAAGGACGTGAGATCGTGTCTTTCCGAAGAGCTGAGGAAAAAGGATTACCGAGATCACCCCAACCCTGTCGCCGGACACTGCTACGTGGCCAGCGAAACCATCTATCACAAACTCGGCGGTAAAGACGCCGGTTGGACCCCGCAGACGATTCGCCACGAAGGTGGACCACACTGGTATCTAAAGAACGCGGATGGCACCGTGATCGATCCTACCGCCGACCAGTTTGAGACCGCCGTGCCTTACGACCAGGGGAGGGGCTGCGGCTTTTTGACCAGCCAGCCCTCGAAACGGTCCCGGCAGGTCATAGCCAGGCTCGACACCATCGCTTAAGCACCCTACCATCAAATACTAATGTTCCCTTTATCAAGGGAAGCTCCAAGGTTTGGGGAAAACGCTTGAAGGGTCATGTTAAACGACATCATTCAGGGGATCGCCAAGGCGGTCAGAACTTATCCCACGGAAGAGCGACGCCTTCACGTCCGTCGCACTTGTCGTTACGCTGTCTATTGCCTGGAAAAGAAGAAGGCGAAAGAGGCTTTCGTGACCGACCTCGGCCCCAGGGGCTTGCGTTTGCAGACCGTCAATAAGTATCGTCCCGGCCAGAAGATTGAGATAGTATTTCGTGGCGTTCCGGGGGGCAAGCTCACCCGCTTGCCGTTTCAGAAGTTGGTTGACGTGCCCAATCGCCTTCCGTGCAAAGTCGTCTGGTTTCTACGATTAGGAGATGCCTACGAAGCGGGCCTGGCCTACGAAGTGGAAGGGCCGGACCTCAAAAGGACCTGGGTTCACACGGTCCTGGAGAAGGAGCTCTCCGACAACGGCGCCTTCGACGAGCGTCGCAAAACGGTGAGAGCCAAGGCCCATATCAATGCCGAGATGCGCAGCGACGAGGGCCTCAGCCTACAAGGGCTTTTGACCAACATTAGTCTTGGCGGAGCTCTCTTCCAGAGTAAGCAGCACATGAGCCCCGGCACCTCGGTGACGATCGCGGTCCGTTCCCATCCCAAACTACCGGCTCTGCGGGTGGCGGGAGAGATTCTTCACCATCAGTTCGATGTGGTCTCCAACAGCAGTGTTCACTGCATCAGGTTTAAAGACGTCCACGACCAGTTGGCCGAGCAGTTGAAGCGCTACGTCATTGTGTTGCTGAAGACCCAGGGTGGAGTCTAAAACTTCCAGATAAGCGGAATAGCGTACACCGATATCACCAAAAAGATCAGGTTCAATGGGAGACCTACTTTGACGAAATCGGCAAAACGGAATCGCCCCGGACCATACACCATGAGGTTCGTCTGGTAACCCACCGGACTGGCGAAACAGGCTGAGGCCGCAAAAGCGACCGCCACCAGAAACGGCCTCGGACTCACTTCCATACTTTGCGCAAGCGAGATGGCAACGGGCGCTAGAAGCGCCGCCGTGGCGTTGTTGGACATTCCCGCGGTGAGGACGGTGGTCAGAAGGTAGAGACACCCCAAGACGACGTGGGGTCCCATATCCCTGATCTGCTCCAGAGTCCAATTGGCGAAGGCTGAAGCCGCTCCGGTGTTTTCCATGGCGGCGCCCAGACTGAGCATACCCGCCAACAGAAAGATGACTTTCCAGTCGATGGAGCGGTAAGCCTCATCAGCCGTCAGGCATCCCCCGATTACCAGTAAGAGAGCACCTATGGTGGCCGTGACCACGATGGGGGCGAGTCCCAGGGCCGCGCATGTGATAACCCCCGCGACGACCAAGACCGCGAAAGCGGCGCGACGGGGCTGGATCGCTTTCTGTTCTTGAGATAAAACCAGGAAGCTCCCGGAAAAGCGGAGTTGATTGATACGGTCTCGCTCAACCTTGAAGAGAATTGTGTCGCCGCCTTTGAGGGTGTAGTCTTCCAGTCCGGTGTGGGTGAGGCGGCCTCGGCGTTCCACGGCCAACGGCACGGCGTCGAACGATTTTCGTACATCACCGGCGCGCAAAGTGCTGCCTTCCACCCCGGAGCCCACACCCGCCTCCACCAGCACCGTCTTGGTGCTTTCCAGGTCTCGGTCGGTCACCGGCTCCAGACTCACTTCAAGACCGAGGTTACGACCTTCCTCCGCTAGTTTTTCAGGCTCATCGGTCCTCACCATAAGAGAGTCTTCAGGCTCCAGGACAATCTCGTCGGCCGGGGTCTGCTCTACGTTGTCGCGGCTAAACTTCAGGAGGTCCGTGTTGATCTCTCTGAGGTTTGATTTCTGGATCGTGTCGCGCAGGGTCTGACCGCCGGGCTGCACCGAAAGTGATGACAGAAAGCGCCCCATTTCGAAACCCTCGGTCAAGTCTTGCGCAGGTCGACGGGCCGGTGTGAGTCGATAGCCCACCGTCATTAAGTAAACCAGGCTGGCCGCCAAGAGCAAGAAGCCGAGGGGGGCGAATTCGAACATACCAAAGCTTTCAAATCCGTGATCCTCCGCGATTCCGTTGACCAGCAGATTGGTGCTGGTGCCGATCAGGGTGATGGTGCCACCGGCCATGGAGACGAAAGAGAGGGCGAGAAGAAATTTGGAAGGGCTGACCTTGGCTTCCTTGGTAGCGGACATCACGGCGGGCAGAAAGATGGCCACGGCGGCCGTGTTGTTGATGAAAGCCGAAACAAGTCCCGTGACGATCATCAAACCCAGAAGACTGGCCAGAGGACCCCTGGTCTCGATCAACCGAGATATCCAGTTGCCCAGGGGAATGAGAGTGCCGGTGCGATCCAAGCCCGCACTGAGCACGAACATCGCGGCCACGGTAATGGTGGCGGGGTTGCTGAATCCAGCGAACGCCTGTTCGGGGCTCACCAGTCCGAAGACCATCACGAACGCCATCACAACCAGGGCCACAAGATCCACGCGGAGCGCCTCCGTGACAAAGAGAGCCACGGAGACCAGAACCAATATGGCGACCAGAAAGATTTCCATCCGTAAGTGTCATTATAACGACGGAATCTTAGAATTTAGTTAGAGTCAGGAATCTCTTTAGATGAATTGCCTCTTAAGACCGATCCTCGGCAAGGTCCAAAAGCTCGTGGCTCAAGAGGAACTCTATCCTCTCTCTGGCGGAGAGCTTTTCCATCTCAGACTCAAGTCGAGCCAGACTCCGTCCCGCATCTCGGGTGAGACCGCAAACAATCCGGAAGGCCGCCTCGGATAGGTCTTGGCAGTAGTTCTGCAGACGCCCCCCTTCGCGATACTCTTCCCCCTCCAGTCCCATAAACAGATGGAACCACCGGAGGTCGAAACGCCCAAGCGTCTCCATAAGTCCGACATAGTCGGCGTAGGTCTCGTCCAGGGCGTTGGTTTGCATCAGGCCGTAGACCCGCCGGCAGTAGAGATGGAACGACTCGTGATGAAGCCGAATTTGACTCGACGTTTTGCTCCAATCTTCAGCGGTCAAGCCCAGATCGGAGTGGGACACGCCGCTGTAAGGTCCGTCGGAGATGATGAAGAATTCGTCGGTGTAGAGCGCACGGTCTTTTCTGATCTCGGTAAACCGTTCGCTCCAGTTGCCCAGGGGGTTCTCCTTAAAGAATTCGGTCTGCAGTTTGTGGATTCGGCCCCAGTTGTTGTAGCC
>Ga0208331_100197_pt1 | contig 19049 bp, 12 predicted proteins | sample DeeseametaMP1648_FD_184184 | JGI IMG/M metagenome (GOLD analysis project Ga0208331, IMG submission 184184) | Marine microbial communities from the Deep Pacific Ocean - MP1648 (SPAdes) | ecosystem: Environmental > Aquatic > Marine > Oceanic | place: North of Tokelau, South Pacific Ocean... | reverse complement strand
CTGCCCCTGCCACCGTCACCACGAGGAGCCCGTCGCTCGAAGACGACCGCCGCGACCCGGGCGCCGTCCCAGCGCACGTCGACGGCGCGGGCGTCCTCGACGCCGATGGCGCCGGCCTTGAGCGCCGTCGTGCGCAGGTGGTCGTCGAGCTCGGTGCGGGCCACCGCGCTCCCCCACGACGGCAGCGAGCCGCCGGGCCAGGGCAGGTGCAGCACCTGGCCGAAGCCGTGGGCGCGCAGGCCCTGGTTGACGGTGTGCGCCCGCAGCCAGTCCTCGAGCCCGAGCCGGGACAGCTCGTGGACGGCGCGCGGGGTCAGGCCGTCGCCGCAGGTCTTGTCGCGCGGGTACGTCGTCGCGTCGGCCAGCACGACATCCAGCCCCGCCCGCGCCAGCCAGGCGGCCGCCGCGGATCCGGCGGGTCCGGCGCCCACGACCAGGACGTCGGTCTCGGTGGGAAGAGTCGCGCTGCTCACGTTCCCATTCTCTCAGGCTGGTGGGAACCGTCGTGCGGTGGTCGGCCCCGGTGGTCGAGGAGGGCCGGTGACTCCGGACTCCGACTAGATCTCGACACACCAAGACCCCGCCAGCGCAAGCGCTGGCGGGGTCTTGGTTCGCTCGATCTGGTTCCGGGTTACCAGAGCCAGCGCTTCGCACTAGCTCTGGTAGGAACCAAAGTCGAAGTCGTCGAGGGCGACGGCCTGGCCGCCGCTCCCGCCGAACTCGTAGTCGTAGGAGTCGTAGCCGGTGACGGAGTACGCCGCGGCGCGGGCCTCCTCGGTCGGCTCCACCCGGATGTTGCGGTACCGCTCGAGGCCGGTACCCGCCGGGATCAGCTTTCCGATGATCACGTTCTCCTTCAGGCCGCGCAGCGAGTCGCTGCGGCCGTTGATGGCCGCGTCGGTGAGCACGCGGGTGGTCTCCTGGAAGGAGGCCGCCGAGAGCCACGACTCGGTCGCCAGCGAGGCCTTGGTGATGCCCATCAGCTCGGGACGGCCCGCCGCGGGCTTGCCGCCCTCGGAGACGACCCGACGGTTCTCCTCCTCGAACCGCACGCGGTCGACGAGGTCGGAGGGCAGCAGGTTGGTGTCGCCCGACTCCAGCACGGTGATCCGGCGCAGCATCTGCCGCACGATGATCTCGATGTGCTTGTTGTGGATCGACACGCCCTGCGAGCGGTAGACCGCCTGGATCTCCTTGACCAGGTGCTCCTGGGCCCGGCGGACACCGAGGATGCGGAGCACCTCCTTCGGGTCGGGGGTACCGCTGGTGAGCTGGTCGCCCACGTTGATGTGGTCCCCGTCGGCGACCGAGAGGCGGGTACGCCGGCTGACGGCGTACTCGATGACCTCGGACCCGTCGTCGGGGGTGACCAGGACCTTGCGGGCCTTGTCGGTCTCCTCGATCTCGACGCGACCGGCGACCTCCGAGATGGGCGAGAGGCCCTTGGGGGTGCGGGCCTCGAAGACCTCGACCACGCGGGGCAGACCCTGGGTGATGTCGTCGGCGGAGGCCACACCACCGGTGTGGAAGGTACGCATGGTCAGCTGCGTGCCGGGCTCACCGATGGACTGGGCGGCGATGATGCCGACGGCCTCACCGATGTCGACCAGCTTGCCGGTGGCCAGCGAGCGGCCGTAGCACTTGGCACAGGTGCCGGTGCGGGCCTCGCAGGTCAGGACCGAGCGGATCTTGACCGAGTCGACGCCGGCGGCGATCAGCTCACCGATCTTGACGTCGCCGAGGTCCTCGCCGGCGGCGGCGAGCACCTCGCCGGTCTCCGGGTGGACGACCTCGGTGGCGGCGGTGGTGGCGTAGACCGACGTCTCGACGTCGTCGGTGGCGACCAGGGTGCCGTCCTCGGTGCGGGTGCCGATGGTGCGCGGCAGGCCGCGCTCGGTGCCGCAGTCCTCCTCGCGGATGATGACGTCCTGCGAGACGTCGACCAGACGACGGGTGAGGTAGCCCGAGTCGGCGGTACGCAGGGCGGTGTCGGCCAGACCCTTGCGGGCACCGTGGGTGGAGATGAAGTACTCCAGGACCGAGAGGCCCTCACGGAAGTTCGCCTTGATCGGGCGCGGGATGATCTCGCCCTTCGGGTTGGCCACCAGACCGCGCATGGCGCCGACCTGACGGATCTGGTTCATGTTTCCGGACGCACCCGAGTGCACCATCATGTAGATGGGGTTGGTCGGGTCGAAGGCCTTCTCCATCGCGTCACCGACGCGGCGGCTGGCCTCGGTCCAGATCTCCACGAGCTCCTGACGGCGCTCGTCGTCGGTCATCAGGCCGCGCTCGAAGTCCTTCTGGACCTTCGCGGCCTGCTTCTCGTAGGACTCCAGGATCTGGAGCTTGTCGGCCGGCGTGGTGACGTCGTCGATGGAGACGGTGACACCGGAGAAGGTGGCCCACCGGAAGCCGGCGTCCTTGAGGGCGTCCAGCGACGCGGCGACGACGACCTTGGTGTAGCGCTCGGCCAGGTCGTTGACGATCTGACCCAGGCGCTTCTTGCCGACCTCGCCGTTCTCGAACGGGTAGTCCGCCGGGAGGGTGTCGTTGAACAGGATCCGGCCCAAGGTGGTGTCGAGGGTGATCGCCCGCGACTCCTCCCAGTCCGCGCCGAGCTCGAGGTCCAGCGGCGGCACGATGTCGTCGAGGCGGACCTTGATGCGGCTCTGGAGGGTGATCTCCTGGCGGTCGAAGGCCATGATGGCCTCGGCCGGGGAGGAGAACACGCGACCCTCGCCGGGCTCGCCGGCGCGGTCGGTGGTCAGCCAGAACAGGCCGATGATCATGTCCTGGGAGGGCATGGTCACCGGGCGGCCGTCGGACGGCTTGAGGATGTTGTTGGTCGACAGCATCAGCACGCGGGCCTCGGCCTGGGCCTCGGCGGACAGCGGCAGGTGCACGGCCATCTGGTCACCGTCGAAGTCGGCGTTGAACGCGCCGCAGACGAGCGGGTGGATCTGGATGGCCTTGCCCTCGATCAGCTGCGGCTCGAAGGCCTGGATGCCGAGGCGGTGCAGCGTGGGTGCACGGTTGAGCAGCACGGGGTGCTCGGTGATGACCTCCTCCAGGACGTCCCACACGACCGGGCGGGCCCGCTCGACCATCCGCTTGGCCGACTTGATGTTCTGCGCGTGCGACAGGTCGACGAGGCGCTTCATCACGAACGGCTTGAACAGCTCCAGCGCCATCTGCTTGGGCAGACCGCACTGGTGCAGCTTCAGCTGCGGACCCGACACGATGACCGAACGGCCCGAGTAGTCCACGCGCTTGCCGAGCAGGTTCTGGCGGAAGCGACCCTGCTTGCCCTTGAGCATGTCCGAGAGCGACTTCAGCGGCCGGTTGCCCGGGCCGGTGACGGGGCGACCCCGGCGACCGTTGTCGAACAGCGAGTCGACGGCTTCCTGGAGCATCCGCTTCTCGTTGTTGACGATGATCTCGGGCGCGCCGAGGTCGAGCAGCCGCTTGAGGCGGTTGTTGCGGTTGATGACGCGGCGGTACAGGTCGTTGAGGTCGGAGGTCGCGAAGCGGCCACCGTCGAGCTGCACCATCGGACGCAGGTCCGGCGGGATGACCGGGACGGCGTCGAGCACCATGCCCTGCGGCTTGTTGCCGGTCTTGCGGAAGGCGTCGACGACCTTGAGACGCTTCAGCGCCCGGACCTTCTTCTGGCCCTTGCCGGTCGCGATGGTCTCGCGCAGGTTCTCGACCTCGGCGGCGATGTCGAAGCTCTCGAGACGCTTCTGGATCGCCGTGGCGCCCATGTGGCCCTCGAAGTACTTGCCGAACCAGTTCTTCATCTCCCGGTACAGCATCTCGTCGCCCATGAGGTCCTGGACCTTGAGGTTCTTGAAGGTGTCCCAGACCTCGTCGAGGCGGTCGATCTCGCGCTGCGCACGGTCGCGCAGCTGCTTCATCTCGCGCTCGGCGCCGTCCTTGACCTTGCGACGCTGGTCGGCCTTGGCGCCCTCGGCCTCCAGGGCCGCGAGGTCCTCCTCCAGCTTCTGCTGGCGGTCGGCCAGGGACTGGTCGCGACGCTTCTCCAGGCGCTCGCGCTCCAGGCCGACCTTGCCCTCGAGGGAGGAGAGGTCGTTGTGACGGGCGTCCTCGTCGACGTGGGTGATCATGTACGCCGCGAAGTAGATGACCTTCTCGAGGTCCTTCGGGGCGAGGTCGAGCAGGTAGCCCAGGCGGCTGGGCACGCCCTTGAAGTACCAGATGTGGGTCACGGGAGCGGCGAGCTCGATGTGGCCCATGCGCTCGCGACGGACCTTGGAACGGGTCACCTCGACGCCGCAGCGCTCGCAGATGATGCCCTTGAAGCGCACGCGCTTGTACTTGCCGCAGTAGCACTCCCAGTCCCGGGTGGGACCGAAGATCTTCTCGCAGAAGAGGCCGTCACGCTCGGGCTTGAGCGTGCGGTAGTTGATGGTCTCCGGCTTCTTGACCTCGCCGTGGCTCCAGCCGCGGATCTCGTCCGCGGTGGCCAGGCCGATCTGAAGCTGGTCGAAGAAGTTCACGTCGAGCACGGTGGCTGCAACCCTTCGGTAGTTCTAGAAAAGTGAAGTAAGGGGGGCGGAGTCCGGTACGCCGGCACACGGGTGTGCCGGCGTACCGGGTGCTCACACCTCTTCGACCGAGCTGGGCTCGCGGCGGGACAGGTCGATGCCGAGCTCCTCGGCGGCGCGGAAGACGTCCTCCTCCGCGTCACGCAGCTCGATGCTGCTGCCGTCCTGGGAGAGGACCTCCACGTTCAGGCACAGCGACTGCATCTCCTTGACGAGCACCTTGAACGACTCGGGGATGCCCGAGTCGGGGATGTTCTCGCCCTTCACGATGGCCTCGTAGACCTTGACGCGTCCGGGGACGTCGTCGGACTTGATCGTCAGCAGCTCCTGCAGGGCGTAGGCGGCGCCGTAGGCCTCCATCGCCCAGACCTCCATCTCACCGAACCGCTGGCCACCGAACTGGGCCTTACCGCCCAGCGGCTGCTGCGTGATCATCGAGTAGGGGCCGGTGCTGCGGGCGTGGATCTTGTCGTCCACGAGGTGGTGCAGCTTCAGGATGTACATGTAGCCGACCGAGACCGGGTCCGGGAACGGCTCGCCGGAGCGACCGTCGAACAGGCTGGCCTTGCCGGTCTCGTCGATCATCCGCACACCGTCGCGGTTGGGGATCGTCGAGCCGAGCAGGCCGGTGATCTCGTCCTCGCGCGCACCGTCGAAGACCGGGGTGGCGACCCGGCTGTTCGGCTCGGCCTTGTCGGCGTGGATCTTGATCAGGCGCTGCTTCCAGTCGGCGCTGTCGGCGTCACCGGAGAGGTTGAGGTCCCACCCCTGCTTGGCCAGCCAGCCCAGGTGCAGCTCGAGGATCTGACCGATGTTCATCCGTCGCGGGACACCCAGCGGGTTCAGGATCACGTCGACCGGGGTGCCGTCCTCCATGAACGGCATGTCCTCGATCGGCAGGATCTTGGCGATGACGCCCTTGTTGCCGTGGCGGCCGGCCAGCTTGTCGCCGACCGAGATCTTCCGCTTCTGGGCGACGTAGACGCGCACCAGCTGGTTGACGCCCGGCGGCAGCTCGTCGCCGTCCTCGCGGTCGAAGACCCGGACGCCGATGACGGTGCCGGACTCGCCGTGCGGGACCTTCATCGAGGTGTCGCGGACCTCGCGCGCCTTCTCACCGAAGATCGCGCGCAGCAGGCGCTCCTCCGGGGTCAGCTCGGTCTCGCCCTTGGGCGTGACCTTGCCGACGAGGATGTCACCGGTGGTGACCTCGGCGCCGATGCGGATGATGCCGCGCTCGTCGAGGTCGGCCAGGCCCTCCTCGGAGACGTTCGGGATGTCCCGGGTGATCTCCTCGGGGCCGAGCTTGGTGTCGCGGGCGTCGACCTCGTGCTCCTCGATGTGGATCGAGGTGAGGACGTCCTCCTGCACCAGGCGCTGGCTGAGGATGATCGCGTCCTCGTAGTTGTGACCCTGCCAGGGCATGAACGCCACGAGGAGGTTCGTGCCCAGCGCCATCTCGGCGTCGTCGGTGCACGGACCGTCGGCGATCGGCGTACCGACCTCGACCCTGTCGCCCTCGCTGACCAGCGGACGCTGGTTGATGCAGGTGCCCTGGTTGGAGCGCTTGAACTTCGAGAGGCGGTAGGAGGAGTAGGTGCCGTCGTCGTTCATCGTCTCGACGAGGTCGGCGGACACCTCCTTGACCACACCGGCGGCGTCGGCGACGACCACGTCACCGGCGTCAACGGCAGCGCGGTACTCGATGCCGGTGCCGACCAGGGGGCTGTCGCTCTTGATGAGCGGGACCGCCTGGCGCTGCATGTTGGCACCCATGAGCGCGCGGTTGGCGTCGTCGTGCTCGAGGAAGGGGATCAGCGCCGTCGCGACCGACACCATCTGGCGCGGCGAGACGTCCATGTAGTCGACCTCGCCGGCGAGGAGCTCGGAGACCTCGCCGTCGCGCTGGCGCACCAGCACCCGCTCGTTGACGAACTTGCCCTGCTCGTCGAGCGCGGCGTTGGCCTGCGCGATGACGTAGCGGTCCTCGTCGTCGGCGGTGAGGTAGTCGACCTTGTCGGTGACCTGGCCGTTCTCGACCTTGCGGTAGGGCGTCTCCACGAAGCCGAACGGGTTGATCCGGCCGTAGGAGGCCAGCGAGCCGATCAGACCGATGTTGGGACCCTCAGGGGTCTCGATCGGGCACATGCGGCCGTAGTGCGACGGGTGGACGTCACGGACCTCCATGCCGGCGCGGTCGCGGGAGAGACCACCCGGGCCGAGCGCGGAGAGGCGCCGCTTGTGCGTCAGACCGGCGATCGGGTTGGTCTGGTCCATGAACTGGCTGAGCTGCGAGGTCCCGAAGAACTCCTTCAGCGCCGCCACCACGGGGCGGATGTTGATCAGCGACTGCGGCGTGATCGCCTCGACGTCCTGGGTCGTCATCCGCTCGCGGACCACACGCTCCATGCGGGCCAGACCGGTGCGCAGCTGGTTCTGGATCAGCTCGCCCACGGTCCGCATGCGGCGGTTGCCGAAGTGGTCGATGTCGTCGGCGCTGATGTCGAGGGTGCCCTGGGGCGCCTCGATCTGGGTGCGGCCGTCGTGCAGCGCGACGATGTACTTGATCGCGGCGACGACGTCGTCGACGGTCAGCGTCTGCTGGTCGAAGGCCTCGGTCAGGCCGAGCTTCTTGTTGATCTTGTAGCGGCCGACCTTGGCCAGGTCGTAGCGCTTGGGGTTGAAGTAGTAGTTGTTCAGCAGCGTCTGGGCCGCCTCGCGCGTCGGCGGCTCGCCCGGACGCAGCTTGCGGTAGATGTCGAGCAGCGCGTCGTCCTGGCCCTGGGTGTGGTCCTTCTCCAGGGTCAGCATCATCGACTCGTACTCGCCGAACTCCTCGCGGATCTGCTCGTTGGTCCAGCCGAGGGCCTTGAGCAGCACCGTGACGTTCTGCTTGCGCTTGCGGTCCAGGCGGACGCCGACCATGTCGCGCTTGTCGATCTCGAACTCCAGCCACGCGCCGCGGCTCGGGATGAGCTTGGCGGTGTAGATGTCCTTGTCCGAGGTCTTGTCGGCGGAGCGCTCGAAGTAGACGCCCGGGCTGCGGACCAGCTGGGAGACGACGACGCGCTCGGTGCCGTTGATGACGAAGGTGCCCTTGGGGGTCATGAGCGGGAAGTCGCCCATGAAGACCGTCTGGCCCTTGATCTCACCGGTGTCGTTGTTGGTGAACTCCGCGGAGACGTAGAGCGGGGCGGAGTAGGTGAAGTCCTTCTCCTTGCACTCGTCGACGGTGTACTTGGGGTCGTAGAAGACCGGGTTCTCGAACGAGAGCGACATGGTCTCGGAGAAGTCCTCGATCGGGGAGATCTCCTCGAAGATCTCCTGGAGACCGGACTTCTCGGAGACGTCCTCACCCTCGGAACGACGACGCTCGACGACGGCGTTCCACTTGTCGTTGCCGACGAGCCAGTCGAAGCTGTCGGTCTGGAGGGAGAGGAGCTGGGGAACCTCGAGAGGTTCGGCGATCTTCGCGAACGAGATGCGGCGGTGGCCGGAGGTGTTGAGCGGAGTGGAGGCAGGCGCAGCCAAGAGGGATCCTTCGACGGGTCAGCTCATCGATGGCGCGAGCCCCCCACAAGTCAGCCACCGGACAGGCTGAAGAGCATTTGAGGGCAGGCGCAAAGCGCCACCTTACACACTCGTCGGGCGCGCCACAAGAACGGCGTCCACTCGGATCGAACGTCTCGATGAGTGTGGGGCGTCGCAGGCCCGAGGTCAAGCACCTCGCAGGCGCGGCTGTGGACCGCGCCCCGCTCTCACTCCTGGATCGGCGTGGTCTGCAGGCCGTCCACGAGCCACTGGCCGTCGACCCTCGCCATGGTCACCGTGACCTGGTCCTTGTAGACGATCGGCTCGCTGACCTGCTTGTTCGTGGTCGGACGGTCGACGAAGAGGAGCACGTCGACCCGGTCCCTGCCGGTGCGCACGACGGCGGAGTCGACCACCTGGGCACCGACGACGGTCTGGGTGCCGGGGGCGTTGTCCTCGATGAGGCTGAACAACGGGTCGTACTTGTCGTCCTGGTAGGCCGCGGTCATGTACGACCGGGCGGCCGCGGCGTCCTCCTCGAGGCGGCGGTAGTCGTAGGAGAGCACCGGCACGATCGCACGCACTGCCGCGGCGCGGGCCTGCTCGGCCGACTCCTCGACCAGCACCCCGCCCTTGTCGCTGACCGGTTCGGGGGCGCGGACCGCGGCCACGACCGCCACCGTCAGTGCCAGTCCGGCGAGCACCGCGAGGACCACGAGCGCCCAGGCCGGCACCACCGGGAGCCGCCGGCCGGGAGCGCGACCGCTGTCCTCGACGTCCGCGGAGGTGCCCTCGACCGGCGCCGGGGTCGTCGCGACCACCGGGTCGACGGCGGCGACAGGGGCGACCGGGTCGACCGGGTCCCCTGCCGGGGCAGGGGCGGCCGGGGCGACCGGGCCGTCCAGCCCGGCGTCGTACGCCGACCGCGAGGCGGGGTCCAGCAGCACCTCGGCCGCCTGGTTGTAGGAGCGGAAGCGTCGGTCGGAGGGGTCGAGGTCGGCGATGGCGGCACGCCAGGCCGACCGGATCTCCTCGGCGGAGGCGTCCTGCTCGACCCCGAGGAGGTCGTACCAGCTCGGCCCGGCGCTCACTGCTCGTCCTCCGTGGGCTCGGCGGTGGGGCTGGGGTCGTCCGCACCCGGTGCGTCGGGGGCCGTGCTGGGGTCCGCGCCCGGCTCGGGGGACTCGCTCGGGTCCAGCGTCACCCCGCTGCCGGTGACCGGGGTGAAGTCGTCGACCAACCACTCCCCGGAGACCTTGACCAGCGAGACCCGGACCCGGAACGGCGCGGGATCGGTCTCGATGCGCTCGTCGGCGCGCTTGCCGCTGCCGGGGTAGGAGTTCACGAAGGCCCCGGCGACCAGCGCGGTCGCGGAGTCGGCGTCCATCCCGGAGACCCCGGCACCGTAGATCTCCGCCTGGCGACCCAGCTGGGCCTGGACGACGGTCAGCTCGGCGGTGCCGACCTGCTGCTCGAAGTCCGCGCGGAAGGCGGGCGTGATCAGCTCGCCCACCCGCTCGCGGTAGTCGGGCATGGTGCCGTCCTCGGCGAGGTCCTCGGGCCCGTAGGTGTTGACCCGCAGCATGAACTGGGTCGCCACAGAGAGCACCGCCTCGCGCTCGGCGGCCACGGCGTTCTCACCGGAGAGCAGCGCGCCCACCCGGCCGGGCAGACCGCCGCTGGCCGCCGACGTGCGGGAGGCCAGCAGGAGCCCGGTGCTGACCAGGGAGCCGACCAGCACCAGCACGAGCACGACCGCCAGCACCAGCCGGAAGCCCGGCGAGGTGGAGCTGCGGTCGTGGGACTCGTGCTGCTGATCGGCGTCCTCGCCGCTCACCGGCTCGACGTCAGGGGCTGGAGGAACAGCCACTTCCAGGACTCCTTCCCCAGGGTGCGCGGCGCCACGCTACCCGGGGAGGTCAAGGAGCCCGGTACGCGGTCACCCCAGGTGAGGGTCTCCGACTCGGGGTCGTAGGAGGCCACGACCTCGGAGTCGTAGTCGGCCGGGGCACGGAAGCGGTCGTAGATGTTCTGCGCACCGCGGGCGTTGCTCACCGCCGGCGGCTCCTCGCAACGGGCCTTCTCGTTCATCGGCCGGTTCGCGCCGTTCTGCGGGGGCCGTCGGTCGGTGCTCTCGTACCCCTGATGGCAGATCGGGTTGTCGGTGATGATCAGGCCGAAGTGGGCGTCGTAGAGCCCGGTGTCCGGCGACTTCGAGACGACGGTGAAGCCGCCCTCGACGACGTAGGGGTAGATCACCAGGATCTGCTCGAGCCCGTCCAGATGACGGACGACGGTCTCGCCCGTGGTGATCAGGTTGTTCACCAGGTCGCCGAGCTCGACCTCGTTGTCGTCGATGAAGCGGCGCAGCGCGACCGCAGCGCCCGAGCCGTTGTCCAGCAGTTTGTTGATCGCCGGGTCGGCGTCGGCGAGGGCCCCGGTGAACAGCGAGAGGTCGCGGGCGAAGGAGCGGATCGCGCTCTCGGAGGCGATCTGACCGTTCAGGACCGTGTTGCTGTCCCGGATCAGCGCCGTGGTGGTGTCGAAGTTGTCGTTGGCGGCGTTGATGAAGTCGTTGCCGGTGTCGATGATCTGCTGCAGCTCCTCACCGGTGCCGGCGAACGCGGCGCCCAGCTCGGTGACCGTCGTCTGCAGGGCCTTGCGGTCCACGGAGCCGACAGTGGTGGCCAGGTTGGAGAGCAGGGTCTCGACCTGGATGGGGGTACGGGTGTCGGCCATCGCGATCTCGGAGCCGTCGGCGAGGTAGGGCTCGTCGTTGGACTTGGGCTGGAGCTCGACGTACTGCTCACCGACGGCGGACTTGTTGCCGACCAGCGCCAGCGTCGCCGCGGGGATGGCGTCGTGCTCGTTGTCGATCGCCAGCTCGACGTCGACACCCTCCTCGGTGAGGACCAGCCGGTCGACCTTGCCGATCTGCACGCCTCGGTAGGTCACCTCGGCGCCGGCGAAGATGCCGCCGGAGGAGCCGAAGTGCGCGGTGACGGTGTAGGCGCTGTCGTAGAACAGTCGGTCCAGCTTGGCGTAGCGGGCACCGACGAAGCTGCACCCGACGAGCGTGATGACGACGAAGACGAGCAGCTGGATCTTGGTACGGCGCGTGATCACGAGACCACCATCCCCGGGATCATCAGGCCGACCAGGTCGGCGTCGTAGAGCGCGGCGAGGTCGGCGACCTGCGGACCGGACGGCTCACGGCCGTCGCCGGGGGCCGGACGGTTCAGCCCGAGGCCGCCACCGAGCAGCGGGAGCTCTAGCTCGTTGAGCCCGCCGATCGCCGGCAGGCCCGGCACCTGGTTGAGCAGGGTGCAGACCACGACGTCCTCGTTCTTGGGCTTGGCGCACTCCTCGCGCAGCTGCAGCAGCAGCTCGACGTCAGCGAGCACCTTCTGGCACGCCTTGGAGGTGAGGTCGCCACTGGTGAGGCAGTTGAGGACGGCGCCCACCACCGCGGTCGGCTCCAGCTCGGTCGGCAGCAGGGTCGGCAGGCTGGTGGGCACACCGGTGAGGCCGAGGGAGAGGTCCACCTCGAGCTCGACGGAGAGGTTGGTGTAGTCGCCCATGTGCAGGTTGCGAGCCACCTGCGGGTCGCGGCCGACCACCTCGTCGACGAAGGGGTAGGTCAAGAAGACGTTGAAGGCCTTCACGAAGGCGTCACCGGAGTTCGCGAGCTCGGTCAGCACCGGCTGGAGCTGGCGGAAGGTCTCGATCGTGGTGTCCTTGGACTGCTCGATGACTCGGACGCCCACGTCGCCGAGCTCGTTGAGCGACTCGAGCATCGTGACGAGGTCCTCGCGCTGGGCGTCCAGCGAGCGCAACGCACTGGGCAGCTCGTCGAGCGCCTCGTCGATGGTGCCCTGCTGCTGGCGCACCGAGATCGCGAGCTGGTTGAGCCGCTCGATCGCGTCGACGATGTCGCCCTTGTTGTCGTCGAGGGTCTCGGTGAAGACATCGAGCTGGCGCAGCACCGACCGCGCGGAGTCCTCACGGCCCTCCAACGCGTTGTTGAGCTCGGAGGCGATCGTCTTCAGCTGCGCGACACCACCCCCGTTGAGGATCAGCGACAGCGCGCCGAGCACCTCCTCGACCTCGGGGTTGCGGCCGGTCTGCTCGAGCTGGATCAGGTCGCCGTCGCCGAGCCGCTCGGCGTTGCCGCCGTCGGCGGGCGCGTCGAGCTCGACGAACTTCTCCCCGAGCAACGAGGTCTGCCGCAGGCGCGCCACCGCGTCGTCGGGCAGGTCGACGTCGTTCTGCAGCTCCATGGTGACCAGGGCGGTGTAGCCGTCGAGATCGACATCGGTGACCGCTCCGACGGTGATGTCGTTGATCTTCACCGTCGACTTGGGCACCAGGTCGAGCACGTCGGCGAACATCGCGGTCACCGTGATCGGGTCTTCCCCGGTGTCGGGGCCACCGGGCAGCGGCAGCGAGTAGACGTCGAACTCGCAGGCCGACAGGGTGAGCGAGGCCGCGAGCAGGCCGAGGGCCAGGCGCGTGCGGCGCAGCGTCGTACGGCGCATCAGCGGGTCACCTCCACGAGACCGCCCAGCGTGGGGTCGGCGACCTGGGGCGCCACGGTGCGGGCACCGGTCCCGGTGGCCGTGCGCGGCGCGGTCGCCTGGATAAGGTCGCACAGCGCTCCGGTCGGGTCCACGGAGTTGACGACGGTGCACAGCACCAGGCCGGGGTCGTTGATGAGCTGGTACTCGGCGTTGCCGACGTTGGCGTTGGTGTCGAGCGTGCCCGTCTGCGGGTTGTAGGTCAGGTAGAGGTTGTTCAGGGCCAGCGGGGCCACCGCCACCACCTCCTCCAGGTTCGCACGCTGCTTGACCAGCACCTTCGCGACGCGGTTGAGCTTGGTGATGTCGCGGCCGAGGACGTCCTGGTTGGTCTCGACGAAGTCCTTGACCTGGCCCAGGGCGGTGCCGAGGTTGTCCAGCGACGCGACCAGCTCCTGGCGCTCACCGGCGAGCAGCTCGCTGACGTCGGCGAGGGAGGTGTTGAACTGGCGCACTGTGGTGTCGTTCTCAGCGAGGGTGCTGACGAAGGCCTGCACCTCGGTCAGGGAGGAGAAGAGCTCCTCCTTGTTGTCGTCGAGGGTGGCGCTGAGGTCCCCGAAGTCGGAGATCGTCTGGTTGAACCGCGCTCCCTGGCCGGCGAAGTTGTCGGCGGTGACCTCGAGCAGGTCGGTGAGTGCGCCGTTCTCGTTGGCACCGTTGGGGCCCAGCGCGACGTTGAGGTCGTCGAGGCTCTCGTAGATGTCGTCGAGCTCCAGCGGGGTGGCGGTGCGGTCGACGCCGATCACCTCGCCGCTGGCCAGCACCTCTCCCCCGGTGTAGGCCGGGGTCAGCTGGATGAAGCGGTCGCCCACGATCGACGGCGCGATGATGACGGCCTTCGCGTCCGCGGGGATCTGCACCTCCGGGTCGTAGCTCATGGTCACCACGACCTCGGTGCCCGAGGGAGTGACCGTGTCGACGGTGCCCACCGGGACGCCCAGGACGCGCACGTCGGAGCCCTCGTAGACCGAGACGGTCCGCGGGAAGCTGGCGGTCAGGGTCTTGCGCTCCTCCTCGCCGAACAGCGTGAACGCGGCGACGACGACGAGGGCCAGCAGGACGACGGGGACCACGAGGCGGCCCAGGACGCTGGACACGGCGCTCATCCGATCCCACCTCCGTCGGTCAGGTCGGGCAGCGGGGCCAGCGGGAAGTTCTGGATGTAGGTGTCGAACCAGGGGCCGCTGCCCAGGGTGTTGGCGAAGACCCGGTAGAAGGGCGCCATCAGCCGGATGCTGTCGTCGATGTTGTCCTCGTTCTTGTTGAGCACGTCGAGGACCTCCTCGAGGCTCTCCAGGGCCGGCTTGAGGTCTGCGCGGGTGTCGCGCACCAGGGCGGTGAGCTCCTGGGAGAGCTGCGTGGTCGACACGAGGAGCCGGTGCACGGCGTCGCGGCGCGCGACCAGGGCACGGAAGAGGACGTCGGAGTCCTCCATCAGCTCGATGATGTCCTGGTCACGGTCGTCGAGGACGGTCGAGACCCGGCGCAGGTTCTTCAGCAGCGAGTTGATCTCGTCGTTCTTGGCCGCGACGTTGGACGACAGCGCCGAGACGCCCTCCAACGCCCCCTGGAACTCCTCCGGGGTGTTGCGCGAGAGGTCGGCCAGCGTGGTCAGGGACTGCGCCAGCTGGTCGGTGTTGATGTCGCCGGCGGTGTCGGCCAGGCCCTCGAAGGCCTGGACCACGTCGTAGGGGGAGCTGGTCCGCTCCACCGGGATCGTGGTGCCCTCGGCCATCTGGCCGGAGCCGGCGGGCTCGATGGCGAGGAACATGTCGCCGAGCAGCGTCTTGACCTTCAGGTCGGCGCGCGAGGTCGGGCCGAACTGGGAGTCAGTCTTGATGCGGAACCCGACGTGGACCTTGTCACCGTCGAGCTCGATGCTCTCGACGGCGCCCACGCGGACACCGGCGATGCGGACCTCGTCGCCGACCTTGATGCCGCCGGCCTCGGAGAAGTTGGCGTAGTAGGTGTCGCCGCCGCCGATCAGGGGCAGGTCCTGGGCCCGGAAGGCCGCGACCAGCGCGATCGCGAGGACCGCGATGCTGATGGCACCCACGACGACCGGGTTGCGCTCACGGAAGGGCTTCATCCGAGGTCACACCTCGCTCCACCCACGTTGTAGTCCACCGGGACCGAGCTGCCGCCGGGGAGGCGGACGCGACCCTGGAAGTGACAGAGGTAGAAGTTGAAGTAGGAGCCGTAGATCGCGGTGCGGCCCACCTTCTCCAGCTTGATCGGAAGCACCTGCAGCGCACGGTCGAGCTCACCCTTGTTGCGGTTGACGTTGTCGGCGAAGCGGCGCAGCTGCTTGATGTCGTTGGTGAACGGCTTGCGGATGCCGGTGACCAGCGACGCGGTCTCCTCCGAGAGCGCCGAGATCTGCTCGAGGGAGTCCAGGATGGGCTTGCGGTCCTGCTTGAGGCCCTTGACCAGCTGCTTGAAGCTGATGATCAGGTCACTGAGCTCGCTGTCGCGGTCGGCGATCCGGTCCAGCACGTCGTCGAGGTTCACGATCAGGTCCGTGATGACCTCGTCGCGGTCGGCGAGCGTCTTGGTGACCGAGGCCGTGTGCCCCAGCAGGCTCTCCAGCGTCCCGCCCTCGCCCTGGAAGACCTGGACGATCTCGAAGGACAGCTGGTTGATGTCGTCGGGCGAGAGCGCCTGGAACAGCGGCTTGAAGCCGTTGAAGAGCACCGTCAGGTCCAGGGCCGGGCTGGTGTTGCGGACGTCGATGACGGCGTCCTCCTCCAGCGGCGTGGTGTCGCCCACCTGCTGGCTCAGCGAGATGTAGCGCTGGCCGACGAGGTTGCGGTAGCGGATGGCGGCGTGGGTGGCGAGGTTGACCGAGACGTCGGAGTCGACGTCGAAGGAGACCAGCGCCCGGGTGCGGTCGATGATCTCGATGTCGGTCACGCTGCCGACCTTCACGCCGGCCACCCGGACGTCATCACCCTTGACCACGCCGGTCGCGTCGACGAACTCGGCCTTGTAGGGCTTGGAGGCCCCGAAGGTCAGGTTGCCGACCATGACGACCAGGAGGCCGGTGGCCAGGGTCGTGACCACGATGAAGACGATCAGCTTGACGAGGTCGACGGAGGTCTTGGCATCGAGGATCTTCATCGCATGCTCACCTCCGCTCCGCGGGCCATCGGGCCGAGCAGCAGCGGCCCGAGGTCGGAGACGTCCGCGGAGCTGACCCCCAGTCCCGGGGCGAGCAGCTCCTTGAGGAAGGAGGACTCGTCCGCGGTGCCGGTCCAGCCCTCGCTGCTGCGGAACCACGGACCGGGGGCCACGCGCGAGGTGCCCTTGCCCGTCGGCTCGTCCACGCCGTCGTCCATGTTCGGTTGGGCTCGCACGGGGTTGTCCTGGCTCCAGGGCGGGTTGGGCAGGGTCAGGCAGGTGGGGCCGCGGTCCTCGCCGTAGCGGGGCACGTCGTTGACGTTGTAGCCGCGCGGCTGGTTGGGCAGCGTCTCCAGCACGATGTGGAGGGTGAAGTTGCGGAAGGCCTCGGCCTGCAGCTTGCCGGCGTTGACGATGCCCTTGGCCAAGCAGGAGAACTCGGGGGCGTACTTGGCCAGCATCGTCACCTGGGGCTCGCTGACCTCGCCGAGGCGGATCAGGTTGTCGCCGTTGGTGCGCAGGAAGTCCTCGGCGCTGCCGGAGAACGCCGACACGTCGTTGAACAGGGCGTTGAGGGTGTCCTCACGGTCCTCCAGCGTGCCCAGCGTGGTGATCTGGTCGCGCAGGATCTGTCCCACCTCGGGCAGCACGTCGGCGTAGATGTCGGAGACCTCGGCGGTGAGGCGGAGGTCCTCGACCAGCGCGGGCAGCTGCGGGTTGAACCGCTTGAGGTAGCGGTCGACGGTCTCGAGGTTGTCACCGAGCTGGTCGCCGCGGCCCTCGAGCGCCGTCGCCAGCGCGTTGAGCGTCATGTTGAGCTCGGCCGGCTGCACGGTTCGCAGCAGCGGGTAGAGGTCGTTGAGCACGGCCTCGACCTCGGTGGCGGTCTTGGTCTGGTCGATGACGTCGCCGGCCTGGATCGACTCCGAGGCAGGGGCCTCGGGGATGACCAGCGAGACGTACTTCTCGCCGAACAGCGTCTTGGGCACGATCTGCCCGGTGACGTTGGCCGGGACCTGGTCGATCTCGTCGGGGTAGATGCCCAGGGTCACCTCGGCACCGTCGGCGACGGGCTCGTAGTCGAGCACCTCGCCGATGATCACGCCCCGGATCTTGACGTCGCCTCGGGTGGGCAGCTGGAGGCCGAGGGTCGAGGACTGCAGCGTCACCTCGTCGTACTCGGCGAACTTCTTCGTGAACACGGCATAGGTCAGCCACACGCCGCTGAGGAGCAGCGCGAGGAAGACGATCCCGAGGAGCTTGAACTGCTTCAACATCGGCCTAGCCCGCCAGTCTCACGGTCGTGGTGGTGCCCCAGATCGCCATCGACAAGAAGAGGTCGATGACGTTCACGGCCACGATGGACGTCCGCACCGCACGACCCACGGCCACGCCCACGCCGGCCGGGCCGCCGGAGGCGGTGTAGCCGTAGTAGCAGTGGATCAGGATGACGGTGACGGCGAAGACCAGCACCTTGCCGAAGGACCACAGCACGTCGCCGGGCGGCAGGAACTGGTTGAAGTAGTGGTCGTAGGTGCCCGCGGACTGGCCGTAGAACTGGATGACCGTCAGGCGGGTCGCGAAGTAGGAGGACAGCAGCCCCACGACGTACAGCGGGATGATCGCGATGAGGCCGCCCACGATGCGCGTGGAGACGAGGTACTGCATCGACGGGATCGCCATGACCTCGACGGCGTCGATCTCCTCGGAGATGCGCATCGCGCCGAGCTGGGCGGTGAAGCCGCAGCCGACGGTCGCGGCGAGGGCGATGCCGGCCACCAGCGGCGCGATCTCGCGGGTGTTGAAGTACGCCGAGACGAAGCCGGCGAAGGGCGCGGTGCCGATCTGGTCGAGTGCGGCGTAGCCGGACAACCCGACCTGGGCGCCGGTGAAGAACGTCATGGAGACGATGACGCCGACCGTGCCGCCGATGACGGCCAGGGAGCCGGAGCCGAGGGTGACCTCAGCGAGGATCCGCATGACCTCCTTCTGGTAGCGCACGGCCGCGGCGGGCGCGGCCACCAGGGCGCGGATGTAGAAGGCCAGCTGCTGGCCCAGGTCGTCGAGGGACGCGAGGGGCTTGGTGTAGACCGCTTTGAGGTTCGCCATCGGATCAGCCCGTCTTCGGGGGCACGACCTGGAGGTAGATCGCGCTGATGACGAAGTTGACGATGAAGAGCAGGACGAAGGTGATGACGACGGACTCGTTCACCGCGTCACCCACGCCCTTGGGGCCACCCGCCGCGTTCATGCCCTTGTAGGCGGCGACGACGGCGGCGATGAGACCGAAGATGGTGGCCTTGACCAGGCCGACCCAGAGGTCGGGCAGCTGGGCGAGGGCGGTGAAGCTGGCGATGTAGGCGCCGGGTGTGCCGTCCTGGAGGACGACGTTGAAGACGTAACCGCCGGCGACACCGACGACGGAGACCAGGCCGTTGAGGAACACTGCGACGAGCATGGCGGCGAGCACGCGGGGCACGACGAGGCGCTGGATCGGGTCGATGCCCAGCACCATCATGGCGTCGAGCTCCTCGCGGATCTTGCGGGCGCCGAGGTCGGCAGCGATCGCCGAGCCACCGGCACCGGCGATCAGCAGTGCCGTCGCGATCGGTGCGGCCTGCTGGACCACCGCCAGCACCGAGGCCGAGCCCGTGAAGGACTGGGCACCGAACTGCTTGATCAGGCCACCGACCTGCAGCGCGATCACCGCGCCGAAGGGGATCGCCACGAGGGCGGTCGGGATGATGGTCACCGACGCGATGAACCAGGCCTGCTGGATGAACTCGCGCAGCTGGAAGGGTCGTCGGAACAGGGCCCGTCCCACGTCGAGGCCGAAGGCGAAGAGCTTGCCTGCGGCCCCGACCGGGGCGAGCGCCCTGGTCGCGGTCATGGACGCCACGTGTGTCTCGTACCCCTCAGGCGCCCGTGGTCATGGTCATGTTCTCCTCGAACGAGCCCGGCGGGGGCGTCACGCCGTTCTCCCGGCACCAGGCACCCGGCTCGCGCTGGGACCGGCGCGGGATGCCGTTGGAGGGCTCGAGCTGCATCGGGATCGGCGGCAGCGGGGGCAGCTCCTGGCCCGCCTCGGCGGCCAGCTCGTCGGCGTCCTTCTCCTCCGACATGCCGATGGGGCCGACCCGCTGGGCGTTGAGGAACTGGCGCACGACCGGCTCCTCCGAGCTCAGCAGCATCTCGCGCGGACCGAACATCGCCAGGTGCTTGTGGTAGAGCAGGCCGATGTTGTCGGGCA